>ENA-OUOG01000356-OUOG01000356.1-marine-metagenome-genome-assembly--contig:-NODE-356-length-61187-cov-4.923155_pt1 | contig 61187 bp, 62 predicted proteins | sample MGYA00248635_ERZ508505 | MGnify/ENA primary metagenome ERZ508505 (study PRJEB26176, sample SAMN06267871) | marine metagenome | isolation source: Saanich Inlet, British Columbia, Canada | place: Pacific...
TGAAAGCATATAAGCGCGAAACCCACCACAAGATGAGATTTCTTTAAAGGGTCGTGGGAGATTACCACGTTGATAGGTCATAGGTGTAAAGGCAGTAATGTCATAGCCGAGTGATACTAATAACCCATAGGCTTATTGTACGCCTGTTTTTTTTCTAAGTTCAATAAAATATAATTTTTTATGTGTATATGACAAATCTTGTCCTTTTTTCAATATGTTATTAAATACGGTAAGTAGATTTATATAATTTACGGACACCGAAAGTTTTAAGGTGATTATTGCGATAGGGCTCACCTCTTACCATTCCGAACAGAGAAGTTAAGCCTATTTGCGCCGATGGTACTACATTTGTGGGAGAGTAGGTCGTCGCCTTTTTTAGAAATCCTCAACATTATTTGTTGAGGATTTTTTTGTATATAACTTTTATATATTTTTACTAATACGGTTAATAATTTTATAATATGATTTATTCTCTTTAATTTCGTTTTTATGAATATGATTATAGAATCTACACTATTAACTCTTAAAAAATCCAAAAGTATATTATTAAAACTCTCAAATAAAGAACTTAGTGATGCTAGCGTATCACCATACTATTCTAGTATTGGAACACATATAAGACATATATTTGACTTTTATGATTGTTCATTAAAATTTAATGATAAAGGTAAAGTCGATTTAACTTCGAGAGAGCGTAAATTATCTGTGGAAGTATGTTGTAAATCATCATTAGAGTATTATGATATTATTATAACTAGACTTAATAACATCAAAGATTCAAATATTAAGCATATTAAAGTTATAGATGATTTAGGTACTGGTAAAATAGATATAGATTATACTTTTGATGCTTTATTATCCCAGGCAAATAGTCATACAATTCATCATTATGCTATTATTGGTTATATTCTTGATAGATTAAACATAAAAATAGAAGACTCTGGTTTTGGTTACAATCCTACAACACCAAAAGAAAACTAAATTAATTTTTAAACATACTATCTAAAATTGTATTTATACCTCTATAGGCTAAATAGATAGCACTACAACAAGATATAATCCCTAATACTAATAATGGAATAAATAAAACTCTTTCTTGATTACTAAATGAGATATATATTAGAGTTGGACCCAAGAACATAAGGATAACAGTTATACCCATTTTTTTTATTCCTTTTATTAATACATTCCTATTAGTTTTTTTCGTTTCCATCTATAGATATATTGTAAGCATTAATTGAACCTCTTACATTATTATTATTATCCTTTAATAATGATATTGCTTTTTGTTCATCAATATTTAGTTCCGACATTATTATTTTAACACCTCGATTTACAAGTTTATTATTACTGAGTTGCATATCAAGCATCTTGTTTCCTTTCACTCTGCCAAGCTTTATCATAGTTGATGTTGTTAACATATTTAAAACTAATTTTTGTGCAGTCCCAGCTTTCATTCTAGAACTACCAGTTAAGAACTCAGGTCCTACTACTATATCTACTGGAAATTTTGCAGAATTTGACAACGGGCTATTTTTATTACAAGAAATTGATCCTGTTATAATATTATTATGATTACATTTCTTCACTGCTTCTATTACATATGGAGTAGAACCAGATGCTGCGATACCAATAACTATATCTTTAGTTGAAACATTATGGCTTTTTAGATCTATCCAACCTTGATTTTTTGAATCTTCAGCAAATTCTACTGCTTTTCTAATAGCTTTATCTCCTCCAGCTATTAATCCAATAACCATTTCGTGTGGTACTCCAAATGTAGGTGGACATTCTGATGCATCCACAATACCTAGCCGTCCACTAGTTCCTGCTCCAATGTAGAATAATCTGCCATTATTTTTTAGTTTTAAAACTATTTGATCAACTAATATTTCAATCTGTGGTATCGCTTCTTTTACAGCTAAAGGAACTGTTTGGTCTTCTTTATTTATGTTTTTTAGAAGTTCTAAAGTACTCATCTTTTCTAGATGATTATATTTAGACTCTTTTTCTGTTGTTTTCTCAAAAGTCATAATTCAAAAATACAATTTTAGTTTTGATTATTGCTCTGTAATTGTTTTAGAGGTAGTAGTGTTATTATTTTTTTTAATATTTATTCAAAAAAAAATAATTAGAGGCATTACTATGACTTGATATTTAAAAGTTTTGGTCATGCCTAAAATGTATCACTCTATAGTATATAATACTTCTGTGGCTTGAGAAACTCTAAAGTAGCCAAAAGGGAAGTTTTGAGGATTTGTTTGATTTATGCAATTGCCACGAACTGTTGCTGGCTGGATTTCGAATGGACCACCTCCACCATCTGAAGTTTGTTGTAATAATAAAAACATGAATTCGTAAAATTGTTTAGAAACGCCGTAGTTTTTAATACTTAATTGATTACCAACTTCTGAATCTGGATTTGAGTAGAAAGCGAAAATTTGGTTACCATCTATAAACTCATCTTCATAAACCTCTAAACTCGGATTGATCTCTGTGTCTTCTTTAAATTCAAAAAAATATTGATTTTCTTCTCCTGCAGGATCGGTATAGTAAGCTTTTATTTCAATTTCATCTCCAGTAAAGCCACCTTCATTATTTTGCTCTACATAATCTATTGGAGTAACGCTAACTAGGATTTCAGATCCTATATAACTTTCCTGATTGTAGTTGATGTTTAAGGTGTATTCTTGACCTATTTGAGGATTGAAATTGAAGCATTCATAAGTACCATCGTTGTTAAAGTCTATAAAGTTATATGTATTAGTATTATCAGTAACAATAACAATGGCTCCTAATGCAGGCGGTATTTGATTATCGAAAAAGGGTGCAGAAAGAGACAATTTAATCGTTTGGTATTCTCCAGAATCTCCTTCGAACCAATTTAATGAGGCATCTATAACGAGTCTTGGTTCTGCATTTGGGACTTCTACATCTATTACATCTTCGCACGATGTGTAAATAAGCAATAGAATAAATATGTATTTTAAGTTTTTCATTTTCTAAAATTTAAAATTGTAAGCTACTGACGGTACAGCACCAAAAATAGATAATCTCGTGGCTTCGTTATTACCTGAGTCTTGATTTTGACCGAATGAAATTGATGCTGCATTCCTTCTATTATAAGCATTATATAAGCCAAAGACCCATGAGCCTTGCCATCCTTTTGTTTTTTCTGGCTTTGGTGTATATGTTGCAGATAAATCTAAACGATGATAACTTGGTAGTCGAGTGGAGTTTCTAGGACTATAGTTAGGTACAATTATTCCGTTATACTCATACTGTCCGTTTGGAAAAGTCGTAGGTCTTCCTGTTTGAAAGAGGAAATTAGCATTAAAGTCCCATTTTTTATTTAGGTTATAACTTGTTGTTATAGATATATCGTGTGTTCTATCGAAAACAGTATTATACCAATCTCCATTGTTTATTCCGGTTTCGTTAGGTGCGCGACCTTCGGTTTTTTGTTCAGATTTAGATAGTGTATATGCAATCCAACCTTTAAAACGGCCTTCATTTTTTCTAAATAAAACCTCTAAACCATATGCTCTGGCTTTACCATTTAATATTACTCGTTCAATAGCATCATTAGCAATAAGATTTGCTCCATCTATATAATCTATTCTGTTTTTAACATCTTTATAATAGGTTTCTACTTCTAGTGAGTAATCACCGTCTTTTATATTTTTAAAATAGCCAATTGCATATTGATCTAAAATTTGTGGTTTAATAAACTTTCCACTTGGAGCCCAAACATCTAAAGGCGTTGGAGAGCTAGTGTTAGATAATAAATGTAAATATTGAGACATTCTATTATAACTCGCTTTTACAGAAGTATTCCGATTAAATTTGTAGGCTGCAGAAAACCTTGGTTCTAAGTTTAAAAATGATTTTATTGTTTTACTTCTACTTGAGGATTCTGTTGCTATTGCATCTGCACTTTGATAAATTTGAAAATCATCATTAAAAATTACTGCTTGATTGTTTTCATAAATATTCAATTCATTTTGTCCTAAACGCATAAAAGCGCTTAATCGCAATCCATAGGCTAGTGTAAGATTTTTTGATACTTTATGTTCAGTGTCAATGTAAATAGCATTTTCAAAAGCATACTTATCTGTAAGTTTATCTGCATTTATTCCAGAAGTAGGAGTAGAAGGTTCTATTTCTCCAGGATTAAATTTATAATACGTGCTATTTAAACCATACTGTAACTTAAATTTTGAGTTTAGATAATGTTTAAAATCGTATTTAAAATTAAAATTTTGGATACCTGAATTCCATTTAAACTCTACAAAATCAAGATTTAATCCGTAATAGTAATCAGAATAAATAAGAGACATGTTTGAAAACAACTTATCGTTAAACAAATGATTCCATCTAAAATTAACAATAGTATTACCATAAGTATTCTCGAAACTATCTGCTAAATTAAAAACATCCCTACCAAAATATCCAGACAAATAGATATTGTTATTATCGTTTAATTTATAACTTAATTTTGTGTTTAAATCGTAAAAGTAAGCCACGTTATCTAAGTCGAAAAGAGGCAAAAACAAATGAGCATAAGAGCTTCTTCCACCTAATAAAAAAGAACCCTTGTCTTTTTTTAAAGGTCCTTCTACCAATAGTCTACTCGATACAATACCAATACCTCCATTGGCATTAAACTCCTTACTATTTCCTTCTTTTTGATAAATATCTAAAACCGAAGACACACGTCCACCATAACGAGCAGGAATACCACCTTTATATAATTTTAAGTCTTTAATCGCATCTGGATTAAAAACAGAAAACAAACCAAATAAATGCGAAGAGTTGAATACTGTAGCCTCATCTAAAAGTATTAAGTTTTGATCTGCAGCACCACCTCTAACATTAAAGCCGGAGGCTCCTTCTCCAGCATTTGTAACACCAGGCAAAAAAGTTATAGCCTTTAATACATCAGCCTCACCAAGTACTACAGGAATTTGTTTTATAGTAGAAGCAGTGAGTGCATTAACACTCATTTGTGGTTTTCTAATACTTAGTTTTTCAATATTCTCCGTAATTATTACTTCTTCTAAACTTTGTGCAGCCTCTGCTAATATGAAATTTTTCTTAAGGTTTTCGACAAGATTAATAGTTTCAATTTTATCGCTATATCCAATGTAGCTAAGCGATATTTTATAGTTTCTTTTGGGTAAGGTTATAGAATAAAAACCATATTCGTTTGTAGACGTACCAGTGTTTAATTCTGGAAAAAAAACAGTAACACCAATTAATGTTTCGTTGGTTTCTTGATCTTGAATAACACCACTTAATGTGAATTTTTCTTGTGCAAAACCGAAACTAATACTCAATAATAGCAGAATAACTGCAACTAGTTTTGATTGATTCATTTATAGCTTTTTTTTGTAAAGTTAAGGAAAACACAATTTTTCATGAATAGTTTAACAAATATTTGGGCGTTACAAAAACATAAAAACACGTTTTTGTTGTGTTATCCACTCTATCTTTTTTTTGCATATTTACAACAAAAAAAGGATGCAGTTGCTAGTACTAATCCAAAAAAAAACTCCTAAAAAGGAGCTTTTTTTACAACTAATATTTTATTTGTATTAGTTTAAAATACTATTTAACGTTTTACTTGGTCGCATAGCAGCATTAATTAATTCTTCCTTTGGTTCGTAATAACCACCAATATTAATAGGTTTTCCTTGTATTTCGTTAAGTTCTTTTATAATTTTAGTTTCGTTGTCTTCTAATTGTTTTGCTATCGTAGAAAACTCATTAGCTAATTGTTTATCTTCTGTTTGGTTTGCTAATTCTTGAGCCCAATACAAAGCTAAATAAAAGTGAGATCCTCTATTATCTAATTCGCCAGCTTTACGAGATGGACCTTTTTTATTTTCTAATAAAGTTTCTGTAGCATTATCTAAAGCGTCACCTAATACTTTTGCTTTTGGGTTATTATTTACTTGACTAAAGTGCTCAAGTGAAACAGCCAAAGCTAAAAACTCGCCCAAAGAATCCCAACGTAAATGGTTTTCTTCTGTAAATTGTTGTACATGTTTTGGTGCAGAACCTCCAGCACCAGTTTCAAATAATCCACCACCATTCATTAAAGGCACAATAGATAACATTTTTGCACTAGTTCCAACTTCTAGAATTGGAAATAAATCTGTTAAATAATCACGTAATACATTTCCAGAAACTGAAATTGTATCTTTTCCTTCTTTTAATCTTTTACAAGTAAAAATAGTAGCGTCTATTGGTGATAATATTCTTAAATCTAAACCATTAGTGTCATGGTCTTTTAAATAGTTGTTTACTTTTTTAATTAGTTGTGCATCATGAGCTCTGTTTTTGTCTAACCAAAAAACGGCAGGAGTATTGGATGCTCTTGCTCTACTTACAGCTAGTTTTACCCAATCTTGGATTGGTGCATCTTTAACTTGACACATTCTCCATATGTCTCCAGTCTCAACATTGTGTGCTAATAAAGTTTTCCCGTTAGCATCTATAACTTCTACTTTTCCGTTAGAAGCGATTTCGAAAGTTTTATCATGAGAACCATACTCTTCTGCTTTTTGGGCCATTAATCCAACATTAGGAACTGTTCCCATTGTAGTAGGATCGAAAGCTCCATTAGTTTTACAAAAATCTATAGTTGCAGTATAAATTCCTGCATAACTACTATCTGGAATGACCGCTTTTGTGTCTTGAGATTTTCCGTCTGCATTCCACATTTGCCCAGAGTTACGTATCATTGCTGGCATAGATGCATCAATAATAACATCGCTTGGCACATGTAAATTTGTAATACCTCTTTCACTATTTACCATAGCTAGATCTGCACTATGCTCTAAGGCATAGCGAATATCTTCTCTTATTTCTTCTCGTTTTTCTTCTGTTAACTCATTTAAGTTGCTTAATAAGTTACCAAAACCATTGTTTACATCTACACCAATTTTATCAAATGTTTTACCGTGTTTTTTAAATAAGTCTTTAAAAAAAACACGAACAGCGTGACCAAAAATAATGGGATCACTAACTTTCATCATCGTTGCTTTCATATGCAAAGAGAACAAAACACCTTTGTCTAAAGCGTCTTCAATTTGTTCTTCTAAAAAGGCTATTAAAGCTTTTTTACTCATTATGGTGGCATCAATAATTTCACCTTCTAAAAGCTCTAAATTATCTTTTAAAACTGTTGTTTTTCCATTTGTGTCTGTATGTTGAATTTTAACAGAAGTTGGCTTAGCTAAAGTTACAGACTTTTCATTATGCGCAAAATCTCCCGCAGTCATTGTAGAAACATGCGATTTTGAATCCTTGGACCATGCTCCCATAGAATGAGGATTCTTTTTTGCGTAGTTTTTTACTGCTTTAGGTGCACGTCTGTCGCTATTACCTTCACGTAACACAGGATTTACTGCACTACCTTTAATTTTGTCGTAACGTGATTTGATATCTTTTTCTTTATCATTTGTTGTTTCGTCTGGATAGCTAGGTATTGCGAATCCTTGTTCTTGTAGTTCTTTTATAGCAGCTTTTAATTGAGGTACAGAAGCACTAATATTTGGAAGCTTTATAATGTTAGCTTCTGGTTGTTTGGCCAAAGAACCTAAAAAGGCTAAATCGTCGCTCACCTTTTGGTCATCATTTAAAAAATCTGGAAATACAGCTAATATTCTGGCTGCAAGCGAAATATCTTTTGTTTCTATATTAATTCCTGAAGATTTTACGAAGGCTTCAACAATTGGCAAAAAAGAACGTGTTGCTAAAGCTGGTGCTTCATCCGTTTTAGTATAAATGATTTTTGGTGTTGTAAACATATATTTATGGTGTTTTGATTCTTAAAATTCCGAAAATTACGGGATTACGAAGATACAAAATTTAGAGAGCAATTTAAAGCTTGAAGTAAGGACTTAACAGAATTTATTTAGACCATAATTATTAGTGATTCAATTTATTAAATTGATAATTTTTTTGATAAAAATTTATTCAATTATAATATTATAGTCTTTTAAAAGTCCAAAAATTTCATTTTTAGAAAATTTAGCACCTTTTATTTTATTGTTGGATGGAGAAATAGAATAGTTATAGGCTGTTCTAAAATCTGTTTTTTCTAAGTTAGTATTATCAAATACAGCATTATTTAAATCACATTTTAAAAAAGTAGATTGTTTTAAATTACTGTTTGTAAAATCTGTGTGTTCTAGTTTACAGTTATTAAATTTTGTGTTATTTAGCTTTAAATTATAAAAAGAGGCCAAGTTTAGTTGACAATTATTAAATGTCATTGCTAATAAAAAGGTATTGCATTCATTAAAAGGAGTGCCAACTAACTTACAATCTTTAAAAATAATATCCTTAAATGTTGTTTCACCTAGCTTAACAGAGCTAAAGTTACAATCTGTAAATTCACATTCTAGAAATGAAATTCCGGATAAGAAAGTGTTGCTAAAATTACAGTTTGAGAAAGTGCAATTATCGTATTCGCCTTTAGATAGATTGTTAATTGTATAATCTATATTATTGAATGTTTTATCTGTTATAAGAGGTAGATTCATTTTATAAAAGTACTGTTTTTACTTGTTTTGAGAGTATAGGACTACTTTTTTTAAGTTTTATATCTAGCTATAGATATGCTCATTAAAGAAAAAAGGGTTTCAAAAAATGATAGTTTTATAAAAATAACAAAAGCCATAATATAATAGATTTAACTATTAATATTATGGCTTTCTTGAAGTAACATCTACTTGATCTATTTAGTTTTCACTAACTCAATCCAAAACCAAGGCTTTGCATTTTTTCAATTCAAAATCTGTTACATCAATGATACATTTGGGTAACTTTCAAAATGTATTGACTGGTTACTCCTTTTGTATCGTTAATTGTTTTTCTTGAAACTTTAACTACTTTATTAACAATTGTTTATAACCAAATAAGCCCATCTTAGTTAAGATGGGCTTATTAATGTTATTTAAAAGAAATCGATTATTTTCTTCTCGCTTCTTTAATTCTCGCTTTTTTACCAGTAAGACCTCTAAAGTAAAAGATTCTAGCTCTACGAACTTTACCTCTTTTGTTTACTTCAATCTTTTGTAGTGCAGGTAAGTTAATTGGGAAGATACGCTCTACACCAATTGTTCCAGACATTTTTCTAATAGTAAAAGTTTCTGATGTTCCAGTTCCTCTTCTTTGTAATACTACACCTCTAAAAAACTGTGTTCTACTTTTTTCTCCTTCACGAATTTCGTAGTATACTGTAATTGTATCTCCTGCAGAAAATTCTGCAAAATCCTTTTTTGGTACAAACTCGTCTTGTACAAATTTAATTAAAGATTCCATCTTTATTTATTTTTTTATATTAATTCAGAACAACATTCACGTATATCGCCAGAGGTTAACCCGAAATTGGGTGCAAAAATAAGTATTAATTACTAATGTGCAATATTTTTTTTAATTTTTAAGTCTATTTTAATTGTATTGGTATCCAAACACACTCTTCAGATTCTGGATGATTGTGTTTGTATTTGTTTCCTAATACGTTAAAATGCACTCTATGGTCTAACTTGTACTTAGATTCGGGTAACCAATTAGTATAAATATATGACATAAATACACCAAAGTCTTTGGCTAATCCTTTATAATTAAAAACGGCGTACAAACCTGAAACTAGATTTAATGTTTTCATACCTTCAGGCAAAGTATTATAATTCTCTACTTCAATACATGCCCATTTTACGAATGTATTTGATGGACTAAAGTTTTTGAAGTATTCATTATCATAGACTAATACTTCAAACAAATCTGTGGTTACAACATTTTTTATGTCTTTGCGTTTTGGCATAAAACTAGAAAACAACTCTACTGTTTTATTCTCTGTTAAGGACATTTTAATGCATTTGCCAATTAATTTTTTTTCTTTTAAAGCTACTATTTTTGGAGCTTGTTTCATATTTGTTTAATAATGTAATTGTTCTTGATATAAAACACTAATTAAGCAACTTTGCTTTTAAGGCATACTTAATTTTTCTTACAGATTAACTTAATCTTCAAGTAAATCTGGTCGTCGCTCTTGTGTTCTTTTATATGCTTGCTCCTCGCGCCATTTTTCAATTTTTGCAGCATGACCACTAAACAAAATTTCTGGCACTTTATAACCTTTATAGTCTCTTGGCTTTGTGTAAATAGGTGGTGCTAATAGGTTGTCTTGAAAGCTATCTGTTAAAGCGGAAGTTTCGTTACCAAGAACTCCAGGTATTAATCTAATAATAGTATCGCATAATACTGCTGCTCCTAATTCTCCACCAGACAACACATAATCTCCTATCGAGATTTCTTTAGTAACAAACATATCTCTTACACGTTGGTCTACACCTTTATAATGACCACAAAGTATAATAATATTATCTTTTAAAGATAGTGTATTTGCCATACCTTGATTTAAAGTATTTCCATCTGGTGTCATGTAGATAACTTCGTCGTAATTGCGTTCTGCTTTTAAGCTAGAAATACATTTGTCTATTGGTTCACAACTCATTACCATTCCAGCTCCACCACCAAATTGTGTGTCGTCTATAGATTTGTAATTGTCTGTTGTATAGTCTCTTAAATTATGAAAGTGAACTGAAACTAAATTAGCATCTATAGCACGTTTTAAAATTGAGGCTTCAAACGGACTTTTAAGTAATTCTGGTAAAACGGTAATAATGTCTATTCTCATTATGTTTAGTATAGGATTGCAAAGATATATGAAATGTTTTTAAGATGAATTTTTAGTATAAGATGTAGTGTTGCTATATTTGATTCTTAATAAAAATCTAAAGGTTAGGTTATTTTAAATAAACCATATTTTACAATACAATAAATTGCTCTAACACCATCTTTCCATCCTATTTTTTTACCATGAATATACTTTCGGCTTTCGTAAGATATACTAACTTCTTTCAATCGAATGTTTTTTATTCTTGAGATTTTAGCAGTTACTTCTGGCTCGAAACCAAAACGTTTTTCTTTCAGTTGAAGAGATTTTACCATTTTTGTGTCGAGCAATTTATAGCAGGTTTCCATATCTGTTAACTTTAAACCAGAAAAAAGATTTGAAAGAAATGTTAAAAATTTATTGGCGTTATAATGCCAGAAATAAGAGGTCTTACGACCTTTGTTTTTTAGAAATCGTGATCCATAAACAACATCTGCTACATCTTCTATAATAGGCTTTAAAAGTAAATTGTATTCTTCAGGATTATATTCTAAATCAGCATCTTGTATAATTAAATAGTCCCCTGTAGCTTTAGAAATACCTTTTTGGATAGAGGCTCCTTTTCCTTGGTTTGTTTCGTTATTAATAAATAAGATTTCTAATGTTGGATTTTCTTCGTTAAATGCTTGGATTATTTTTCTAGAATGGTCTTGAGAATTGTCATTAATGATTACAAACTCTTTTTTAATATTATTTATTAAATGTACCTCTTTAATTTTATTCAAAATTAAGCTAACTGAAGCCTCCTCGTCAAACACTGGAATTATAATTGAGAGTTTAATTATCTTCATCTATTACTTTTACTTTTTCGTTGTTTTTGTAAATACTTTTTTCTAAAATCTTTCCATCTTTAGATTTTTTTATCACTTCTCCCTCAAGTTTACCATTTATCCATACTCCTGATATAATTTCTCTATTTTTAAAATAGACTGCTCCTTTACCATGTCTTACATCATTTTTCCAATGGCCTGTGTATTTTTGTCCATCTTCCCAAACATATGTACCTAAACCGTTTCTTTTCTCATTTTTCCAATCACCAGAATAACCAAGACTTGGTAAAAATTGCATTAAATAGGTATTGGGATTTTTAAGTTCTTTAATAATTTTAAATTTGTTTGGATAGCGATTTATAGTTGGTAATAAATAGTTGTTAGTTGAAGAAAAACCAAGTTGTTCTATTACTACATAGTTTACATTTTTACTTTTTAAATATTCAATTTGTTCCTCTCTATTGAGTGTTTTCTTGTAATTAGTTACGGGTTTTTTTGAGAATAAATAAAACAGTCCTTCTTTTCTTACACTAGTTACAGCATTGTCTTCTGTGTTTTTTTTAACCCAATCTGCTAAAGCAAAATAATTTTGATAATTGTTTGTATATACTCCTTGTGCTTGTTCTTTTAATTTTGTAATTGATTCATCACCATATACAAAAGACCAAAAACCTATAATTAGTGTAACTGTGATGGCTACAAAATCCTGACTAGATTTTGAAAATAATTTTGAGTTTAACCAAATCAAGAATTGTATTATTCCAAAAACAAATAAGAAAATAAGTAAAGGAATTATTGGTACTAAAAAACGTGTTCCATACCAAACGCTTGGCCACAACATTAATATTGATAAAAAGGCAACTACATAAGATAATATTAAGATTCTAAAGTTAGGCAGTTTATATATTCCAAAAACAATTATCGTTAATATTAATAATCCAATTAGCCATTCTGTTTTTATAGTTGATGATTCCTCATACATGATGTCTTTTACTTGCAATAAACCAGAAGGAATTTCTTTGGTAATATACCTTTCGAAATTTAATAAAACTCTATCAACTAAATCTGTAATACCAATGCTACCTAATTCAGGTTGATATGGGTTTTTTAATAATAATTAAGAAATGTAAGTGTTTCCAGAAACACTTCTGTTTCTTAACATCCATGGTAGATACAATAACAAAAAGCCAGCATTAAGATTAAATAAATATTTCCAGTGTTTTTTTATTAGTAAGAAAAATGTAAAACTTACAAGTAAAGCTAAAGCTATAGACCTGATATAGAATGAAAAGGATAAACAGATAAGTAAAACCCAAAATTTCCAATTTTTGGATATTGAAAGAGAAAAATTAATTTTTAAAAATAGCCACAAAGATAAAAATGAAAAAAACAGAAACGGAATCTCACTCATCATAATAGTGGAATACTCTAAAAGATGATAATTCAGCATACTAATAAAACAAACTGCAAAAGCAATATGAATGTTTTTGGATATTAGTTTTATAATAAAAAAAAGAAGTAAAATTGCACCAAACAGTAATATGCCATTAAATATTTTTACAGGTATAATTTCGTTTGAAAATAGCGTTGTAATTCCTGCTATTAATAAAGGATATCCTGGTGGATAATGATAATGTGCTTCTCTCTCAAGATGTTGAATATTTGTATATCCATAACCATTAGCAATTGAGTGACCTAATATGTAATAACTCGCATTGTCACCAATTAAACTTATTTTTTGATCAAAAATACTGCTGTATATTTTTATAAAACCTAGTGTTAAAATTAAAATATATATAACTTTAATAATATATTTTTTATGGGTTATAGACTTTATCATTATTATTTTTGAGATTTCAAATAGCTAATTTTAAAGTTTTAAGTTATTAACAGCTTTAAATCACTTAACATTTTTTGTAAACAGAATGTTAATATAGAAAATGTTTTTTATATACTCTACAAACATAATAGCTGTTTCAATTTTTTTAATAATTTGTTAGTTTTAAACTATTTATTTCAGTCGCTACATAGTATTATAGGTTCTATAAAAATGATGTTAATTTTTTTATAATAAACCAATATACGTTTAAAATTTATGTAGTTTTGTTAAACAAATAAATAAATAATGAAAGTTTTTTTAATTAAGATTTCAATCTTAGTACTTGGGTTATTAATTCCACTTCAATCTAATTTTGTTAAATCTAATGATTCATCTCAAGACTTTAAAGGTCAATCTTACTACATGTCTAAAACAAGAATGGATTTAGGAAATTGGGGAGCTAGATTAAGTGAGGCTCAAAAAAAAGAGGTAGCTGCTAGAATGCAATCTCGATTAGAGAAAACATATATTCTAACATTTAATAGAGAAGAATCTATGTTTAAAGAGGAAGAGAAACTAGATGCACTATCTGGTGCTACAGATTCTTGGGGAAAAAACTTTACTCCTGGAGCACAGTATAAAAACGTAAAAACTAACACACAAATCCAGAATCAGGAATTTTATGGTAAGCAATTTTTGGTTAAAGATAGTTTACAACCTATTACTTGGAAAATGAGTGGAGAAACCAAAACAATAGGAAAATATAACTGTTTTAAAGCAACCGCATTAATACCTTCTAATGAGCTTACTTGGTATGCTTTTTCTTGGGATAAACTAAGAACTAAGGAGGAAACCGAAAGTGAAACAGGTGATGAAAAAGAAGAATTGGTAGAGATGACTCAGGTTGAGGCTTGGTTTACACCACAAATACCTGTTGGACATGGACCGTTAGAATATTGGGGACTTGCAGGTTTAATATTAGAGGTAAGTGCAGGAGATACTACAATGTTGTGTTCTAAAATTATTTTAAATGCAGATGATGATATTGAAATTATTGCTCCAAAAAAAGGAGCGGAAGTTACTAAACTTGAATATCAAGATATTGTTCTAAATAAAATGAAAGAGTTCAGAGATAATCGTGGTGGTAGAAGTAGAGGTCGTTAATTAACATGCTTTTAAATTAATTTATTCTTGTCATAAAATAAGACATTTTAAAATCTATTTCTTCTATAGAACAATTAAAAAGATTTTATCACCCTTAATATTCGTGATATTAACTATCATTTTTTTACCAACAAAAAAGTGGTATTTTGGGTTTTTACTGTTTGTTTTTAAGTAAGTAAAAATGTAGGTGCATTTGTCAATCCATTCTATAGACCCAGTAAATGTTTCACCTGTATTTAAATTAGTTTCAATTTGTTCTGTTTCGGTTCTTTCAATTATAGTTCGCAAGTTAATTTTATTGTCGTTTATTTTAAACTTACCAACATGAATTGAATTGCAGTCCTGAGAAAAACTAAAGTTACTAGCTAAGCAAAGTATAAAGGCTGTTTTTAGTATTAATTTCATTATTTTTAACTATTGTTTTTCCAAATGTAATGTAAATCGTTATCCTTTTTCCACTCAAGGCTTTCATACAAATACTGTGCAGGATTATTAGCTTCGGTTTGTAAAACAACAAATTTATAATGTTCTTCTTTTGCTTTTTTCTTAGCCTGATTTAACAAAGCCAAACCTATCCCTTTTTTTCTAAATTCGTTAATAACAAACAAATCATTTAGTATGTAAAGTGGTTTCATAGAGACCGAAGAAAAGCTATGGAACAAATGCATAAAACCTACAGCTAATTCTTCTGAATAAGCGATATAAATTAGAGTGTCTTGTTTTTACTAATCGAGCTTTTAAAAACTGTTTTGCTGCCACTAGGTTGCTTCTTTGCCTATAGAATATACGGTAACTATCAAATAAAGGTATTAGGTCGTTTAAGTGTTGTATTTCCGCTTTGATTATAGTCATTTTAATTTTTCTTAGAAGCAAATAGTATATAAGAAATATATAACTCGAAAAAAAAATCTGTAACCGAAGTTACAGATTTTATATTTACTATGTAATTTTAACGCTTATTTTAATTAGCGTTTTTGTGTTTGTTTATTTCATCTTGTAATTGTCTGCGTACCTTTTGTTCTCGCTCTAAAGCTACGCGTCTATGCTCTTGAAACTCTTCTTCTGTTTCTTCTAAAGTTTTTTTAGCTTCTTTAGTAATGGCATTACTGTTTTTAAATTTGTACATAAATAATAATGCTACAGCTAATAAAACAGCAATAATAGACCACATTATACCATTGTAACCTCCTTTACTCATCTGTATTCCAAATAAAGACATGCTATCTTTCTCTGTATTTGTTTTGTCTAACACACCTTGAGTTTCATCCAAATTTGTTCTTAATTTAGTTATTTCATCCTCTTGTTTTGCTACAATAACTTTGGTGTCGTTAAGTGTTTTGTGTACTGCTTTTAAAGAATCTATAGTATTCGCTTTTAATTTTTCTATCCATTGAATTCTAACCACTTCATAACGTTGTCCTCTTTCGTCTGTCCAGCTATTAGATTTTTTAGTTAAATACTCAAACTGACTCTCAATAGAACCACTTTCTAAAGATAGTTTTTCGTCTTCATCTGTAGTGTTGTCTGTTTGCGCTTCAATTTGTATAGTAAAAAAGGCTAGTAAAAATAATAAAGTAGCTTTTGTAAGATTCATTTTTATGCTGTTGTTTATTTATTGATGCGAAAGTAAAAAATATTGTTCAGTTTTGTTGTAAAAGTTTAAACGAGTTTATGGCAATTACAATAAAAGCCTCACAAATAGTGAGGCTTTTATATATACGTTACGAACTATGGTTTAGATGTTTATAGTACTTAATTCTATTGTGTTTTGAATGTTATTCTCGTCCAAACTGTATTGGTAAACACCAAATTCGCCCACAAGTATTAATAGATTATTTTGAATAATTACATCGAAAGCGTCACGATTAATATTATGTACTAGTTGTATATTTTATGGTTCTGAAATATCGAATATTTTAACCTCGTCATCACAAATAATAAGGTAATCGTTATATAAACCAAGACCAATAGGTTTTGTTAAGTTTCTTGTAGAAAGTAAAACAGGGTTTTGTATGTTTTCAATATTATAAATCTCTAATTGGTTTAATGTGTTACCACAGCCAATATCTGAATTTAAGGTTACAAAGGCATGCGTATCGTTTGCTACAACTGGATCACAAGCTGTAAAATGTTGTGCTTCAGACATGTATTCGGGAGTTTCAGGGTTTGCAACACTATAAATATACATGCCGTTTTGCGAACCTATAAAAAGATATTGTTTGTAGTTAAAAAGTGTTTCTATATTAAAACCAATTGGGATTTCGTTTACTTGAACAGGCTGTTCATTATCGACAATACTGAATACATTTAAATCTTGGTTATCTACAGTATATAAGTAGTTGTCGTAAGTTGTAAAACGTGCTAGAGAACCTCCTTGTCCTGTTGAACCATCAAAAGCAGAAGCACTTTCATTGTTATCTGAATTTGAATCACAACTCAAAAATATAAATACTATTACTATTAGGCTATATTTTTTCATCTTGTTATTCAATTAAAGTCCAGTTAATAATTACTTCATTGTCTGCTGTATTATTGTAGCAACAATTGTTTGGCGAAGCTAATTAAGGAAAGGTATTCACTATACGTTTTGTAATTTCTATTGTATTGTTTGTAAAATCAGGCTTTACTGCAATTAAATCTGTTGCATTATTAATATACAGTATGTTGTTTTTAACACTTAAGTCTGAAGAACCCAACACCTTTAAATAAGCCATATTAAAAGGATTTGAAGGATTTGAGTTGTCGAATATATGAAACCCTTTATTTGGTTGATTGATAAATAAATAGTCGTCTTTTACATAAATTTTGCCAGTTTCTAAAATTGGTTCTGCTGGTAAAAGTTCTGTTGAATTTTCGAATTCTGTTCTTGATATGGTTACGGCTTCATACTGCTGCTGTACTTCAAAAGGAGGATTATTATCATCATCTACAGTTCCCCAAATGCAGGAGTTTAGCAAAAGTAGCATTAGTAGATAAGCGACTTTGTAAGTTGGTTTTATCATAAGTCCATTTTTTTTAGTTAGATGCTGAAAATCTATTATAGTTGCGTACAAATATGTTAAATGTTAAACAAAAAAAATCTCACAGATTTTGTGAGATTTTTTTGAATATATATTTGGATGTATATCTATATCTATTAGTAGTAAGTAAAGCGTCTTACCTTAGCAATGTGCTTAGCTAAACGAATAACTTGATGGCTATAACCATATTCGTTATCGTACCAAACATAAAGCACCGCGTTTTTACCGTCTTTTCTAACTATAGTTGCTTTACTATCATAAATAGAAGGCGCAGAACTACCAACTATATCACTAGATACTAGTTCGTCACTCATTTCATATTTAATTTGCTCAACAAGATCTCCTTCTAAAGCATATTTTTTTATTGTAGCATTCATGCTGTCTACACTGGCTTTAGATTCTAATTCTAAGTTTAGTATAGCTAGTGAACCATTAGGAACAGGTACTCTTATAGCATTAGATGTTAGTTTGCCTTCAAAACTTGGTAAAGCTTTTGATACAGCAGCTCCAGCACCAGTTTCTGTAACAACCATGTTTAGTGCAGCAGCACGTCCACGTCTGTATTTTTTATGAAAATTATCAACTAGGTTTTGGTCGTTTGTATAAGCATGTATTGTTTCTAAATGTCCGCTTTTAACACCAAAAGTATCTTCAATAGCTTTTAAAATTGGTGTAATGGCGTTAGTAGTACAAGAAGCCGCAGAGAAAATATCTATGTTGTCTGGATTATTCTCTAAATGGTTAACACCATGCACAATATTTGGAATGCCTTTTCCTGGAGCAGTTAATAAAACTTTATCTGCACCTGGAGAGTTTTTTAAACGTGTTAAAGCTTCTTTATCTCTAAAAACGCCTGTATTATCTATTATTAAGGCGTTATTGATATCGTATTTTGTATAATCTATATCTTCTGGTTGGTTTGCAGAAATAATACGAACTGTCGTTCCATTTATAATTAAAGCTTCGTTTTCTAAATCTACAGCAACTGTACCAGAAAAATCACCATGAACAGAATCGTTACGTAATAAAGCAGCTCTTTTTTCTAAAACAACAGCATCGTTTTTGCCACGAGTTACAATTGCTCGTAAACGCAATTGACTGCCTTTTCCTGTTCTTGTCATTAATTCACGTGCAACTAAACGACCAATACGACCAAAACCATATAAAACAACATCTTTTGGTTTAATTTCTTCTGAAGTACTTGCGCCTTTAAGTTTACTGGCAACAAAAGCAATAGCATTAGAGTGCTTTTGCTCCTCAAGGTGATACTCGTAAGTTAACTTACCTATGTCTAATTTTGCAGGTGGAATATCTAGTGTTTTAATAGCTTGTGCAATTTCTACAGAATCGAAAACCGAAATTGGTTTTTGTACAAATTCGCCTGCATATTCATGAAGGTTTAAAATTTGGCTTACATTTCTATCTATTAATTGGTTTCTAAAAAGCACCAATTCAATGGACTTGTCGTACCAAAGGTCGCTAACAATTTTAATGAATTCTACAGTAGCACGACGTCTATCGGCTTGAAATGCTAATTCGTTTTCATAGGTTTCTTTAACTGGCATTCGTTTAGGTGTTTAGTGTGTTGATATTTTTTTTAGTCTTTTCTAAAATTTTTTGCAAAAATAGTTATTTCAAACGTTTTCGTAAAGTATTTTCTGTAAAAAATAAAAGCACTTTATAACATTATAAAGTGCTTTTATTTAATTAACGGTTTTAATGTAATTATCTAAATCCGTATTTTAATTCTTGGCCTTTAGAATTAATTAATTCAACAACTAAAGGACTGTATAAATCTTTATTTCTAATTATTTTTTGAACCTCTTCTACAGAATTTACTGAAACACCATTGATTTTAGTAATTATATTACCAGATTCAATGCCTTCCTGTCTTAAATATTTTGCATATTCACCAACAAGTTCAGTTATTTTTACACCACTTTCAACTTTGTACCTTTTTAAGTCTTCAGGTTTGGCATCTTTTATAACAGCAATATTAGAAATTACAACAGTATTATTTTTTAACAAGGTGACGCTTACTTCTTTTTGAACTCCATTTCGTAAAAAATAAACATTAACCACATCATTAGGTCGTTTAGTATCTAAATATCCCTTTAAATCTGATAATTTATTAATTTCAATACCATCAATTTTTTTAATAATATCACCACTTCTTAATCCAGCAATAGCTGCTCCAGTGTCTTCATCTACATCATCTACATAAAAACCTTCGGTTTCATTCACACCAAGTTTTTCTGCTGCATTACTGTTTAATGAGCCTCCTCGAACACCCAAAATACCATTTTGTACATTACCAAACTCCATAATATCTTGTATTACTTTTTTTGCAATATTACTTGGCACTGCAAAAGAATAGCCAATATATGAACCTGTTTGCGAGGTAATCGCTGTATTAATACCAATAAGTTCTCCTTTTGTGTTTACTAAGGCACCTCCAGAATTTCCTGGATTTACAGCAGCATCTGTTTGTATGAAAGATTGACTACTATCTCCAGATAAATCTCTAGATTTAGCACTTATTATACCTGCAGTTACTGTAGATGTTAGGTTAAAAGGGTTGCCAACAGCCAAAACCCACTCACCAATTTTTGCGGTATCACTGTCTCCAAATGTAGTATATGGTAAAATGTCGTCTGTTTCTATTTTTAATAAAGCAATATCAGTTTTTGGGTCTGTACCAACAATAGTGGCTTCTAAGGTTCTATTGTCGTTAAGTGTAACGCTTAATTTATCAGAACCATCAATAACATGATTATTGGTAATAATATAGCCATCTGGAGAGATTATAACTCCACTTCCAGTTCCTAATTGTCTGCGTTGTGTTGCACGACCTAAAAGTAAATCACGCATGGTTAATTGTTGATTTGTAACAGTAACACTTTTTACATGCACTACAGCGTGTATGGTTTTTTCAGCAGCTTGAGTAAAATCAATACTTTCTGTAGCACCCAAATTGGTTTTGTTTGCGGTGTAATTTACAGGTTGAAATATAGGTTGAGATAGTTCTTCTTTGTGTGCAATTGTTTGTGCTTCTTCTTCAAGAAAGGTTTTGTATGTTCCTAGAGTAATTGCGCCTCCTAAAACTGAAACTAAAACCAGCATTGCTAACTTTTTCATAGATAATATTTAGTTTAGAATTCATAATTATAACTATAAAATTAATTTTTAATTGTTTAACAAAATCAACTTTAACGAGACATTAACAACAAAAATAAATTTTCAAAACACTATATTTGTAAAAGTAAAACTTACTAAATGACACATACCTTTTTTAAATATCAAGGCACAGGTAATGACTTTGTTTTTATTGATAATCGCCTAGAAATATTCAACAAAAATAATACCAAATTAATAGCGCATCTATGCGATAGACGTTTTGGCATAGGTGCAGATGGCTTGATTTTATTGGAGAATGATGTAGAAACCGATTTTAAAATGGTTTATTTTAATGCAGATGGAAACCAAAGTACTATGTGTGGCAATGGAGGACGCTGTATTGTTGCTTTCGCTGAAATGTTAAACATAATAAATAAAAAAACAATATTTAATGCTATTGATGGTTTACATAAAGCTACAATAGAAAACGGATTTGTAAAATTAAAAATGAAAGATGTAGAAGTAGTTGAAGTTTGCCAGAATCATGTTTTTTTAAACACTGGTTCTCCTCATCATGTTACCTTGGTAGAAAATATTAAGGATTTTGATGTTAAAACCGAAGGTTCTAAAATTAGATATGGAGCTCCTTACAATAATGAAGGTGCTAACGTGAATTTTGTAGAACAAATTAATAATAATGTGTTTGCAGTAAGAACCTACGAACGAGGAGTAGAAGATGAAACCTTATCTTGTGGAACTGGAGTTACTGCTGTAGCATTAGCTATGCATAAAACAGGAAAAACTAATGCTGAAATTGTAAATTTAAATGTTCGAGGAGGTGAATTAAAAGTCTCTTTCAATACGACTGGAAGTGCTTACAAAAATATCTGGCTTCAAGGTCCAGCAACTTTAGTTTTTAAAGGCGAAATAGAATGCTAACATTAAAAGGCGAACATATTTACTTACGTGCTTTGGAGCCAGAAGATTTAGACTTTATACATACCATTGAAAACGATGAAACCCTTTGGGAACTAAGCAACACTATAACACCTTATTCTAAGTTTTTAATTAAAGAATATCTCGAACATGCACATAAAGATGTTTATGAAGTAAAACAGTTACGTTTATTAATATCAGATTTTAATGATAGTGCTATTGGTCTTATAGATATTTTTGATTTTGATATTAAAAATCGTCGAGCAGGTATTGGTATTCTAATCCATAATTCAACAAACAGAGCTAAAGGTTATGGAAAAGAAGCTTTAGCATTATTATCTAATTATTGTTTTTCTCATTTAGATTTACATCAATTATATTGTAATATTTCTGAAACCAATAGGGCTAGTATTAAGCTTTTTGAAAACCAAGGTTTTACTAGAATAGGACTGAAAAAAGACTGGAATTTTAAAAACGGAAATTACACTAATGAATATTTATACCAACTTATAAATTATGTACCTTAAAAAAATACTTGCAGCTATTGCTATTATTGGTTTGCTTGTAGCAGCTTATTTTGCTTACTTTGTTTATGGCGTAATGTTATCGCCAAATACTGCTTTTAATAATGAAGAGGCTTATATTTTTATACCTACAAATGCTAGTTATACAGAAGTAAGAGCACAATTAGAACCTTTATTAAAAGATATCGATAAATTTGATGCTTTAGCTGAACAGAAAAAATACACTAACAATATAAAGGCTGGTCGTTTTTTAATTAAAAAGGGTATGAATAATAATGATATTATTAACTCTATACGAAGTAAAAATGTACCTTTAAAAATAGCCTTTAATAACCAAGAACGTATAGAAGATTTAGCAGGACGTATAGCATTTCAAATAGAAGTAGATAGTTTAAGTTTGTTGCAATCTATGACTAATGTAGAGTTTTTAAGTAAAAACGGTTTTACAAAACAAACAGCTTTAGCAATGTATGTTCCTAATAGTTATGAAGTGTACTGGAATACATCTGCGGATGCTTTTAGAGATAAAATGCTTAAAGAATACAATCGTTTTTGGACAAAAACCAGACTTGAAAAAGCTAAACAATTAAACTTAACACCAAATGAGGTGGTTTCTTTGGCAGCTATAGTTCATAAAGAGACTGCAAAAGTGGACGAGCGTCCAAGAGTAGCTGGAGTGTATTTAAACCGCATTAAAACAGGTATACCGCTTCAAGCAGATCCTACAGTTATTTATGCTGTTAAAAAAGAATCTGGAGATTTTAATCGCATAATAAAAAGAGTACTTTATAAGGACTTAGAGATAGATTCTAAATTCAACACTTATAAATATAGTGGCATTCCACCAGGACCAATTTTTATGCCAGACGTTTCTGCAATAGATGCTGTTTTAAATGCTGAAAAACATAGCTATTATTATTTTGTAGCAAACGTAAAAAACTTTGGTTATCATAAATTTGCTAAAACATTATCTCAGCATAATGCTAACAAAAGAGAGTATGTAGCTTGGATTAATAAACAAGGCGTAAATAGATAATTGGTGAAGTATTCTTTATTTTTTATACTTTTTATATGTTTCTCGCTGTTTGCGTTTTCTCAACAGATTAGTTTTTTTAAGCCTAGTGATACTTTAAATACTAAAAGGCGGAATACTGTGGTTATAACAGAAGCAGCAGTTGGAGGTTTAACACTTTTAGCTTTAAATCAATTATGGTACGCAGACTACAAGCGCTCAAAATTTCATACTATAGACGATAACAGCGAATGGCTTCAAATGGATAAGTTAGGCCATGTGTTTTCTGCTTATCAATTGGGAAAATTAGGGGCCAAATCTTTACGTTGTGGAGTGGTGTAAACGAAAAAAATCAATTGTTATATGGTGCAACTTTAGGGTTTTCATTTTTAACAGCTGTTGAGGTTTTAGATGGTTTTTCTAACGAATTGGGATTTAGTTGGGGAGATTTTGCAGCAAACACCACTGGAGCAGGTTTGTATATTGGTCAAGAGTTGCTTTGGAAAGAACAGCGTATTCTTGTTAAATACTCATTTCATCGTACTGAGTTTGCTTCATCAAGGCCAGAAAAATTAGGTAATGGCTTGCTTGAAGAATCACTAAAAGATTATAATGGACAAACCTATTGGTTATCTGCAAATGTACATTCCTTTTTTAAAAACAGTAATGTTCCAAAATGGTTAATTGTAGCTGTTGGCTATGGTGGTGAAGGTATGCTCTCTGGAAACAATTCGCTTATTGTTAATGATGTTTTGATTGTACAGAATAGAAGAAGACAATTTTATTTAAGTCTAGATTTAGATTTAACTAAAATTGAAACAAAATCTCATACACTTAAAACCATTTTTAGCATTTTTAATGCCATTAAAATACCGTTTCCTACACTTGAGTTTACACACAAAAATGGCGTTAAGTTCCATTCTGTCTACTTTTAGAGCAAGTTAATTAATTGATTTTCAGTATTAAAATAAAAGTTGTAGATTTGCACTCGAAATTTTAGGCACGCTTATTGTTTGTTAGCAGCTTTAAAAAATCAAATAATTATGAGTAAAAAAAGTATTGCAAAGTTAGTTTCATTAGCGCTTACAATATGTATTTTAATTATAGTATCGCTATCAACAAGTTCTACTACTAAAGATTATGCTTTATTAAAGGACAACACTATCGAAACTTCAGAAGAAGTTAATTTAACAACAGAAGCACAAGTCTCAAGTGTTGCTTCTATCGTTCCTCAAAATGCTTTTTCACCTAAATTAGGGAAGTCTTTTAATGGCTTTAAAGAACAATTGGGTTTTAAAGAATCTCAAAACGATTACTTTAGAGTCAACTCATTAGGTTATTTAGGTAAATACCAATTTGGCAGGAGCACTTTAGAGTTAATAGGTATTAAAGATGTTAATCATTTTTTAAATACTCCAGAATTACAAGAAAAAGCATTTATTGCGAATGCAGAGCGAAATAAATGGGTTTTAAGACGAGATATTAAGCGATTTGTTGGAAAAAACATCAATGGTGTTAAAATTACAGAATCTGGAATATTAGCTGCAGCACATTTAGCAGGTCCAGGTGGAGTAAAAAAATATTTAAGAAGTTTTGGTTCTAATGGTTTTGAAGATGCTTTTGGTACATCAATAAGAAATTATATGAAACGTTTTCAAGGCTACGATACATCGAGAATTAAGCCAAATAAAAAGGCAAAAGCAGCTATAAAAGCATAATAGAAATTAGCTTTTATGAATAATAAATAACGTTGGTCTTTTATGAAGGTCAACGTTATTTTTTTTCCAATCGTTTGCAGACATTGTTTTTATGTACTCAGAAGGCAAGGTTATATCGCAAGCCACGCAAATCTCTGTATTACTATTTAATGTTGCACACAAGTCTTCTAGAAACTTATTGTTTCTATATGGTGTTTCTATAAATAATTGAGATTGATTCTGTTCAAAACTTAAACGTTCTAAACGTTTTAATTCTGCTTTGCGTTCTTGTTTGTCTATTGGTAAATAACCATTAAAAGCAAAGCTTTGACCATTCATTCCACTGCTCATCATTGCCATTATTATAGAAGAAGGTCCTACTAGAGGTACTACTTTAATATTGTTTTGGTGAGCAATCTTTACAATATCTGCTCCAGGATCTGCAACACCAGGACATCCTGCTTCCGACAGTAAGCCTACATTTAGTCCATTTTTACAAGGTTCTAAATAGCTGGGAAGTTCGGCAATATCTGTAAACTTATTTAATGGAAATAGCTTTAGGCTTTGTTGTTTTTTGTCTGGGCAAATTTTCTTGATGTCTCGCCTTGTAGTCTTTTCGTTTTCAACAATATAAATATCTATTTGATCAATAATTCTTTTTACGGTTAATGGTAAAACGTTTAAAGGTTCTGTATCTCCTAAAGTTGTTGGTATTAGATAGAGTTTTCCGAAAGTGTCGTTCATTTTCATTTTTATAAATTAACTATCTAAGATAAGATGTGCTTTTTAACTTTTTTGCTATATTATTACAAGCTATATCTAGCATATTATAAACATTATCAAAGCCTGAGTCACCACCATAATAAGGGTCTGGAACTTCTAGATTTTTGTTAGGAAAGCTTTCGTTTAAAATGAGTTTTACTTTAGAGATATCTTCAGTATTTCTTGCCATTTTCACAACATTTTCAAAGTTAGATTTGTCCATGACGTAGATATAATTGAAAGTATCAAAATCTTCAACCTTAAATTGTCTGCCACGCTGGTTTGTAATATCTAAGCCTTTTTTTCTAGCAATAGCAATAGAACGTTGATCTGGTAAACTACCAATATGATAATTACTTGTTCCTGCAGAATCTACCTGAAAATTTTCAGTGTCTAATTTTGAAGCTAAAATACCATGAGCTAGTGGTGAGCGACAGATGTTTCCGAGGCAAACCATTAGAATTCTAATCATAATTTAGGATATTAGACTGAAAGCTTTTTTGTTAAATCTTCAACATACTTTCTAAACTGCTTATCTGTAGAAGATAAGTTGTCTACAGTTTTACAAGCGTGCAATACAGTAGCGTGATCACGTTTTCCTATTTGAGAGCCTATACTTGCTAAAGACGCTTTTGTAAACTTCTTAGCAAAGAACATTGCTAGTTGTCTTGCTTGTACAATATGACGTTTTCTTGTTTTAGATTGCAGCGTATCTACATCCATTTGAAAATAATCTGACACTACTTTTTGTATGTAATCTATAGAAACCTCGCGTTTGGTGTTTTTTACAAACTTCTCAACGACTTGTTTTGCTAGCTCAATATTTATTTCCTTTTTATTGAAAGACGATTGCGCAATTAGAGAGATAATAGCACCTTCAAGCTCGCGGATATTAGTTTTAATATTTTTAGCGACATATTCAATAATATCATCTGGCATTTCTACACCATCACGATATAATTTATTTTTTAGTATAGAGACACGTGTTTCAAAATCTGGTGTTTGCAGTTCAGCGCTTAATCCCCATTTAAAACGAGACAATAGGCGCTGTTCTATATCTTGCATATCTACAGGCGCTTTGTCACTTGTTAAAATAACTTGCTTACCATTTTGGTGTAAATGGTTGAAAATATGGAAGAACACGTCTTGAGTTCCAGATTTTCCAGATAAGAACTGAACATCATCTATTACCAACACATCTATAAGTTGATAGAAATGGATAAAATCGTTTCTATTATTCTTTTTTACTGAATCTATATATTGTTGCGTAAATTTTTCAGCAGAAATATATAAAACTGTTTTCTCTGGGTATTTATCTTTTATATCCACACCAATAGCATGTGCTAAATGTGTTTTTCCTAATCCTACACCTCCAAATATTAGTAAGGGATTAAAAGAGGTGCCACCTGGCTTTGCTGAAACAGCTAAGCCTGCACTACGTGCCAAACGGTTAGAATCTCCTTCTAGAAAATTATCAAAATTATAATTTGGATTAAGTTGAGATTCGATTTTTACATTTCGAATGCCAGGAATTACAAATGGATTACGTAATTCTCGGTCCTTATTTTTTAAAGGCACATCTACATCTTGAGATTTAACAGCCGAACGGTTAGAGCTAGGAATACGCTCTGTAAAAGGCTGTTTGTTGCCATAAGTGTTTTCCATTTTAATAATGTAAACTAGCTTGGCAGTTTTTCCTAATTCTTTTGTAAGTGCTACTTTAAGTATTTTAACATAATGCTCCTCAAGCCATTCATAAAAGAATTTACTTGGTACTTGAATGCTTAAAGCGTTATCTGTAAGCTTTACTGCGATTATTGGCTCGAACCAAGTTTTATAGGCTTGAGGTTGGATATTGTCTTTTATAAAATTGAGACAATTATTCCATACCGATTGCGCAGTTACACTCATTGTTAAATTTTTGTGTTTTTAGTTAGTTATAAAGGTTGAAATAGAAATATTTCCTTCCTTTTTTTATAGCGAGACAAATATGTGAACAAAAAACTTAAAAAAAAAATAATTTACTATTGAATTTGTAGTTTTTTTTCCTCATACTGGTAACTTGGACGAAACTACAAAAAAATATTTAAACTTTTACAGATGAAGACAGATAAAATTGATATTCGAGTACGCTATGCCGAAACAGACCAAATGGGTGTAGTTCATCATGGAAACTATGCATTATATCTAGAATTGGCTAGAATTGAATGGTTTAGGAAAATAGGTATTTCATACAAAAAAATGGAGCAAGATGGAATAGCCTTACCTGTTGTGTCTTTAAATGTAAACTATAAGAAAACCATTGAATATGATGATATAATTACAGTTAAAACCATGCTTAAAAAAACACCTACTGCTAGCCTAGAGTTTGAGTATGAAATATTGAACGATTTGGGACAAATTCTCTCAACCGCAACTGTAGTTTTGGTATTTGTTGATTTAAAGACCAATAAGCCAACAAGACCTCCAAAATATTTTCTAGACGCTTTAGGGAAATAAGATTATTAATTATTGGTCTATTTTTTTTATAGTTACCTTATAAATAGATTCGAAAATATCTAATATGTTTTCAACTTCGTTTTGTCTAACCAAAATTGTGATTTCACAGTCTAGCTCAAGTTTTTGATGTGTGATATTTAAGTTTTTCTCTTTAATAACTCGCATGACTTTATTCATTAATTCATATTCAAATTTAATTAGAAAGTGAATATTAATGGTACGCTTTATAATTTTAGAAACTTCTAAAGCTTGCTGTGCTCCAGTTTTATAAGCGTTTATTAATCCTCCTACACCTAGTTTTACACCTCCAAAGTATCGAACGACTACTATTAGAATGTTTGTTACCTCATAAGATTGTATTTGTCCATAAATAGGCATTCCTGCGCTATTATTAGGTTCGCCATCATCATTAGTTCTATGCCTAATGCTGTTTTGCGCTTCGCCAATTTGGTATGCATAACAAAAATGTCCTGCTTTTTGATGTTGCGTTTTTAAGTTTTCTAAATGTATTTTAACTTCATCTTCAGTTTTCACAGGAAAAGTATAACTATAAAACTTGGAGTTTTTGTCTTTAAAAAGCACTTCTTCCGAAGGTTTTAATATAGTTTTATAGGTATCGTTATTTTGTGCTTCCATTATGCTAAAGTTACTAATGCAATAGATATAATTGCTAATCCAATTCCAATCCAGTTTTTGGCAATTAGTTTTTCTTTAAAAAAAGAAAGACCTATTAGTGTAGATAGCATAACGATAGCAACATTATTTACCGTGAAAATTGTTGAGCTTTCAAAACCTTCAAATTGCAAGGCTTTTAATAGCATATATATTGAGTAGTAGTTAACAATACCTAGAAAAATACCACCAAAAACGCTTCTGTAGTCGAACTTAAAATTGCCTTTTATTACTTTAGCTGAAATAATAGTTATACCTATTACACCTGCAATGGCGAATATTGTTGCTGAAAATATTGGAATTCCATTTTTTGAAACATAAGAAGTTTCTAGGAATTTAATAGAAGTATCTATAATTCCAGAACCAAAAAACAGCAATAAAGGAAGCCATAAACCTTTTAAGCTTAAAGTATTGCTTTTTGCTTTTACAGAAGTTAAATAAACGGCAATTAATGCTAAAACAATACCAATACTTTTTTGGAGACTTAAGCTTTCGTTGTAGGCATACAAACCAAAAACAATAGGGAGAACCACACTCATTTTGCTAGCTACAGAAGCTACTGAAAGTCCGTTACGTTGAGCTGTAAGTGCCATAACATTAAAAATAGCAATAAATAGAAAGCCTAAGAAAATGGCACCATAAAACCATTCTTTACTAATAATCTGGTTAATATCTAAAGATTCTTCAGAAGATAAAATGCCAAGAGTAAAAGCTGCAAAATAATTTGCTACAATGGCTTGTAGTGTGTTAATTTTGTACTTGCCAAGCAGATTGAAAATAACAAATATTAGAGTAGAAGCAAGTATGCTTAATATTAAATAAATCAAAACAATTCACTTTTAATGGTGAATAAGTCTATTATATCTTCGGTTTTTGGGTTGTTATTCCAAACATTAATGCCAAGTTTTGCTGCAGCTGCTGTGTTTTCGGGTGTATCGTCTATAAAAAGGCAGTTTTCGGCTTTTAAATTGTTTTCATTTAAAACAAAATTAAAAATAGCTGAGTCTGGTTTTCTTTGCTTAATCTCATGAGACAAATAAAATTTTTTAAAGCAAGATTTAAAATCATCATAAAACGAGACTTGCTTTTTTATACAATCTATATGTAGCTCGTTTGTATTGCTAAGTAAAATTAAGTTGTATTTTTTGTCTTTTGCTAATTGTTCTATAAATGCTAATCGTTTAGATGGAAAATCACAAATTATATAATTCCATGCTTCAATAATTTCTTTTTTTGAAAGTTTTGGAAAATTTTCTGTGTAGAATGTTACAAATTCCTCTGTAGACAGAAGTCCTTGTTCATAGAGTGTGTTAATAGCAACTAAATCTTCAGAAAGTTTATCGATTTCAAAAAGGTCTAGAGCATGTTGCATGGCACCTTCTTTGTCAAGGTTTATGAATACATCTCCAAAATCGAATATTATAGTTTTAATCATATTTTTTTGTTGTTCCTGCGAAGGTAAGAATCTATTTAATTTTAAATCTAGAGTGTTTTTCCTGTGTTTACAGAAATAGTAAAAGATTTTAAGTTTTATTTTTGTAAATTTTTAAAATATTATCTAATATTTTTTCTTCACTTATGCATTCACCATAAAAAACTGGTGCTTTAACACCTTTTTTAAATTCTATTTTGCCTGTAAACATTCTAGCTTCGTCCCAAAGATTTGCATCTATAAAAAGCTGAAGTGTTTTTGCGCCACCTTCTATAATTATGGAGTTAATATTGTGTTTATGTAGCACAGCACATATGGCTATTGCTGTATTTTCTGTTAAAATTAATGTTTCTGCTTGGTTATTAAAAACTGAGAAGTCTTTTGAAAGTTTTTTGTATTTATTTAAAACGACACGTATAGGATTGTTACCTGTCCAATCGCGAACGGTTAAACTTGGATTATCTTCTTTTACTGTATTTGTTCCAACTAAAATAGCTTGCTCTTGTGCTCTCCATTTGTGAACTAGTTGTCTCGACAAGTTGTTTGTAATCCAAATGGGTTTCTTTTTGGCCTTAGTTTTTGGAGCTAAATAACCATTATTAGTTTCTGCCCATTTTAGTATAATGTAAGGACGCTTTTTATTATGAAATGTAAAAAAACGCTTATGGTGTGTTTTGCAAGCTGTTTCTAAAATGCCAACAGTAACTTTACAACCTTGGGTTATTAGTTTTTTTATACCTTTTCCAGCAACTTCAGGATTGTCGTCTACACAACCAATAACTACATTTGGTATTTTATGATGAATAATAAGATCGCTACAAGGTGGTGTTTTTCCAAAGTGTGAACAAGGTTCAAGGGTAACGTAAAGTGTGCTTTTCTCTAAAAGCGATTGATTTGTAACAGATTTTATAGCATTAACTTCTGCGTGATTTCCTCCATAACCACTGGTGAAACCTTCTCCTATAATAGTATTATTGTAAACAATTACAGCGCCAACCATAGGATTTGGTCTTGTTGTACCTAATCCGTTTTTTGCAATTTGTATTGCACGTTGCATGTATGTTTCGTGAGTTGTCAAGTTTAGATTTTAATCTTTATATCTTCAATTTCGTCCACAGTGTACTTATGTGAAAACCCAAAGATCTTATATTTTATATCTCCTTTGTACTGTACTTTCATAGACTTGTTAAGCACACTGTTTAAAAGACCGCTTAAATTATTAAGATTCAATAATTTTTTAGTCGGAATATTTGCACTTAATGGGATGGAAAATTCTTTTTTAGCTGGAACTTTAAAGGCTTTTGAAGATACTGTTCCAACCTCCATATTGTTAACAGTAATTGTAATACCATCGGTTTCTAATGTTCCACCAACAGTATTTGGGTTGTTAAAAAAAGCATCTGCTGTAAGCACTATAAATTCAGAATTAGATTCTTGTACATTTATGTTTTCTACACGCAAAAATTCTGGTTTCTCTTTAATTGTACAGCTTAAAAAGCAAATAGAAATTGTTAATAAGATTATGAGTTTCTTCATATTGAAATTTTTTAATTTGTTTGGTATTAATGTATCTTCAACCTCTAAATACAGCGTAAAAATACTATAATATCGTGAGTAAAAATAATATAGTAATAAGAGAAATTCGTCAGAAAGATAATGCTCAAATAGAAAGCGTTATACGTGAAGTTTTTATTGAATATAAATTGCCTTTGGTTGGTACAGCTTATGCAGATAAAGAAACGCCAAAAATGTTTGAGTCTTATGCCAAAGAAAACGAAGTATATTATGTCGTAACTATAAATGATGTAGTAGAAGGTGGAGGAGGTTTAAAGCCTTTGGCTAAAAATGAAGATGATGTTTGCGAAATTCAAAAAATGTATTTCTCTTCTAGGCTTCGTGGTAAAGGTTTTGGGAAAGCACTATTTTTTAAATGTTTAGAAAAAGCAAAAGCTTTAGGTTTTAAACAATCTTACTTAGAAACTATTCCTGAGCTAAAAGAAGCCATTCATATTTACCAATCTCATGGTTTTAAACATTTAAAAGGACCTTTAGGAGATACAGGTCATTATAATTGTGGTGTTTGGATGATTAAAGATTTATAAAAGAAATAAATAACATTTGTGTTAGTAAAAGATTTAAAGCATTTTTTTCATGAAACCTTAGATGTTATCTATGGTGAGCAAGAAGTATCTAGCTTTTTCTTTTTATGTACAGCTTCATTTTTTAATATTTCGAGATTAGATTTGGCACTAGACAGAAATTTAGAAATTACTAAAGCAGAGCAACAACCCATATTTGATGCTTTAGAAGCTTTAAAAAACGAAAAACCCATTCAGTATATTTTAGGCGAAACAGCGTTTTATGGCTTGCCATTTAAAGTGAATGAAAACACTTTGATTCCCCGTCCTGAAACTGAAGAACTTGTTGCGCTTGTTCTTCATAATATAAAAAAGCAAAAACAAAATTCTAAGGCTTGCTCCATTCTAGATATTGGTACAGGAAGTGGTTGTATAGCTATTTCATTAGCTAAAAATATTAAAGAGGCTCAGGTTTATGCTATAGACGTTTCAGTGAAAGCACTAGAAAAAGCAAAAGAAAATGCCGTTTTAAATGCTGTTGATATAACATTTATTGAAGCCAATATTTTAAACAAGAACTCTTGGGATTTGGAGCTTTTAGATTTGAAATTAGATGTCATAGTATCAAATCCACCATACGTTCGTAATCTAGAAAAAACCGAAATACAAAACAATGTTTTAAATAACGAGCCACATTTAGCCTTATTTGTAGAAGACGATAATGCGTTAGTGTTTTACAGAGCGATTTCTGAGTTTGCTATTAAACATTTAAAACCAAACGGACAATTATTTTTCGAGATTAATGAGTATCTGGGAAAGGAAACAAAAGTATTGGTAGAGCGTTTTGGTTTTAAAGATGTGGAACTTATACAAGATATGTATGGTAAAGACAGAATGCTGAAAGCAGATAAGATATAAATGAAGCAATTATTTATCATATTCGTTTTATTATCTAGTTTTAGTTGTAAAGAAGAAGCCAAACCAAATTCTTTACATATTGAGCCTCCTGTAAAGACCAAAACAGTAAACACTCTGCCAAAAAAAACATTCGATTTTACTTCAATTCCAAAAGACACTTTATTTGTAACTGGAAAACACATTGTTTTTACTAGGCCATCAAAAAAAGAGTTTGAACTATTAAAAGACCAAACTGGCATCTATGAAGTGGATTCAGATTTCGGATTATATACTGCTAAAGTAACAGACTCATTAAAAAACACTTATAAAATAACTACAACAAGTAAACGTATTATTGCTGTTGTAGAGTCTCATGATACAACTTATATAGATAGACTTACACCAAAAACAAGAATTAGTAGAGATCCAATTCATTACTCTGCTATTTTAGTCTTTAACGACTTTTTCTCAATTTACTCTAATGTTTATACAGACGCTGCATATTATGGATTAATTAGAGATTATTATACGACAGTTAGATACGAAAAACCAATAGAGTACAAGTATGTTGTTTCACGAAATGGCTTAAACATTAGAGAGGCAGATGGAAGCTTAGACGGTAAATTTAATAATGGAGATCGTGTAAACGTTTTAGGTTATACAGATGATATTGTAGAAGTGCAAGATAAAGGTAAAACCATAACAGGTCGTTGGGCAATTATACAATGGAATGATAACGGAAGAACAAAAAAGCGTTATGTTTTTGAAGGCTTTTTAGGAGATATTAAAGATGTAAAAGTTTTTGAAGACCAAATTTGCACAGGTTTTAAATTGATTGGAGAAGCTAGATATAATAGTAGTAATGCAGATTTAGAATGTTTATCGAAGTATCTGGATTTAGAGCTAATTTCTAAAAAAGATTTTAATGCAATACATAATAAGTATAAAGGAGAATTACAAATCAGACCTTCTGTAATTATTAAAGAAAACGAAGATAAAACGCAAAGTATTAGTTTACCAACAAAAGACAGGTTAATTGTTTACAATAGTAAGGTTGGTTATGGTAATTCTACTCATGTTTATTATGGTGATATCGATTTCTTAAATCAATATGTGTTGCATCATACGTATCCAGAAGCCGAAGAACAATTTTATAGTTTTATAGATAGGAATACAGGTAAAGAAACTATTGTTTTTCCAGAGTTTCCATATATTTCAATAGATAGAAAAAAGATTATTTCTTTTGTATTTGATGTTTACGAAGCGCAATTTTTTATAGAAATTTATAAAATTAATAAAGATAAATCCATAACTTTTGAACATGCATTTAACTTTGTACACTGGCTAAAGACATATCAAAATGAAGTAAAATGGATTTCTAATACAGAGTTTGCAATTGAAATTGTAAATCAAAATATTTGGAATGGTAGTGAGGTAAAACAGCCTCAGTATTTAAAAATTAAACTAAAAGAATAGTGGATAATATTAAAGACACAATACAATCACTTAGAGACGAGCTTCGCGAGCACAACTATAATTACTACGTACTGGATAATCCTACAATTAGCGATTACGATTTCGATATCAAACTAAAAGAGCTTCAAACTTTAGAAACAGCACATCCAGAGTTTTACGACGCTAATTCTCCAACCTTAAGAGTAGGAGGAGAAGTGACTAAAAATTTTAATACTGTTGTTCATGAACACAGAATGTACTCTCTAGATAATTCATATTCTTTAGAAGATTTACAAGACTGGGAAACAAGAATTAAAAAGCTAGTAGATGGTGATATTAGTTATACTTGCGAGTTAAAATACGATGGTGCCTCTATAAGTTTAACATACGAAAATGGGAGTTTAGTAAGAGCAGTAACACGAGGCGATGGTTTTCAAGGAGATGAGGTTACAGCAAATATTAAAACCATAAAGTCTGTGCCATTACAATTAAAAGGAGCGTATCCACAAAAGTTTGATATTCGTGGCGAAATTGTTTTGCCTTTTGATGGTTTTATTAAAATGAATGAAGAGCGAATAGCTAATGGAGAAGAGCCATACAAAAACCCAAGAAATACAGCTTCAGGAAGTTTAAAGCTTCAGGATAGTGCAGAAGTAGCAAAACGACCTTTAGACTGTTTATTGTATAATTTAACAGGTACAAAATTAGGTGTACAAAACCAATTTGAAAGTCTAGAAAAAGCCAGGCAAATGGGCTTTAAAGTTCCAAACGAAGCACAACTTTGTTATTCTATAGAAGATGTTTTTCAGTTTATAAACCATTGGGATAAGGCAAGACATCATTTGCCTTACGAAACAGATGGAGTAGTAGTAAAAGTTAATAGCCTATTACAACAGGAAGAACTAGGTTATACTGCAAAAGCACCACGTTGGGCTATGGCTTACAAATTTAAAGCAGAGCAGGTTACAACTAAACTAAACAGTATAACTTATCAAGTAGGAAGAACAGGAGCGATAACTCCAGTTGCAAATTTAGAACCTGTAGAGTTAGCAGGAACTATTGTAAAACGAGCATCGCTGCACAATGCAGACCAAATAGAGAAATTAGATATTAGAATAAATGATGTTGTTTTTGTTGAAAAAGGAGGTGAAATAATCCCAAAAATAATAGCAGTAGATTTATCACAAAGGCCATTAGATTCTATCCCAACACAATATATAACACAGTGTCCTGAATGTAATACCGTTTTAGAGCGTTTAGAAGGAGAGGCAAAACATTTTTGTCCTAATTATAATGGTTGCAATCCTCAGGTTATTGGTAGAATACAACATTACATTTCAAGAAAAGCAATGGATATTGAAGGCTTAGGAGGTGAAACCGTTGCACTTTTAGTTAATGAAGGACTTATTACAAATTATGCAGATTTATATACGCTTACCAAAGAGCAAGTGATGCCTTTAGAAAGAATGGCAAAAAAAAGTGCAGAGAATTTGGTTAATGGAATAGAAGCCTCAAAACAGATACCTTTTGAACGTGTTTTATTTGCTATAGGCATTCGTTTTGTTGGAGAAACTGTAGCTAAAAAATTAGCAAAGCAATATAAAAGTATTGAGGCATTATCTAAAGCACCTATTGAAGATCTAGAAAAAGTTGACGAAATTGGTATTAAAATTGCCGAAAGTGTTGTTGCTTTTTTTACCTCGGAAGCCAATGTAAATAGTATTCAACGTTTAAAAGATTACGGTGTTCAATTAGAAGTGTCTGCAGAAAAATTAGCAAATCAAACCAACAAGTTAGAAGGAAAATCTTTTGTGGTTTCAGGTGTTTTTACACAAGTCTCTAGAACAGAACTTAAAAAACTAATTGAAGATAACGGTGGGAAAAACGTAAGTTCTATTTCATCTAAAACCGATTATGTTGTGGCTGGAGATAAAATGGGTCCAAGTAAAAAAGAGAAGGCCGAAAAACTTAATATTCCTTTAATTTCTGAAGCTAATTTTTTGAATATGTTGTTGTAACGAATTGTATTCTTTTTGCATTTCATCGGATATATTTGCTTTTTATTGGTAATAGTTGTTTATTTAATTAACCAATCGCTTATATCAATTTTTATAATGACAAGACCAATCAGTTTTATTGTTGCTTGTATAGCTACAATACTATTTGTGATATTTTTTGATGTTTACGGGTTTGAATATCTGTCTTCAGTAACAGAACTATTACTTATTCCGCTTTTTGCTTTGTTTTATTTTATTTTTAACAAGGCTAAAGTTAATCGGTTATCATGCTTTTTTGGTTTTTACGCGTTAGCAGACATTATTAATTTAATAGACTACAGTGCTATATCAGATTGGGCTTATTACGTTTGTAATGGTATTTATATTATTGCTTACAGTTGCTTAATTTATTATATTTTAAGCACTTTGTGTTTTAAATTGGTGTTAAAGCGTTTTCTTCTAGATTTTATTGTGTCATTAGCTTTAGACCTGTACATGATTTATGTGTTAATAAATATTGTAAAGCCCTTAGAGTTTGAATCTAATTACACCAGTATAATACACATTGTAGAGTTTTTGTACAGTTTAATTTTAATACTAGTGTTTTCTTTATCTTATTTAAATTATATACAGAACGGTCTTAAAAAATATCTTTTTCTATTTATAGCCTGTGTGTTAATAGCTTTCTCAGAGCTTATTCTTGTAGGATATTATTATTTATTAGATGACGTTAGGCTAAATTACATGTCTACAACTTTATATGTTTGTGGCGTGTTCGCAATATATTATCATACCTTAATTACAACTAAAAAGGGTCAAATAAATTTAGTTGAAGCAATAGAATATTAATATTGAAACAAAGGTTTTATTCTTATACAATTATGGATGTTCCATTTGCTGTTTTATTCTTTTCAGCATCAAAATAAAAATCAATTCTGCCTAGATTTATTCCATAACAACCTACTTGGTTTACTAATACATTTTTACCTTCACTATTTTGTGCCACTGTAGGTTTTGGTAAAAAAGTATGAGTGTGGCCACCAATTATTAAATCGATGTTTTTTGTCGCTTTAGCAAGCATAAGGTCGCATACTTTTTTTGCATCTTTGCTGTAGTAATAACCTAAATGCGAAAGACAAATAATAAGATCGCATGCTTCCTCTTCTTTTAAAATTCTAGACATGTCTGAAGCAATTTCAATAGGATCAAGATATTCAGTTTCTTTGTACATTTTTTTATCTACTAACCCATCTAATTTAACACCAAGTCCAAAAACACCTATTTTAATGCCATCTTTTATAAACACATGATAAGGTTTAACATGAGTATCCATTACAGTGTTTTTAAAATTGTAATTAGCAGATAAGAATTTAAAATTAGCATGCGGTAATTGTGCGTACAAACCATCTATCCCATTATCGAAATCGTGATTTCCAATAGTTGCTGCATCATATTTCATTTTAGACATTAATTTAAATTCGAGTTCTCCACCATAATAGTTAAAATAAGGTGTGCCTTGAAAAATATCTCCAGCATCTAGAAGTAATGTGTTTGGGTTTTCGTTTCTTATATTCTGTACTAATGTTGCCCGTCTTGCAACACCACCTTGGTTAGCATTTTTAGCATCGTCTGGACCAAAAGCATCAATGTGGCTATGCACATCGTTAGTATGTAGTATAGTTATTTTTCTTGTTTTAATAATTGAGTTACACGATTGAAAACCAAATCCTCCAAGTGTTACTAAAGCTGTAGCAGCCGTAGATTGCCGTATAAATGTTCTACGTTTCATAAAGGTACATATTATCTGATTTGAGTAAAACGGTTATCAATTTTTGGATTAATAGTATCTACTTTTTTAAAATAGTCTATCATAGCGTTTCTAATTTTATAATTTAAATAATAGGTAGTGTCATTAGGCTTAAAAAAAAGCATGCTGTCTCCACCATCATACAAATAATCGTTTGTGGCTAGATAATAAGTTTTGTCTTTAATAATAGGCTTTCCTTGAATTAGAGCTTCACTAATACTATAGTCTTTATCTAATGTAAGTGTTATGCCTTGAACAGGATGTGCTTTTTTTGCTTTACTTAAATATTGCATCATACTATCTATTTGTTGTCCTTTTAATGCAACAACAACAATACTGTTTTCAAATGGCATCACTTGAAACGCAGTTTCGGTAGTAATATTTCCTTCAGAAATTATAGAACGAATACCACCATGATTCAATATTACAGCGTCAATATTTTTATTTGTCCGTTTATTAAAAATAGAATTACCTTGTTTAAAAACAATATCTGCCATTAAATTACCTATTGCTGTATTTAAATCACCATCTGTTTTACTGTAGGTTTTTGGAGCGTAAGAAATAATGGTGTTCATGTCTTCTTGTAAACGTGCTCTATATGGAGCGATTTCGTTTTCAAATTCCTGATTAATGGCAAGGCTATCTTTTATTCCTATTTGTTTGCCTTCAATTTTCGAAATTACCATTGTTTCTTGCTTACAAGAGTATATAAAAAACAATAGACAAATTAAAAATGGTATTTGGTGTTTTCTCATTAGTAATACTTAGATATTTAAGTCAATAATTAGTTAGGTTTTTGCTATTTTTGTAGAAAGCTTAAATATAAATGATTTTAAAAGGATTTAAAGAAAAATCTAAAAAAAACTATATTAATTCTCAGTTAAAAAACCGAATAATTAAAGAGTTTAATACTAAAGTTGCCAGTATTGGAGTTGTGTTTAATACCGATGAGATAAATGAAATTCCTGACTTTAATGGTTTAGCACAAACTTTGGGTATAGAAAAAGAGAAAGTTGAGGTAATAGCTTTTAAATATAGAGTAGAAGAAAAAGAAAAAGAAAGCTTATTTAATCCCACATTTTCTTCAAAACAAATAGGCTGGAGAGGTTTAATTAAAGACCAAACCTTACAGCAATTTTTAAATAAAGAATTCGATATCTTGATAAGCTATTATAAAAAAGATGTAACAGCTTTAAAGCTAATTACAGTGGCATCAAAAGCAAAACTTAAAGTTGGTGTTTTAGAAACAGATGAACGTATTAACGATATAATTATAAAAACTGAGGTAAATAATTTTTCAACATTTACTTCAGAAATAAAAAAATATCTCAATATTCTAAATAAAATTTAAATAATGAAAAACCCTTTTTTAGGAACAGGAATTGCTATTGTAACACCATTTACAAAAGATGGAAATGTAGACCACAAAGCTTTAGCAAATATTGTAGAATTTAATATTGAAAATGGTACAAATTACATTGTAATTAGTGGTACTACTGGAGAAAGTGTTACGATTACAAAGCAAGAAAAACAAGACATTATAGACACCATTAGTAAAGCAAATAATGATCGATTGCCATTAGTTCTAGGAATAGGAGGAAACAATACAGCTGAAGTAATAAACGAAATAAAAACTACAGATTTATCTCAATTTGCTGGCATTTTATCTGTCTCTCCATATTACAGCAAACCTACTCAAGAAGGAATATACCAACACTTTAAAGCAATTTCCCAAGCGTGCCCAATTCCAATTATACTTTACAATGTGCCAGGAAGAACAGCCTCTAACATGTCTCCAGAAACAACGTTAAGACTAGCAAAAGATTATGAAAACATTGTAGCGGTAAAAGAGGCAGGAAATAATGTTGCGCAATATTTACATTTATTGAAAGATAGACCAGAAGGATTTGGAATAATTTCTGGTGATGATGATTTAGCACTTGCTGTAGCTTTAGCTGGAGGAGATGGTGTAATTTCGGTAATTGGACAAGCCATGCCAAAAACATTTTCTAAAATGATTGCTTTAGGACGCGAAGGAGAGGCAAAGAAAGCTTATAAACTTCATTTTAAGTTAATGGAGATTACAAGTCTTATTTTTTCTGAAAATAATCCAGCAGGAATTAAAGCCGTTTTACAAGCATTAAACTTATGCAATGATACTGTTCGCTTACCATTAGTTGAGTCAACAGATGATTTAAAGCAAAAAATTAAAAACTATTTATCAAACTTCAATAGTTAAATATTACTTAAAGCAAGTGGCAGTAGTATTTGTTCTGTTATTTTCGCTTTTAAATAATATTTTTAAAATCCATATAAATAGCGTATTTTTGCATCTTGTTCAAGATGGTGTTAAATGAGTATGGCTTATTTACAAAGAGCAAAAAAATAAAACATTAAAAATTACAGATGAAAAACATCTTTTATATACTATTAATATTAATAACTTTTAGTTCATGTAGCGAGTATCAAAAGGCTCTCAAGTCTGAAGATGCAACTCAAAAATATAAAGTTGGAGAAGAGTTATACAATGCAGGAAAATATGCAAAAGCAAATCGGTTGTTCGAGCAAGCCATACCTCAATTTAGAGGAAAGCCTCAAGCCGAAAGGTTAATGTTTTTAAATGCAGATGCCTCATACCAAATGGACCAACATTATGTTTCTGGTTATCATTTTGAGCGTTTTGTTTCAGCTTATCCAAAAAGCACAAAAAGAGAAGAAGCCCTTTTTAAAGCTGCAAAAAGTTACTATCATTTATCACCAGTGTATTCTAAAGATCAAGAAGACACTTATACAGCCTTAGAAAAGTTACAAGAATATATAAACATATATCCTGAATCTACTAACGCCAAAGAAGTAAATGCTCTTGTAAAAGAATTAGATTTTAAATTAGAAAAAAAAGCATTTGAAGTAGCAAAGCAATACAATAGAATTTCAGACTTTAAAGCATCAATTGCAGCAATAGATCATTTTATTATTGATTTTGCCGGAACCTCTCTTAGAGAAGAAGCACTTTACATAAGATTTGATTCTGCATACCAATTGGCCTCAAAAAGTGTTGAGTATAAAAAGAAAGCACGTTTAGAAGCAGCTTTAACATATTATAACAATTTTAAAAAAGCTTATGCTAATTCTGAGTTTTTAGAAGATGCTACCACAAAGTACGAAAGTGCTCTAGAACAATTAGAACAGTACAATACTAAAAGTTAATATAACTACTATGGATTTAAAAAAAATCGATGCTCCATTAAGTACAACAACTTACAATAGAAATGAAGTTGATGCACCTACAGAAAACATTTACGAAGCAATCTCAATAATTTCTAAAAGAGCAGAGCAAATTAATTCTGAAATAAAAAAAGAATTAATTGAAAAGTTAGAAGAATTCGCAACATATAATGATTCTTTAGAAGAGGTTTTTGAAAACAAAGAACAAATTGAAGTTTCTAAGTTTTATGAAAAATTGCCTAAACCACACGCTTTAGCAGTTAAAGAATGGTTAGATGGTAAAATATACCACAGAAACACAGCAGAAGAAAATCAAGACTAATTAGTATGTCTATTTTAAGCGGCAAAAATATACTTTTAGGCATTAGTGCTGGTATTGCTGCTTATAAAACAGCTTCATTAGTAAGAGAATTTATTAAAGCAGGTGCCAACGTAAAAGTTATAATGACACCTGCTTCTAAAGATTTTGTAACACCGCTTACACTTTCTACACTATCTAAAAATCCTGTGCATTCTTCGTTTTATAATGAAGATGATGAAAACGCAGAGTGGAACAATCACGTTGAACTCGGCCTTTGGGCAGACTATTTTTTAGTCGCTCCAGCAACAGCAAACACTTTATCTAAAATGGCAAGTGGCACCTGCGACAATTTGTTGTTAGCAACCTATTTGTCTGCAAAATGTCCAGTATATTTTGCTCCAGCTATGGATTTAGATATGTACAAACATCCATCAACATTAAATACTTTTAATACACTTGAGAGTTTTGGTAATATCATGATTCCTGCAACTACTGGAGAATTAGCTAGTGGCTTAGTTGGACAAGGTCGTTTGGCAGAACCAGAAGATATTGTTGCATTTATAGAAGCAAATATTTTAAAAAAATTACCTTTAAGAGGCAAGAAAATACTTATTACTGCAGGACCAACCTACGAAGCTTTAGATCCTGTTCGGTTTATAGGTAACCATTCTAGCGGTAAAATGGGATTCGAAATTGCAAAAGCATCAGCAAATTTGGGAGCTGAGGTTTGCTTAATTACTGGTCCAACACATCAAGAAGTTAAGCATAGTTTTATAGAGGTTATTCCTGTTGTTAGTGCAGAAGACATGTACAATGCAACACATAAATATTTTAAAACAGTAGATGTTGCTATACTTTCTGCAGCAGTAGCAGATTACAAACCAAAAGAATTCTCTAATTCTAAAATAAAAAAGAAAGACGCAGCGTTTATATTAGAATTAGAGAAAACAAAAGATATTTTAGCTTCTTTAGGCGCAATTAAAACAAAACAAATTTTAGTTGGTTTTGCATTAGAAACAGACAATGAACTCGAAAATACAAAAGGCAAACTAAAAAAGAAGAATTTAGACTTAATTGTTTTAAATTCGTTAAAAGATAAAGGTGCTGGTTTTAAATCAGACACCAATAAAGTCACTATCATCGATAGTAAAAATAATATTAAAACTTACAAATTAAAATCTAAAGCCGAAGTTGCTACAGATATTTTAAGCGTAATAACACAAAAATTAAATGCGTAATTTACTTATACTTTTAGTCTTTTTTGCAACACGTTTTGGGTTCGCTCAGGAGCTTAATTGTAACGTAGTTGTTAATGCGCAGTTAACAGGGAATGAGAATTTTCAGATATTTAAAACTTTAGAGACTCAACTTAACGAATTTGTTAACAAAACACAGTGGACCAAAAGAAAATTCAAACCACAAGAGGCAATCAATTGTAACATTGTTATTAATGTAACTGGTTTAAGTGGAGAAAATTTTGACGCTTCAATACAAGTACAATCTTCAAGACCAGTCTTTGGTTCTTCATATACAACGCCTATTTATAACATGAACGATAAAGATTTTACGTTTAAATATTTAGAGTTTCAAAATTTAATTTATAACGAAAACCAATACGAGTCTAATCTTATATCGGTTTTAGCGTTTCACATTAATATGGTTCTTGGTTTAGATGCAGATTCTTTTTCAAAAGAAGGAGGAGATGTGTATTATAAACAAGCACAGCGCATAACAAATTACTCTCAACAAGAAAATTATAAGGGTTGGAAGTTAGAAGATGGCCTTCAAAGTAGATTTGCTCTAATAGACAATATCTTGTCTCCAACATTTAAAGATTTTAGAACTGTAATGTATAATTACCACAGGAATGGTATGGATATTATGAGTCAAAACACAAAAGATGCAAAAAATGAAATAGTTTCTGCATTAACGTTTTTTAAAGCAATGAATGCTAACAGACCAAATTCTTTTTTAGCTCGTGTGTTTTTTGATGCTAAAGCAGAAGAGATTGAACAAATTTTTTCTTCAGGACCAAATGTAGAGATAGCAGATTTAATAGAATTATTAAATAGAATTGCACCTACACATGCCAGTAAATGGAGAAATATCAAGTATTAAAACAATGTATTCATTATTTAAAAGTATAAAGCACGACTTTATAACTTTATAAATTTAACGTTAAAGAATGCTCACTTCACTATCAATAAAAAACTACGCTTTAATCGATCATTTACATGTCGATTTTAATAATGGTTTTACAATTATCACAGGAGAAACAGGAGCAGGTAAATCTATTCTATTAGGAGGATTATCTTTAATTTTAGGTAAAAGAGCAGATTTAAGTAGTTTGCGAGATAAAGAATCAAAATGCGTTATTGAAGCTGTTTTTGATGTCACTAACTATAATCTAGAAAGCTTATTCAGCACAGAAGATTTAGATTTCGAACCACAAACTATTATTCGTCGTGAGATTTTACCAAGCGGAAAATCGAGAGCCTTCGTAAACGATTCTCCAGTAAACTTATCTAGCTTGCAATTATTAGGCAATAGGTTGGTAGATATTCACTCGCAACACGAGACACTTCAATTAGTAGACGATGCTTTTCAATTTCAAGTAATAGATGCTTTAGCCAATGTAGCTAACGATCTAAATGTTTATTCTCAAAAGCGTAAAGAATATAAAACGCTTAATAAAGCACTCAATCAATTAGTTGCTTTTCAAACAGAAGCCATTAAAGAGCATGATTACAACTTGTTTTTATTAAATGAATTAACCCAAGCAAAATTAAAATCAGAAGAACTTGAAAGTTTAGAAGAAGAACTTGAAACATTAAGTAATATTGATGCAATACAAGAAAAATTAACAGCTTCAAATCAATTATTTAGCGATGAACAAATTGGAGTTCTAAACAATGTAACCGAATTAAAAAATACGCTTAAACAACTGTCAAGTATTTCAAATAAATACGAAGAGCTATATATTAGAGTAAATAGTAGTTTAATCGAGTTAGACGATGTATTTAGTGAGTTAGAGCGTTTTCAAGAGGACTTAGAAGCAGATCCAAATAGATTACAAGAAGTAAATGCTAGGTTAACATTAATTAATAATTTGTTTCAAAAGCATGTTGTTAATTCTATTGAAGATTTAATTATAATACAAGCACAGTTGTTAGAAAAAGTTTCAGCAACCGAAAATGTAGATGCAGATATTAATACAAAAAAATTAGAAATAGTAAAAGCACAACAAGAGCTAGATGCTATTGCTTTAGTTATTCATAACAAAAGAAAAAAAGCAATTCCAGTATTAAAAATCAAGTTAGAAGCTATTTTAGCGCAATTGGGAATGCCAAATGCACAGTTTAATATAGTATTAAATATTACTAATACATACTATCCTAATGGTAAAGAAGAATTAAATTTCCTGTTTTCTGCTAATAAAGGAGGCGATTTTAAACCCTTAAAAAAAGCAGCATCAGGAGGAGAATTGTCTAGAATAATGTTAGCGATAAAATCAATTTTAACACAATACATAAAGTTGCCAACCATAATGTTCGATGAAATAGATACAGGAGTTTCAGGTGAAATTTCAAATAAAATGGCAGATATAATGGCTGGTATGAGTACAACTATGCAAGTGTTTAGTATCACGCATTTACCACAAATTGCAGCAAAAGGACACACACATTTTAAGGTGTACAAAGAAGATGTAAACGAAATAACAACCACTAATCTAGTGCAATTAAATCATGACGAACGTATTGTAGAAATAGCACAAATGCTAGGAGGAATAGAGGTGTCTAACTCTGCATTGGCTCATGCAAAAGAGTTATTAAATTAAATAAGTGTATTTTAAATAGGAATAGAAGTTATGAATGAATTTGATGACGCAGAAGACATACTTTTCGAGGTAGATACTCTCATCTCTCAAGAGAAAATTGTAGAAGCCAAAAATTTGTTATACGAAGTTTTAAGTAACTTTCCAGATTATTGTAAAGCTCACAATCATTTAGGGTGGATTTATCACCAAAAAATGACTAATTACACAAAAGCAGAAACCCACTTTAAATTGGCTTTAAAATATGCCAAAGATTATTTTTCGCCTTATATGAATTATTCTTATTTTTTAATAGATTTAGGAAAATATGATGAAATGATTACTTTTGGAGAACACTCTTTAAAAGTTAAAGGCGTAGACGAAGGCACCATTTTAAATCAAATGGCAAAAGCTTACGAATTAAAAAACAATCTAGAAACAGCATATTCGTTTTACGAGAAAGCAAAAATTAAATCCACTGCCAGTGGTTATATAGAAGAAATAAATGCATCTTTATATAGAGTGAAAGAAAAAATGAATCTCTTTCAAAAAATTAAATATATTTTTAGATAAACAAAATAACTAATCAACTAACAACTAAAAGCATGTCATACAATTTATTAAAAGGAAAAAAAGGGATCATATTTGGAGCTTTAGATGAGAACTCTATCGCATGGAAAACAGCAGAACGTGTACACGAAGAAGGTGGTACATTTGTACTAACCAATGCTCCTGTTGCCATGCGAATGGGACAAATTAATGAGCTAGCAAAAAAAACAGGTTCTCAAATTATTCCTGCCGATGCAACAAGTGAAGAAGATTTACAAAATCTTGTAGAACAGTCTATGGAAATTCTTGGTGGCAAAATAGATTTTGTTTTGCACTCTATAGGTATGTCTATTAATGTAAGAAAAGGAAAACATTACACAGACCAGAATTATGCTTGGACCCAAAAAGGAACAGATGTTTCTGCAATGTCTTTTCATAAGGTTATGCAAACCTTATATAAGCAAGATGCCATGAACCAATGGGGAAGCATAGTCGCTTTAACCTATATGGCAGCACAACGTGTGTTTCCAGACTATAATGATATGGCAGATAATAAAGCGTATTTAGAAAGTATAGCACGTAGTTTTGGATATTTCTTCGGAAGAGATAAAAAAGTAAGAGTTAATACCATTTCGCAGTCTCCAACACCAACAACAGCAGGAAGTGGTGTAAAAGGTTTTGATGGTTTTATAGCTTATGCCGAAAAAATGTCGCCTTTAGGAAACGCCACAGCCTTAGATTGTGCTAATTACACAGTAACCTTATTTAGCGATTTAACAAAACGTGTAACCTTACAAAACCTTTACAACGATGGTGGTTTTAGTAATATGGGAGTTAGTGACGCTGTTATGGATGCTTTTGTAGAAGGGCAAGAATAGCCTTAATAAAAAATAATAACTTTAAAACCAATTTTATTAATAATGATTGTTTTACAAATAAATACTAGGTATGTTCTTTTACTTGCTTTATTATTTAAAATCTTAGTAATTCATGGACAGGATTTTGAAAGAGTTGAAACAATAATTGGTTTAGAAGTACTTCAAGACAATAATGGCGTTGCTATTGCTGATTATGACAATGATAATGATTTAGATATTTTTGTTGTGGCAAAAGCAAAGGATGATTCTAATAATCCTAAAACCTTGAGTCGATTATTTAAAAATAATAACGACGGAACCTTTACAGATGTAACTCAAGATTCTGGTTTATTAAATTTATTCCCTCAAACTATAAACCCTGAAGATTTTAATGGCTTATCGGGCTTTAAATATGGGGCTTTTTGGGGAGATTATAATAATGATGGCTATCCAGATATTTTTTTTACTTTTTTAGATAGAGTTCAGCTATGGAAAAACTTAGGAAATGGGACATTTAATAATGTAACTCAATTTTCAGGTATTAACGGTAATAATGGATGTGGTAATACAAGTGCAACATGGTTTGATTATAATAATGATGGATTTCTAGATCTTTTTATTGCAGATTGGAGGCGTTGTGGTGGAAATTTACTATACATTAACAATGGCGATGAAACATTTTCAGATGTAAGTGAAATATCAGGTATGTTTAATACTCTAGATTTTGCCAGTTATGTTGGCTTGCCTTTTGATTTTAATGAAGATGGCTTTATCGATTTGTATGTAACTAACGATTTACAAGAACCAAACGAATTGTTAATAAATCAAAACGGAATTAGTTTTAATAATACAGATTTAAGTTATAATGTTAATTCTACAAGAGATGATATGGCTTTAACCATTGGCGACTATAATTTAGATGGAAATTTTGATATGTTTATTACAGCTATAGATGATAACGCTTTGCTTACAAATAATGGAGATGGAACATTTTTAGAAAACGCAGACGATAAAAATGTAGGTAATACTTTATGGTCTTGGGGAGCTCGTTTCTCCGATTTCGACTTAGATGGTGATGAAGATCTATATATAGCAACTGGATACGTATATGATAATAGAGCAGAAGAGCCAAATTTCTATTTTAAAAATTCTGCAGCACAAGGAAACTCAACATTTGATGATTTTTCTGTTCCATTAGGCTTAAATGAATTAGTAGTAAGTGTGGAAGCAAATGATTTTGACTATGATAATGATGGTGATGTAGATTTACTAGTTACAAATAGTGATAGATCTGTTTTCTTTTACGAAAATAAATTATTGAATTTTGATGATAGTGCAAGTGCTTTTAATTGGTTTAAAATTAAGCTAGAGGGCACAACGTCTAATAGAGACGGTATTGGTACAATTATTACTTTAATTACAGAAAACAGAACCTTAAAACGTTATTATTCTGGTGTGGGTTTTTTAAGTCAAAACCTACAAGCAGTTCATTTTGGATTAGATAATGATGCACAAGTTTTAGAACTGAAGATAGAATGGCCTTCAGGTATAGAAGAAGTTTTTAATAATATATCTATTAATAAAACTATTAAAGCTATTGAAGGGCAAGGATATCAGATTTTAAATATTTTACCAAGTCAAAAAATTATGGGTTGTACAGATATAACATCTTGTAGTTATAATCCTAATGCTGTTCAAGACGATGGCTCTTGTACATATTTAGAATCCCAAGTCATTACTGGTAATATAAGCTCTTCATTTTTAAGTACAGAAACCTATTCTTATAATATTGCTGCTAATTCTACTTCAATATGGCAAGTTTCAGGTGGAGAGATTTTAAGTGGGCAAGGCACTAATAATATTACAGTAAAATGGGAATTAGAAGCTGAAGGGCATGTGTCTGTAATTGAAACAGGTACTCAATGTTCAAGCCAAGAAGTATCTATTACTATAGATTTAGGTGTAGATAACCTACCAGAGAATGTATCTATTGCAAGACTATGGAACGAGGTCTTATTAGAAGCAATAAAAGGTGATTTTGCAAGGCCAACTGTGCATGCTAGAAATCTATTTCATGCCAGTGTATCTATGTATGATATTTGGGCTGTTTATGATGATGTAGCGAGCCCTTATTTAATAGGTAATACCGTAAATGGATTTTCGAGTACTTTAGAAAGTTTCACACCAGATGAAGATATAGATACTGCTATAAGCAAATCTATAAGTTATTCAATGTATAGATTACTATCACATCGTTTTCAAAACTCGCCAAGTGTAGTTAGTGCTCAAGCTAAGCTTGATTTATTAATGGATAGATTAGGTTATGATACAAATATTACTTCAATTGAGTATCAAGATGGAGATGCTGCAGCTTTTGGTAATTATGTAGCCCAAACTATTATAAATTATGGTTTACAGGATGGTTCAAGGGAAATAACAGGTTATGATAATGCATATTACCAACCTGTTAATCAAGCTTATGCTTTAGATGAAGATGATAATCCACCAATAGATAATCCTAACCGATGGCAACCTTTAGGGTTGGATTCATTTATAGATCAAGGAGGTAATATTATAGATGGTGATGTACCACCATTCTTAAGTCCAGAGTGGGGAAATGTATCCTCATTTGCTTTATCTGATCAGGATAAAGTAATTTTTCAAAGAGATGGTAATGATTATAATATATTTCATAACCCTTCAAATCCACCACATATTAGTTTAACTGAGAATAATTCTGATAGTGATGCATATAAATGGGGATTTTCTATGGTTTCTGTTTGGCAATCACATTTAGATCAAAATGATGGTGTAATGTGGGATATTTCACCAAATGCTATTGGGAATATAGATATTAATTCATTTCCAAATAATTTTGCTGATTACCCTAATTTTTATGATTTTTTTAATGGAGGAGCTAATAGTAATGGACATACTATAAATCCTATAACAGGAAATCCATACCAAACTAATATAGTACCTAGAGGGGATTATGCTAGAGTACTTGCAGAATTTTGGGCTGATGGTCCAGATTCAGAAACACCACCAGGTCATTGGTTTACTATTTTAAATTATGTTAATGATCATCCATTATTCGAAAAACGTTTTGAAGGCGAAGGAGATATTCTAGATCCATTAGAATGGGATGTTAAAGCTTATTTTATTTTAGGTGGAGGTATGCATGATGCTGCAATATCTGCATGGAGTATAAAAGGTTGGCATGATTATATAAGACCAATTTCAGCAATTCGTGCTATGGCAGAAAGAGGGCAAAGTAGTGATCAATCTCTAGTTAATTATCATTTTGGTGGTATTCCATTAATAGACAATTATATTGAATTAGTTGAAATAGGCGATCCTTTAGCTGGTGATACTAATGAAAATGTAGGAGAAGTTAAGTTGTTTACATGGAAAGGACATAATTTTATTGATGATACAGAAACCGACCAAGCTGGTGTTGGTTGGATATTAGCTAAGGATTGGTACCCATACCAAAGACCCACTTTTGTTACACCACCTTTTGCAGGGTATGTGTCTGGTCATTCAACATATTCTAGAGCAGCGGCAGAATTAATGACTAAAATAACTGGTAACGCGTTTTTTCCAGGTGGAATTGGTGAGTTTACTGCAAAAGCCAATGAATTTTTAGTTTTTGAAGAAGGGCCTTCCTTAGATATAGTATTACAATGGGCAACTTATAGAGATGCTTCAGATCAATCGAGTTTAAGTAGAATTTGGGGAGGCATACACCCACCAGCAGATGATATTCCTGGACGTTTAATAGGTGAAATTATTGCGGAAGATGTATTTAATTTTGCTGTACCTTATTTTAATGGTTCTACCTTGAGTTTAGATGATATAGTTAATTCAGAAATTACAATTTATCCAAACCCTTCTGAAGGTGAAATCTATATTTCTAATACTACAAATCTAGATGCAATAGAAATATTTGATATAAACGGAAGGCAATTAGCAATTCAAAATAAAAGGTTTAATTCTTTTACTCATGTTACTTACATTAAAATTAATGCAACTGAGGGAATTTATTTTATAAAAATAAATTCCCAGACAAAGAAAATACTAATAAAAAAATAGTTTTTAATACTCATTTTTAATTTTATAGAACTCCTTTAAACGATTTTTTTATGTACTACATCGATTTGTCCTAATAATCTATACTTGGATTAAATAATTAGTTTAATTTACACAATAATCACTAATTTAAATACAATTATTTATGAAAAAAATTACATTACTGTTAATGTGTATGATGGCTTCTATCTCTTACTCACAAGTTAGCATAAACGAAAATTTTGATTCAGGTACACCAGCAGGTTGGACTGATGATTTCACAAATACTACCGACGCAGCATGTTCAGGTAGTTCTGAGCGCGTTAATGCTTATTCTTCAAACGCAGCAAATAATTTAACATCACCAAATTTAGTAGCTGCATCTAATGCAACAGATCTTACTGTTAGTTTTGATTACCAAATATTAGATTACCCTGCTGGATGGCAGGATCCAGTTGAAGATGCTACTCCTGCTGGATGGGGAAGTGCAGAATTGCAATACTCAACTGATGATGGAACGACTTGGACAACTGCATTAACAATAGACGATACAAACCATGTTGTTGCAAATACTTGTGCTACCATGATGGCTACAATTCCTGCGGCAAGTTTGCCAAATGGTAGTGATGTTAAATTGCAAATCATTCAAACTTGGGTTGCAGGCGATTATTATTTTTATGTAGATAATTTTATGGCTACTCAAGTTGTTTCAAATCCTCCAGCTTGTCCAGCTAACGTTACATCTACACCAGATGCTGGATGTGGTAATTTTGATGTTCCACTATCTTGGGATGCAGCTACAGGTGCATTGGGTTATAGAATAACTGTTGGAACTACAACTGGTGGTACAGATATAGAAAACCTTACAGATTTAGGTAATACTTTATCTTATGATATTGTTGCACCAACTGCAGGCTCTACTTATTATTATACTGTTGTGGCATACAATGGTGTTGGTGATTCTACAGGATGTGCAGAAAATACAGTTGCCACTTTCGCTACTGGATGTTATTGCGATTCTATGCCAACTAGTAACGATGGAGCAGGAATTTCTAACTTACAAGTAGAAACAACAGATTTTCCTAGTGGAGGAGATATTACTTATGAAGATTTTACTGGAGCACCAGTTGATTTAGCTCAAGGAGTTACTGCTAATGTTCAAGTAACATTTGCTACTGGATACGGTTATGATACAAATATTTGGATTGATTTAAATGATGATTTCAATTTTGATAATGCTACAGAATTATTGTATTCAGGTGAATCTGGTGATGCAAATCCTACTACTTTAGATGCATCGTTTTTAATGCCTTCTGCTGCTGTTTTAGGCACACATAGAATGCGTATTGGAACAGCGGATTCTGGGCAAGGAACACCAAACCCATGTTATACAGGTGCTTATGGGGTGACAATGGATGTAGATGTTAATATTACAGCGGCTCCTTCTTGCTTGCCTCCTTCTGCACTTACAGCAGGTGCAGGGTTAGACTCTGCAGATTTATCTTGGACACCAGGAGACACAGAAACAGCCTGGGAATATGTTGTATTACTTGCTACGGATCCTGCTCCAACTTCAGGGGCATCAATAGCAGCAACTACAGTAACAGAATCTGGATTAACTTCAAGTACAGATTATATTTTATATGTAAGATCTGATTGTGGTGGTAGTTATAGCACTTTTTCTCAAGTAGCATTTACAACTGCAACTGAAGGTGAAACATGTGTAGCTCCAATAGTTGTAGCATCAATACCATATAATACAACTGACGATACTGCAAACTATGGAGATGATTATGACAATGGAGATAGCCCATGTAGCGATTATTATATGAGTGGTGACGATGTGTTTTATTCATTTACACCTTCGACTACGGCATCATATAATGTAGCATTAACAGGTATTTCAGCAACTTATTCTGGGATCCATATATTAGAAGGTTGTATAGATAATGGTGCAACGTGTGTTGGTTTTGAAGGGTCATCTAATACAGACGATAGAGTTTTAGATGTAACTTTAACAGCAGGAACAGAATATTTTATTGTTATTTCAACATTTGCAGCACCACAGTCTACTGCTTATACTTTAGACATTACAGAAAATACCTGTACAGCAGCAACAGTAACTTTTGCTGCCGATCCTATAGATAATGCTAATTGTCCAGCAACTGTAGATGTAACTATATCTATAGACGATTTAGGAGATTCTACAACGTTAACTATTTCTGGTGAAGATGATATGGGCAATCCTGCTGGAACTGGTGGTACTAGTGGTCTTGGATTGTTTACAATTACTAACGTGCCAGTACCTCAAACATCTTGGTCTATTACTATAGCGCATGAGTCAGATCCTCTTTGTAATGTGGTTTTAGGGCCATTTTTTATAAACTGCCCGCCAGCTAATGATGATCTAGCTAATGCTATGCCAATAGTATGTGGAGATGTAGTTACAGGAGATAATAGTTATGCAACTTTAGATGAAGACACTGCGCCAGATCCTAATGGAGGAGCGGATACAGATGGTCCAAACGTATGGTATAGCTGGACAGGAACAGGTGATGATGTAACCTTATCTACAATAGCAGCAGGATTTACTTTAGATACTGATATTATCGTATTTACAGGTACATCTGGTGCTTTAACACCAATAGCTAGTGGATATGATGAAGGTGGAGCTCCTCTTTATCAATCTGAAGCAACTTTTACATCAGTTTTAGGAACAGATTATTTAATTGCCGTAGATGGTTATGGTGCAACAAGTTTTGGAACTTTCCAATTAACAATGACTTGTGTATCACCACCACCAGTAAACGATGAATGTTCAGGTGCTATTGCTGTTGCTTTAGGAGCAGATACAGCATTCGATAACACTGGTGCTACAGATTCTGGAGTTGCTACATGTTATTCTGGTGCAGTTTCAGACCTTTGGTATTCATTTGATGCTCCAATGTCTGGAGATGTAACTATTACTGTAGGTGCTGGTACTCAATTTAGTTTGTGGTCTGGTGCTTGTGGTACTTTAGCACAAGTTGGAACTTGTGATCAAGTTGCACATACAGGTTTAGCATCAGGTACCTATTACTTATCTGTAACAGATGATGGTGGAGCTAGTACTCTAAGAGTAGATGATACTGCTACTTTATCTACTACAGATTTTGATAGTTCTGTAGGCTTTACTTACTATCCAAACCCAGTAAATAATACATTAACATTAAGTGCTCAAAAAGAGATTTCTAATGTTGCAGTATTTAATATGTTAGGTCAAGAAGTTATTAGAACTGCACCAAATGCTGTATCTAATGATGTTGATATGTCTAACTTACAATCTGGAGCTTACTTTGTACAAGTAACTATAGGTCAAGCAGTAGAAACAGTAAGAGTTATTAAAGACTAATAATTAGTCATATATGTTTTACTAAATTTAGTACAACATAAAAATTTTAAAAGCCACTCTTTTTAGAGTGGCTTTTTTATTTACATTAGTTTACATTTGTGTTATGCAATTGTTTTTTTCATTTATAATACCAGTATATAATCGTCCAAACGAGATTCTAGAACTCTTAGAAAGTTTCTTGATACAAGAGTCACCTATTGAATATGAAATTGTTATTGTAGAAGATGGTTCTACAATTACTTCAAAACAAGTTGTAGATAATTTTAAATCACAGCTTAATATATCTTATTATTATAAACAAAATTCTGGACCTGGAGACTCTAGAAATTATGGCATGCAAAAAGCAAAAGGTAATTATTTTATTATTCTAGATAGCGATTGTATTTTACCAAAAGACTATGTAATTGAATTAGAAAAAAACTTAAAAGCAAAATATGTAGATTGTTTTGGAGGACCAGATGCTGCACACCACTCTTTTACTAACCTTCAAAAGGCTATTAATTTTAGTATGACCTCTTTTATTACAACAGGTGGAATAAGAGGAAATAAAAATAGTGTAAATAAGTTTCAGCCTAGAAGTTTTAATATGGGAATATCGAAAAAAGCGTTTGAAGCTACTAAAGGTTTTGGTCGCATTCATCCAGGTGAAGATCCTGATTTATCTATACGATTATGGAATTTGGGTTTTGATACCGCTTTTTTTGAAACGGTTTATGTTTATCATAAAAGAAGAATTTCATGGTCTAAGTTTTATACTCAAGTTAAAAAATTTGGAATGGTAAGACCAATTTTAAATATTTGGCATCCTTCAACAAAAAAAATAACCTACTGGTTTCCTATTGCATTTGTTTTGGCTTTTATACTTTCTGTTTTAGCTACTTTTTTTAATTTAATGCTACCAATATATCTTATATTAGGGTATTATATTTTGGCTTTTATTGTAGCTTTAATAGAAACAAAAAATATTATCGTTGCTTTTCAATCTTTAATAGCTATAACAATACAGTTTTTTGGTTATGGTATTGGTTTTTTAAAATCTACATTTTTTGTTGGTATTTTAAAACGCAATCCAGAAAAGCAATTTCCAAAATTATTTTTTAAAATTTAATATGTCTTTAGTCCCAAGTAAAATAAAAACGTTTATGAAAAGCAAGAAACTAAATGTGTTTCTAATATTCTTTTTATTAGCTTTCTTTATTTTAGTGCTCTCAAGGCTTTCTGCAAACTATACAAGTACAGTTAAGTTTAAAGTTAAATTAGAAAATGTACCAGAAGAAATGATTGTACTTAACGATTCTTTAAATACTTTAAACTTAACCATGTCTACAAATGGTTTTGCATGGTTAAAATATTATACAAAGACACCTTCTATTGCTATAGATTTTAAAAACGAAGTTAGACAAAGCGACTCTTTGTATATTTGGTCTTTATCTAGAGGCTATGCTGGAATAAATCTGCAATTTGGTAAAGACATAGACGTAAAAACAATTAATCCAGATTCTCTTTTTTTTAAAGTAGATATTAATGCCGTAAAAATAATTCCAGTTAAGCCCAATATAGAAATTAAATTTAATCCTGGTTACAATGTTTTAGAGGACCTTAAAACAAAACCAGATTCTGTTAAAGTTATTGGCCCACAGTCTTTACTTAACACTTTAAATTTTATTGAAACCGAACCTCTTAAAAAGAATAATATTAATAAGCCATTTAGTACACAATTAAAATTAAAGATTGAAGCATTAGATACACAAATATTAGTAAAAACAAAAACGGTGAGTATTGATGTTAAAACAGAAAAATTTACTGAAGGTACTTTTAATCTACCCATTAAAATAATTAATATTCCTAACAATTTAGAAGTAAACTTTTTCCCAAAAACAATTAATTTATCTTTTTATACAAGCCTAGAAAGTTATAACTCAATAAAAGAAAGTGACTTTGAAATTGTGTGCGATTTTAACGAGCACAGTAACACATCGTCTTACTTATCACCAAAGTTAGTTAAATTTCCAAAAGCCATTAAAACATCGCGTTTACACCAACAAAAGATAGAATATATAATTTCAGAATGATAACCGTAGGACTTACAGGTGGAATAGGTAGTGGAAAAACCACAGTTGCCAGAGCGTTCGAAGCTCTTGGTATTCCCATCTACATCGCAGATGATGAAGCTAAACGGTTAATGAATACCTCTAAAGTAATAAAACGAAAACTTATTGCGCTTTTTGGAGAATTAGCCTATGTAAATAATACCTTAAATAGACCTTATTTAGCGAAAACCATTTTTAACGATAAAGCGCTTTTAGAACAAATGAATGCGATTGTGCACCCAAAAGTTGAAAACCATTTTAAGAAATGGAAGAAAAAACAAAAAGCACCTTACGTAATTAAAGAAGCTGCAATACTTTTTGAAAACGGAAGTTATAAAAACTACGATTATATAATAACTGTTATTGCGCCAGAGAAAGAACGTATTGCTCGTGTTATGAATCGAGATCATGCAAGTAATGAAAAGGTTGAAGCCATTATAGCTAATCAATGGAAAGATGAGTTAAAATCTAGCCTTTCAGACTTTGTTATTGTAAACACAAATCTTGATTCTACAAAAGAAGCGGTTTTAAAAACGCACAAAAAACTCTTAAAATTAAGTGCTAAAGCTTGAATTTTAACATTTGTGTTAATGTAAGGTTAAATGCGTCGCTTACTAAATGTTAAAATATTAATTTTGAATGGATGAGTAAAAAAGTGTTTTTTGTGCTGGTAATCCTTATGAGTTTATCTCTAATAGGTATCATATTTGTTCAAGGCTATTACATTTCTAATTCCATTAGTAACAAAGAAAACAACTTTAATTTTACAGTAAAGCAGGCATTAATTCATGTCTCTAAAACAATAGAGAAGGAAGAGTACAGAGATCACGTTATTAAAGTAAGAAAACTATTAGAGCAAGGTATCGAAGTAAATAAAGATACTACAGCTATAATTAATCTTTACATTAAGCAAGAAAATCAAGTAAATAACGAAACTCTTGTTTACAGAAATGCCATTTTAGAAGAGAATTATAAATTATCTTCTGCGCTCTTTGACATAGGTTTAGATAGTACAAGCATTAAAAAAATTATTAATGAAAACGAAACCAAAATCTATAAAACTAGTGAGATAGATGGTAAAAAATCATCTGACGCTTTATTGAGCCAAATAGGTAAAACAGAAGATATAATGTACGAAACACATTATAAAAATTTTGCCTACAGAAAGCCAATACACAAGCGTACCTCAATAGAAGAAATAGATAGATTGCTTAAATTAAAACTATTGCAAGACGGAATAGATGTTAATTATGAGTTTGCCATATATAGTAATGATTTAGCAACTAAAGTACAAACAGAAAATTTTGAATTAGAAAACCAAAACACCTTAGGATTTCCTATTTTTTCTGGAGACAATGGTAACAGTAATTATAAATTATTAGTCAATTTTCCTCAAAGAGATAAATTTATATGGTCTTCTGTTTTAGGTATGTTGGGTTTATCTGTTTTGTTTACATCAATAATATTAATAGCTTTTATAACAGCATTAACACAAATAATGAAACAACGTCAAATTTCTGAAATCAAAACAGATTTCATTAATAACATGACACATGAATTTAAAACACCAATTGCAACTATAAATTTAGCTTTAGATTCTATTAAGAATCCTAAAATTATAGACGATAAAGAAAAGGTAGCACGCTACTTACGAATGATTCGTGAAGAAAATAAACGTATGCATGCACAGGTGGAAAATGTGTTAAGAATATCTAAACTTGAAAAAAACGAGCTAAACATTAGTAAGGAAGGTATAAGTTTACACGACCTAATTGAAGATGCTATTTCTCATGTAGAATTAATTATTGAAGATAAGCAAGGTAGTATGGAAACAGAGCTTATGGCAACTAAGTCTTCTGTTTTAGCAAACGAAACGCATTTTATAAATGTTTTAGTTAATATTTTAGACAATGCCATTAAATACTCACCAGAAGCACCAATAATTACTGTAGAAACTGTTAATGTTGGTAATAATATTTTAGTAAGTATTAAAGATCAAGGTAGCGGAATGAGTAAAGCTGCTACAAAACGTGTTTTCGAAAAATTTTATAGAGAACACACAGGAAATATACATAACGTAAAAGGTCATGGTTTAGGCTTGGCTTATGTAAAAAGAATTGTAGAAGACCATAGTGGTCATATATCAGTAACAAGTGAAAAAGATAAAGGAAGCACTTTCACAATTAAGCTTCCATTAATATCGTAATATTATGGATGAACAAGAAAAAAAAATATTATTAGTAGAAGACGATCCAAATTTTGGAACGGTTTTAAAAGATTATTTAATGATGAATGACTATGCAGTTGTTCATGCTAAAAATGGTATGGAAGGCTTCGAGAAGTTTAAAAAAGATGATTATGATCTTTGTATTCTAGATGTTATGATGCCTTATAAAGATGGCTTTACACTTGCCAAAGAGATAAGAGAAAAAAATGCCGATGTGCCAATTATTTTCCTTACTGCAAAAGCAATGAAAGAAGATGTTTTAAATGGATATAAAGTAGGAGCAGACGACTACCTAAATAAGCCTTTTGATAGTGAAGTGCTTTTAATGAAAATTAAAGCAATCATGACCAGAAAAGCAACAGAGACAGTAGCAGATAGCAAGCAATTTGAGTTTAAAATTGGGAATTTCGATTTAAATTCTAAATTACGTTTCTTAACCTATAAAGATGGTGAAGCTGTAAAACTGTCTCCAAAAGAAAACGAATTATTACGTTTGTTAGCATTACACGAAAACGATTTAATGCCTAGAGAATTAGCATTAACAAAAATATGGAGAGATGATAACTACTTTACATCTAGAAGTATGGACGTTTATATAGCTAAATTACGTAAGTATTTAAAAGTTGATGATAAAGTAGAAATACTTAATATTCATGGAGAAGGTTTTAGATTAGTTGTAAATCAATAAAACCGACTATAAAATTTTAAAAAAGACCTACATGTATAGTTATATGTAGGTTTTTTTATTCAATATTTTTTTAATGGATACTATCCAAAATTTTATTAGCGACAACTGGTCTGTAATGACTCTGCTCGTAAAAATTACTAATAGGCCTAGTTAATTCGTTATCACCAGAAAAATTGTATACTGAATTAGGTTTAAAAACACGTTTAAGTAATTCTAATTGTTCTTTTTCTAAAGGAATTTGGTCGTATAAAGGTGAAACTACTATTTTGTAGGATGTTTTATGTTTTTCTAAAATGGTTTCAATGGCTTTTAAAAGTTTAATTTCTTCGGTAGAAACTTCAGCCTTTTTATAATTGGTTATTGGTCTTTTATAAAATTTACTACTCATGTGTTTATAATAAGCCAAAGAATCTTCAGCAATTAATTTATCATAATCATAATAGATGTCGTTACTAATAGGAGTATAGGTATCAGGATATTTATAACGCCTAATATGATTTTTCATATAAGACCTATACGTTTTAAAGAGCGAGTAATCAATATATGATATTACTAATCTAGGATTAAGAGACGCTTTTAAATTCACCCAATAGAATTTTACAGCAGAGACATCATTAAACACAATTGGATTTATTTGATGATGCGTATCTCTTTTTTCTGTACCTATTAATGTGCTTCTATCAATAACAATTAAAGCATGCTCTAAATTAATATGCTGCGAATCTAGAAACTCTATTTTTTTATAAATACCATATAAATTTTCGGTGTAGCCATCGTAATGAAAAACACTAGCATTTTCTGGTAAGTACTTTTTCCATGATTTTGCTTTAAAAGCTTGAGATCTTGAACTCCCAAAAATAAAAGCGTTATAGTTTTTAGAGGCATTGTTTTTTTTAAAGATTTTTGTGGAAACTAAAGTTCTATTTAATGCTACTAGATTATCGTTATCATAATAATTATCATAAGACTTAAAAACTTTTAGAATGTCTAAATTAAAGCCTGTAATTAATAGAATAAAAAATGGTGTACAGAATAAAGCTAGTTTTTTTAAGAATTTTTTATGACTTAAAATTGAAAATAAATAAAACTCTGTGAATTACCAGATTCCATTAATATTAATATAGTTATAGCATAATAAAAAAGATATCTTGTGTACCATTTTATAGAAAGATCTTCAATAGCATATTGTTTGTTTCTTCCTAACCATTCTATCACAATAAAAAAGAGAAACGTAAAAAATAAATATTTTGGTCTAATTTCTGGAATACTAAATAGAGATAGACTTAAAACACCATTTAAATACTCTAAAGCTTGAGTAATGGTATCTGCTCTAAAAAACACCCAAGCTAAAGTTACTAAAGTAAATGTAAAAAGCGTTTTAACTATATTAAGAACTAAGGCTTTAAATTTATTGTTTTTTATTGCTGTTTTTTTATTCGAAAAATAATATGGAATAAAAAATATAGCATGAACAATTCCCCAAATAATGAACGTCCAGTTTGGACCATGCCAGAAGCCACTAACTACAAATACAATAAATATATTTTTAAGGTAATTAGCTTG
>ENA-OUOG01000357-OUOG01000357.1-marine-metagenome-genome-assembly--contig:-NODE-357-length-61046-cov-12.104447_pt1 | contig 61046 bp, 54 predicted proteins | sample MGYA00248635_ERZ508505 | MGnify/ENA primary metagenome ERZ508505 (study PRJEB26176, sample SAMN06267871) | marine metagenome | isolation source: Saanich Inlet, British Columbia, Canada | place: Pacific...
TATTAATTGTAGTCATTTTCAGTATAATATATGTTACTTCTTGTAAAAAAGAAGAAGATACAATACCGAGTAATGTGGAGTACGATACGACTAAATATAGTTTGAGTTACGCAGGTTTAACTCCTCCCAATATTCCTGTAGATAATCCTTTATCTGTGCAAGGTGTAAAGCTTGGAAGAATGTTGTTTTACGACAAAAAACTTTCAGGTGATGGAACTTTAGCTTGTAGTTCATGTCATGCTCAGGGAACGGGGTTTTCTGATACAAATAGATTTTCAATAGGCATACAAGGTTTACCTGGAGGCAGACAAGCAATGGCAATTGTGAATATGTTGTGGAATTCAAACCAGTTTTTCTGGGATGGTAGAGCAAATTTATTGAGAGACCAAGCTCTCTTACCTATTCAGGATCCGCTTGAAATGCATGAAACTTTACCCAATGTAGTTTCTAAACTAAATTCATCTCAAACCTATAAAGATCAGTTTTTTAGAGCATTTGGTTCAGATGAAATTAATTCTTTAAAAGTTTCAAAAGCTCTTGAACAGTTCATGAATTCTATCATTTCCAACCATAGTAAATATGATAAAGAAAAAAGAGGTGAGGTAACTTTTACTGCTTCAGAGCAAAGGGGAAAGGACTTATTTAATGAAGAGTACAATCCTTTTTTTCCAGCAACCTCAGGAGCCGATTGTGCACACTGCCATTCAGGACCTAACTTTGAAAATGACAGGTATATGAATAATGGTTTAGACTCGGATGCCGACATGATGGATGATGGGAGAATGAATGTAACCATGAACTTAACTGACAAAGGGAAATTCAAAGTAACATCACTGAGAAACATAGCCTTAACACCGCCCTACATGCATGACGGAAGATTTAGCACTCTTGAGGAAGTTGTTGATCATTACAACAGTGGCCTCGTTCATTCTTCTACTATTGATCCAGCTTTGGAAAATACAAGAACAACAGGTTTGTTTTTAACCCCACAAGATAAAATTGATCTAGTGAATTTCTTAAAAACCCTTACCGATAGAGAATTGGCAAACGATTCAAGATATAGTTCTCCATTTTAGTAATATAATTTAGCATGAAGAAAAAAGGAGTTGGAATTAGTATTATTTTGGTTACTTTTTTCTCATGCTTTTTAATTAAAAAAGATTCGTTTAAAAAGGAAAAGTTTTTAATTCCTAAAATGATTTTTGAAGAATCTAATCATCATTCTCAAGTGAGAGAAGAGTTAGGAAAAAAAATATTCTTTGATCCTATACTTTCTATCGATTCGTCATTGAGTTGTGCAAGTTGCCATAAGCCAAATTTTGCTTTTAGCGATACGGTAAAGTATAGTCCTGGAGTATTTGGAAGAGCAGGAATAAGAAACACACCAAGCCTTATAAATATAGGTTATCATCCCTATTTTCTGAGAGAAGGTAGTGTTCCAACTATTGAGATGCAGGCTTTAATACCAATACAGGAAAAAAACGAGTTTGCCCATAATATTGTCGAAATATCTAAATTAATTCAACAAATACCAGAATATGCAGAGCTAAGTAAAAAGGCTTATGATAAAGAACCAGATCATTATGTAATAACAAGAGCTTTGGGTGTATATCAAAGAACATTAATAAGTGACAATACAAAATTTGATAAGAGTTTAGCGGGTAAAGTGAAACTTTCAAAAGAAGAGAAAAGTGGAAGAGATTTATTTTTTGGAAAAGCAAATTGTTCAAGTTGTCATTCAGGATTTAATTTCACCAATTACAAATTGACAAACAATGGCCTATATGAAAATTATAAAGACATTGGACGGATGAGGGCAACGAAGGATTCTAATGATTTGGCAGTTTTCAAAACACCTTCTTTAAGAAATATTTCAGTTACCTCTCCTTACATGCATGACGGCAGTATTAATTCCTTGTCAGAAGTGATTGAACATTATAACAAAGGCGGAAAAAAGCACAAAAATAAAGATTCTGTGATTCGACCACTATCATTGTCTGAGAAAGAAAAAAATAATTTAGAACTTTTCTTACACTGCCTAACGGACGAAAAGTATTCGACACTTTTGAATGATGATAAATAGAACATCTTGGACATATCTCGTATTTCTCCTTTTAATCGGAATGACTTTTTTTATTGATTGTAGAAAAGAAAGTAGCGTAAATGAAGCAAGTCCATTATGGCATAGCGAACTTAATCTTCCAATGAATCCTTATAATTACCAAAGCCCCAAATTACCTTCTTTCCTTTATGATCAATTTATTTCAGTTGCAGACAACACACCAGATGAAAATCAGGTGTCAGATTGGGGAGCAACATTAGGAAGGGTTTTGTTTTACGATAAGAGATTATCAAAAAACAAACTGATTTCTTGTGGTTCTTGCCATATTCAACAATACGGATTTAGTGATACAGCTAGGTTTAGTCGTGGTTTTGACAACGGAAAAACCAAACGTCATTCCATGTCATTGGTTAATTCTCGCTACTATGTTAGTGGTAATTTTTTTTGGGATGAACGTGCAAAATCTCTTGAAAGTCAGGTGCTTGAGCCAATAAAAGATCATGTTGAAATGGGTATGACTTTAGATTCGGTGATAGTTAGACTAAAAAAGACTGCCTATTATGCTCAATTGTTTCAATATGCCTTTGGTAGTCAAAAAATTGATACAGTGACAATATCTAAAGCATTATCACAATTTGTTCGGTCGATAGTGTCTTATCAATCAAAATTTGATGTCGGTAGAGAGAGAGTTAGCCGAACTAGTGATAATTTCCCAAATTTTACTCAGAGTGAAAATAGGGGGAAGGCTATTTTCTTTAAAAAAAATGATTTGAGCTGTTCGAGTTGTCATATGACTGCGGCATTTTTTGGCGATATGGCCAGAAATAATGGCTTGAGCTTGACATCAGATAGGGGAGTTGGAGGGATATCAAACAATAATATGGACATGTTCACTTTCAAAAGTCCTTCACTTAAGAACATTGCAATAAGGCCTCCTTATATGCATGATGGTAGATTTTCCTCACTTTCAGAAGTGATAGATCATTATAGCTCAGGTATATCAGAACACAATTACATCGACCCACATTTTAAAACTGCCACAGGAATATTTCAATTTAACCTAACTCCATTAGAAAAACAAGATTTGATCAACTTCTTGAACACATTAACTGACGAAAAACTGTTGACTGATCAAAAATTTAGTGATCCAAATTATCCATAGTTGATATAGTTTTTTCTGATAAAATCAGATAAGAATGTAACATATTGTTATCATTAAGCTAAAACCAGTTTGAATTTCACCTAACATAGGTTCTTTACCTTGTATTATAATTTATTTATAAAAAGAATCTTACTTGTTTGTTCAATTTAAATTATGACGAAACATTTTCTATTTTTACTCTCTCTTTTATCATCTACTGCTAGTTATACTCAGTTTGCAAAATCAAATGAAAAAGTTTTCAAATCGATTAGCAAAGCAAACATAGCTAGAATTCCTGTAAAACAGCTAAACCTGAGAGATCAAGAGCTTTTCTATTTGAACGATTCCATTAAACTACTAAAACATCTTACCTTTTTAAACCTCATGAACAATCATTTCGATGAATGGGATTCAGAGATAGAAAAACTGACTAAGTTGGAAATTTTAAATTACTATGGAAATAATTTAACATACATTCCTGAAAGCATAAAAAAATTAAAAAGATTAAAGAAATTAGAAATTTCTAAGAACAAAATAAAGAAGTTACCTGTAGCCATTGGTAAACTAAAAAAAAACTGAAATTCTTGTACGCAGCGATGAATGAAATTGAATATATAAACGAGGAATTAAGTTTATGTAAAAAATTACAATCCATCGAATTCCATCAAAATCAAATCAGTTTCTTACCGGAAAGTTTATCAAAACTAAAACGACTAAAGCGGTTAAATTTGGGATACAACCAATTACGAGAATTAAATGGAAATTGGTTTAAATTTAAGAGTTTGGTGGAGTTAAATTTAGAATGCAACCAAATCATCTCGATACCTAACGAGGTCTGCGAAATGAAAACCTTGAAATCTTTGATATTAACCAATAATCAAATCAAAGAAATGCCAGAAAATTTGGTGAATTTAGAACTTTTGGTATTATCAGGTAATAGCCTAGAAAGCTTGCCTGAGTCAATAACTAGGTTGAAACAATTAAAAACACTCATTCTTACCGATAATTTATTTTCGTTTCAAGAGAAAGTGAAGATTAAAAAATCACTGCCAGCTTGCGACATCGTATTCTAAAGGGTGTGAAATAAATTCTATCTATTTGTCTTATAATTTATATTATGTTAAATTGGCTAAATTAAGATTCATTGTATAAATGCGATACCTCCACTAGAATAGAAAATTTACTTATTGCTTTCATTCGTATGAATAGAAACTATTCATGAGTGACTTAAATGCAGTTTAATCAGAACAATAGTTATTCACTTAAATCAACGACAGTAAAAATCCAAGAAAACTTCCTCCAACCACGATCCAAATTGAACTCAATTTTTTGGGACCAAAAACACAGAGCAAACCAAATATTGCAACTACATAATTTTGCCAATTGATTAATGTTTCAACTGACATTTCCAATAAAACAATTGCCATAACGGCTACAGCAGCAATATTTACAGAGTCAAGAAAAAATCCTAAAAACTTATTCTTTCTCAAACGAGTAATCAATGGATTGAGCATCCAAACAAACAGAAACGAAGGCAAGAAAATTCCGATAGTCGCTGCCAAAGCTCCACCAAAGCCACCCAACTGGTACCCGATAAATGTTGCTGTGGATAATACAGGACCTGGGGTAAATTGGCCCACAGCTATAGCATCAATTAATTCGCTCATTTGGAGGTAACCCGGTTCTACTAACTCACCTTTTAAATAAGCAAAAAGAACATATCCACTTCCGTATAGCACCGCTCCTACTTTCAAGAAAATCCAAAATATGTTGGATGATGACAAAACAGTTTTGGAAATCAATGGCACGCTAATAGTAAGCGAAACTAACGGAAAGAATGACTTTGTATCGGGAGCTTGTAATTTATTTACACCATAAAAGAACAATCCACCAAAAATCCCAGCTGATAAAAGCGCTGTCACTTCATTTACTCCCAAAAAACTGATTAGGATTACCAATCCTCCTATAATTCCAAGTGACCAATTCTTAAGTGCTTTTTTTCCTAGTTTGAATACGGCCCCAAGTATTACGGCTAAAATTGCAGGCTTGATACCGGAAATAAAAGGATCTACAGCCGGAATTTGTCCGAATTGCACGTATAAATAGGCAAGAATTAAGGTGAGAACAACTGCAGGAAATATAAAACAAAATCCTGCAACAAATAATCCTACCACTCCACCGCGCACGAACCCACAATGCATAGTCATTTCTGTTGAGTTTGGACCCGGAATGAGATTTGTGGCACCCATCAGGTCAAGAAAGTGGGCGTGATCCATCCATTTTCTTTTTCGCACAATTTCTTCTTCCATCATGGCTATATGAGCAGCTGGGCCGCCAAAAGCAAATAGCCCAAGTTTAAAAAAAACTTGGGCTATTTCAATTAATTTTTGTTTGTTACTCATATTGATTAACTATTCCTTAGAATTGGGCAATTATTAGATAAATGAAATAAACCTCACTTTTTATTCGCTAAAATTCTATTTGCTTCAGCTATGAATTTTTCGGATTCTTTCCCAGCTTCAGCTCTTGGGTAACCCAATGAACCTAGTGCATTTATGCTCATTTGATTTGTTTTCGGGTCCTTCGATGAGTTAAAAATCCAAACTGTTGGGTAACCTTTTACTTTAAAAAGTTGAGCTAACTCTCTGTTTTGTTGCATTAATTTAGCAGGAAGTTGTGTTCTTCTCGGGAAATCTAATTCCAGTAAAATAACTGAATCATCTGCCCATTTTTTAAAATTGTCTTTGGCAAAAACATTGGCTTGTAATCTTTTGCACCATCCACACCAGTCGCTTCCGGTAAAAAAACCAAAAATCGGTTTCCCAGTTTTCTGAGACAATTCATTGGCTTGAGTAAAATCAGTGTACCATCTCAATTCGGGCGTTTCTTTCCTAATTTCTACCGCAGAAAACGAAGAAACTGGAAGTGCACTCATCGTTAAGTAAGCTACTGCGCTTGTGATTGAAAGGATTAAAATTATTTTTTTCATAGTGTTTAGATGTGTTTAGTCAAATTTACAAAATTCGATTGAATATTAAAATCTGTTTGAATATCGGATTCATGTTTATTTTCTTACAAAAACTAGCCCAATTTTATATTCCAAACATATTTTGGCTATTTTTTGTGGTTACCTCAGCTACAATTTCCAAAGAAACTTTGAAGATTTCGGAAACCTTTTCACCAATTAGTTTGAGGTAAGCGGATTCATTTCGTTTTCCCCGATAAGGATGCGGGGCAAGATAAGGTGAATCAGTTTCCAAAACTAAATCTGTGAGCGATAATTCCTTTACCACTTTATCCAATCCAGAGTTTTTGAAAGTGACTACCCCTCCTATTCCTAATTTAAAACCACCGTAGTTCAACACTCTTTTTGCTTGATTCAAATTTCCGGTGAAACAATGAAAAACCCCTCTCAGTTTGTCGTCATTGTGTTTGTCGAGAACTTCAAATATCTCATCAAAAGCATCTCTCGCATGAATCACAATAGGCAGGTTTAGTTCTTTGGCTAGTTTTATTTGAGCTTCGAAGGCTTGTTGCTGAATGCCCAAAGTTGTTTTATCCCAATACAAATCAATGCCTATTTCACCAATTGCATAAAATTTATGAGTGTTCAATAATTCTTTGTAGTCTTCTAGTTCTTTTTGCCAGTTTTCATCCACCGAGCAAGGATGAATACCTATCATTGGAAAGCAGTTCTCAGGAAATTCAGTGGTCAATTCCATCATTCCTTTAACCGAATTTTTATCTATATTCGGTAAGAACAATCGGGTAATGCCTTCTTTTATGCATTGATTAATCACTTCTGTTCTGTCTTCGTCAAACTGCTCAGCGTATAAATGTGTATGTGTATCTGTCAAAATCATAGCGCGAAGATAAAAAAAAACAAGTCGGATTGCCCTTTACTTAATGCTTCAATAGCAGTTGTTGAAATTGTATAGAATCATTGCGAAATGTATTAAAGTCCACTGGATAATTGATTCCCGAAACTCTTCCTCTATCATTGTGTTGCCATATTTTCCATACCTTATTGCTGGGTTCTTTTTGGTAGTAATGGGCAATCCAAAGCGGGTATTTGTTGAAGGTGGTGTCAAAGTTGGTTTTATAAAAATTGTGAAACGTATAAATTATGGGTTTAACACCGAAATGATGTTCTAATTTTTTTGCACATTGAAGCAATCCTTCCATTAATCTTTGGGGCGAAACATCTCCGAGTTCTTCTACGTCAATTACCGGTGGCAAATCTCCCTTTAGTAGTTCTACCTGATTGATAAAATGGGATGCTTGTAATTCTCCTTTTTGATTCGGGTTAAAATAATGGTAGGCTCCTCTTTTAAATTGATGCTTTTTGGATTCCTTCCAATTTTCTTTAAACCTTTTGTCCACAAACGTCACTCCTTCCGTTGCTTTAATAAACACGAACTGTAAGGAAATATTCTCAACTTTCATCTTACTCGCCATTTCCCAATTAATTTTCCCTTGGTGGTGCGAAACATCAATCCCATGAACCGAATATTGGGTTGGAAGTTTAATTCCGTATTGATCGAAGTGCTTGTAATGGATTGGAAATAAAGATTCCCAAAGCGAGCGAAATGGATAATATTCATTGGTTACAAATAACATACACATTATTGTCCAAGCCCAAATTACTCCGGTTATACGTAAGTTGTAGGATTTTTTTTGTTTTCTATTTCGCTTTCTGCTCTTCAATATTTAGTTTTTTATGTCAGAAAAAATGTAATTAAATAACTGTAAAAAAGTGTTTTAAATAAAAATTTATCAAAAATATATGTCATTAAATGTAAAATCCTTCTTTTTAATACCGTGCAAATTAAGTGAATTTTGAATCATCAATAACACTAAAACTAAAGTTATGAAAACAATTAAAAAAACATTAATCAGTATCGCCTTATTTACTTCGACTATTTCTTTCGGTCAAGATCAAATAAAACCAACTTGTACAGTATTGGATATTCAAGTAAAAGGACAACAAATGATTACTTCAGGGGAAGCAGGGAATCTTACAAGACATTTAATGAATAAACTGAACGTGTACACGATTACTTACGATCAAGATATAAACTACGTGCTTTCTCAAGAATCGCAAGACAATGGAAAAAAGTGGAGCTATGAATGTTATAGCATTCAGTGTCTCGAAAAAGTGGGCAAATTATTAAAATCTAACAAGATGCTAAGCGGTTATGTCGAAAGAATTCGAGGAAATATAATCGTTTCGTTCAGGGAGTTTGATGTGCCAACCGCCAAAATAACCAATTCCATTTCGAGAGAATACAAAGACATTCCGGCCGAACTAAAAAACATGGTTTTACTTACGTTGCAAGAAATGTATGGACTAGAAAGAGAGAAACAATTGATTGATTACCTAACTCAGATAAATAGTCGAGAAGGTGTTCCGAACAATCCTGATGTAAAAAGACTGAATCACTCTGGTGTTAGAATGGGAGTTGTTCATGTGCTGGGCGACAATGGTGATATTCTTAAGAAACCAACGGGTCAAGGTGGATATGATGCTTCGGCTACTTTGTTTCAATTTGGTTACCAATTCGAAACTCAATATTTGAATCAAGGAAGAGTACAAGGGTTGTTCGAATTTATCCCGACCATTACTGGGCTTGAGCAAGGCTTGTTTTTACCCTCATTAACCGTTTTGCACGGATTGAGAGATAATAAAAGTGGACTAGAATTTGCCTTTGGACCAACATTCGGTGTGTCGCGAGTAGCTAAAGGGTATTTTGATGACGACCAATGGAAACTAAGAACAGAATGGGATGATGATGGTGTAAATCCCAACCCGATAGTAACAAGACTGGACAGCAGAGGAAATGTTGTGCTGAACGCTGGCTTCTTGTTTGGTGTAGGGTTTAGCTTCAAGAGTGGAGACTTAAATATTCCAGTAAACCTGTTTACGGTGATGCAAAAAAAGAGTTTTAGAGTGGGTATTTCATTTGGGTTTAATGCCAAAGGAAATAGTAAATAAAGAGAAGCAGGTAATTCTTTTTTTTAAATGAACTTACACCAACAGAACATGATTACACAGCAGCTTCCTACTTTGCTAATTTACTCGAGAATATTTCTTGGGATAGCAATTGGATTAACAGCAATAATCAACCCTGACAACTCGGGGTTGATTATTTCTATGCTTATGTTTGTGGCAATTGTAACCGACATATTAGATGGAATAATCGCCAGAAAGTTAGGTGTCGCGACACAGCGATTAAGAATACTTGATTCCAATGTAGATTTGTTTTTTTGGCTAATCTCTTTGTCTGCAATTTTCCTGCTGAATCCGCAGTTTTTTGCTCAGCACATACGCTTAATTCTTCTTGTATTTTTTCTTGAAATGCTCGCCTACTTCGTCTCGTTTTTTAAGTTCAGAAAATCCGTGGCTACTCATACTTATCTAGCCAAATTTTGGAGTGTTTTTCTTTTCTTGTTTCTGACCGAACTAGCCGTTACTGGGAATAGTACTTATTTGTTTTGGGTAGTAATTGGGCTGGGTTGCTTATCCCGTGCAGAAATCATTCTCATTTTGTGGCTTACCCCAATCTGGAAAACCGATATTTCCTCTATTTTCAACCTATTCAATACATAATTATGATTCGTCTTTTCGTGTTATTCCCGTTTCTACTGTCCGGTTACTTTGGGTTTTCTCAAGGGGTCATTGAGCATATAAAAAAATTAGACTTGGTCCCGTTGGCTAGTTATTCCAATAGGCTTCACATTCCAAACAAATGGAATGACACGGTAACGGTTCATACTTTTGGTATCGGGATTAGTCTAATAGAAAGAAGTGATGTTGATAATACAAATTTTCCGTGGTACATGACTTGGGAGTATGTTGCTGCTCCCTTTTTAAAACTTGATTTCAATTTTGCTCATTACAAGGATAATTATAATCTATTTCTTCCTCAAGATGGTGCTTCACCCTTAGTTATAGGTGCAGGAGTTACAGCCGGTAAAGGCGGTGCCATTTTACTTATTCCTTTAGGAATAAATGGAACCGCGGCACTAGCAACCGACTTTAAAAACGCCTATTTCCAATATGGTTTGGGCTACGATGTCATGGGACTATCTATCGGATTTTCAGGGATGCTAAATCTTTTTGGTTCTGGCGATTCTTACTATAAGAAGGAAGTTGCTTTAGAAATTCGCTATTTAATAAATTGGGAGTAATTATTTCCCTTCCATAAGTTCAGCAATTTCTAGCCAAGCCATTGATTTTTCATCTAGCAATTCACTTGTTTCTTTCAGTTGGTCTGCTAGCTCTTGAAGTGCCTCCGGACTCAGATTTGGGTCATACATTTTTTCGGTAATATCCTTCTTTTTTTCTTCAAGCTTGGCTATTTGATCCTCCAATCGCATAAACTCCTTTCTTTTGTTGTTGCTAATAGCAGGTTTATTTTTATACTCTTTCTTATCAGCAACTTTACTTTCCGAGAGATCATACTTCTCCGTCTTTTCTCCTTTTTCCTCTCTTTTTTCTATTCGTTGTTGTTCGTTATCAGCCATCAGAAGCTCTCGGTACTTGGTGTAATTCCCGAGAATGTCTTTTATTTTCCCTTCTCCTTTGAAATAAAAAATGTGGTCACACACTTTGTCGATAAAGTATCTGTCGTGAGAAATCACTATCAAACAACCTTGAAATAAATCCAAAAAGTTTTCGAGAGCTTGAATGGTGTATATATCCAAATCATTAGTCGGCTCATCTAGAATTAAAAAATTCGGATTTTCCAGGAGAATAGTTAACAAATAAAGTCGTTTTTTTTCTCCTCCACTAAGTAACTCTACATGCTGATAATGCATGTTTTTAGGAAAAAAGAATTTCTCCAATAATTGCAAAGCAGTGATTGATTTTCCCTTCTCCAAAGGAATGGATTCCGCAATATCTTTTACCACTTCAATCACCTTCTTTCCTGGCTTAAAAGCCATTCCTTTTTGGTTGTAGTACCCAAATTTCACCGTGTCTCCGGTTACTATTTTTCCTGAATCTGGAGCCAATTCATCCATGATCATAGTAATAAAAGTGGTCTTCCCTACCCCATTTTTACCAACAATTCCAATTTTCTCGCTTCGCTTAAAGTTGTAACTGAATTTGTCCAGCATTTTATTATCTCCAAAACTTTTTGAGACATTATGAAACTCCAATATTTTGGTTCCAAGCCGAGTAGAAAGTACTTTTAGTTCAAGTGTCGAGTTGTCAATTTTCTTCGTGGCCGCCTCTTTCACTGCATCAAAAGCATCAATTCTAGCCTTTTGTTTAGTTCCACGAGCTTTTGGTTGCCTTCTAAGCCACTCCAGCTCTTTTTTCATCAAGTTTTTTGCCTTGTCTATCGTGGTTTGGTCGCTCGCAAATCTCTCAGCCCTTTTGTCCAAGTAGTAGGAATAATTTCCTTTGTATTTGTAACAAGCTCCTCCGTCAAGTTCAATAATATCTGAACAAATACTTTCTAGAAAATACCTATCGTGAGTAACCATAAACAAGGTTAAATTCTTTTGCGACAAATATTCTTCCAGCCACTCAATCATATCTAAGTCCAGGTGGTTTGTGGGCTCATCCAAAATGAGAACATCCGGATCGTTCAACAACACTTTGGCTAACGCAAGCCTTTTGTGCTCACCTCCCGACATTTTTTTAACACTTCTTTCGAAGTCGTGGTGACCCAAAACCGAGAGGATTTTTTGAGCTTGCTGTTCTACATCCCATCCTCCTATTCTGTTCATTTCTTCCATTGCATCCTGAAACTCATTCGATTCAGGTGCATTCACTGCCAGTTCTTCGTATTCTTGAACAATTTTAAACTTGGGCGAATCAAAAATATACTCTTTTATCGTGTCGTACTTTTCAAATGAATCTGCCTGATCCAAAAAACCAATAGTTGTGTCATTTCTCATAATCACTTGGCCGGTGTCGGGAGTTTCTATTCCCTTTATTATCTTGAGCAAAGTAGATTTTCCCGTACCATTTTTCGCAACCAAAGCAATTTTGTCTCCTTTGTCGATACCAAATGTTACTTCTTCAAACAACACTTTTATACCAAATGATTTTGAAACGTTTTCTATTGAAATATAATTCATAATTACCTTAATACGAACCGAGCAGAGTTCCGTGATTTTTGCTCAAGAAGAAGAGTTTTGTTTGCTGTCATCGTTTGCAAAATTTCTTCGTTATAATGTCTAATTGTTAGGAGTGTAACTTCATCATTGTAGCGCACTTCAAATGTTCCTTTTAGCAAAGAAAAAAGTCGTTCTACTTTCTCTTTTGAATTCTCAAAACAAACTGAAAAACTCAAAGCCGAGTTTTGAATAAGATTTACCTTTATTTTTGCCTCCGCCAATTTGGCAAAGATAAAACTTAGATTGTCCTCTGCAATAAAAGAAAAATCTTTTGGCGAGATAGAAACTAAAATTTGATTTTCAATAAAAATATAAGAAGGAAGTAACGCATCATATTCCATTGATTTTTGAACGACTGTGCCTTCATTTTCTGGGTGAATAAAGGATTTAACGTAAAGTGGAATAAGTTTGTTTTCGAGCGGTTTTATGGTTTTTGGATGTATTACAGTGGCTCCGTAATAACTCAATTCAATTGCCTCCCTGTAACTCATCTTGTCAATTTTGCTCGCTTCAGGAAAGTGTTTTGGGTCTGCGTTTAATACTCCTGCCACGTCTTTCCAAATGGTAACACTTTCGGCTTCAGTGCAATAACCAAAAATAGCAGCTGTAAAATCGGAACCTTCTCTGCCCAAACTTGTCATGTTATTCTCTAAATCGCTACCTATAAAACCTTGAGAAACAGTAATCTTATTCCTTACATGAGTTTTAATGTTTTCTTCTGTTTTCTCCCAATCAACTGTTGCTTGCCTGAAATCAGAATTGGTTTTGATAATCTTTCTGGCGTCTATCCATTCATTCGAAATTGATTGTTTGACTAGAAAATGGCTCACAATTGTGGTTGACAATAATTCTCCAAACCCAATTATACTATCGTATGTTTTGTCGTAATCGGCTTGCCTTTCGCTTTCAAGCACCTCTTCCAATTGAAAAAAAAGTTCATTAACTGCAGTGTACACCTTTTCGCTTCTATCGGGAAAAAGATTCCATAAAATTGTATTGTGGAAATCAACAATGTCATTCAACGATTGTTTTGTTTTTTGGGGTTGATAACAAAAAGAATGAATTAGCCATTCAAACGCATTGGTCATTTTTCCCATTGCGGAGACCACTATTATTAACTCTTCTGACTGATAAGTCGCAATTATTTTAGCTAAATTCTTTATCGAGTCTGCGTCTTTTACTGAGGCTCCACCAAACTTAAATACTTTCATAACCCAAAGTTAATAGATACTTTATCTTTTGCATAAAAAAAGTGCTTGTGATATTCACAAGCACTTTTTGAAAATTGAAAAAGTCTGTTTGTTATTGCTTCACAAATCTTGTGAATCCAACTTTATTGTCAGAAGTTACTTTGATGATGTAAACACCATTTGTTAATTCAGATACATCAATTGTGCTGATGTAGTTCAATGAAATACTTCTTACGATTTTTCCTTCAGCATTCATTATTTCTGCAGTACCTAAATTTACACCTTCTAGTGTGAAGAAAGTAGATACTGGGTTAGGGAATACAGACAGAGTTAATTCTTGATTCTCATCAATAGAAACAACAAGAGACTGGAGTAAATCTGTAGAATCTCTTGGCTCAACTTTAAAGTTGCTAAAAGAATAATACAAAATACCTGTTACAGAATATCCTCTGTACAATACTGGATTGTATGTAGTTGACAACAATAAGTCATCAATCATTAACGTATCAAGACCTGTACCAGCAACAAACCATTCTCCAAAACTAACCACAGTATCTACACACATCACGTCACTAACTTCAAGAAGAACACCTTCGTACATTTCATCCGCAGCAGTGGCAGAAGTAACTGCTATTGGAGTTGGTTCTGAATTTCCAGAAGAAACAACAATCATAGTGTCTACGAAACCTAGCTGTGTGTTATTATAGTTTTCTACAACTTTTCCAGTTACAGTTACTTTATCCCCTCTTGACGGAACATTCACTTCATCATTTACAAAAATACCGTTCCAAGCAGCTGCCGAATCTTGAATAAAATAACCATCTACTCTTGTGTCAGTAGAAATTCCTGTTACAATTCCTGTTAATTCAACAGTAGAATCTTCATAAGGAGAGTCTCCTGAAAAATCGGTTGTATATTGAATTTCATAAATTGATTTAGCATTGTAAGTTGGAGGCGGTGGAGGGGTTCCTAAAGCTCCTGTAATTACAACAGAGTCTAACGCAATTCCCGTTGCTGCCGTATTTCTTAAAGATAAAATATATTCTATTTCAGTAGTAGAAGATGAAACAGTCACTGTATCTCTTAAAACCATCAAGGTAGCTCCACTATTTACTGTTTGGTAATCAGTGTAAGAACCGTAATTTCCATTAGGGACGTCATAGTGAGAAACTCTTAAGTCTCCTGCAGTTCCTGCCACCCACATTGTGATAATGTAAGTTGAATCTGGCATTACATAAAATGGCTGAGTTGTAAAACGTTTGTGGCTTGAACCAGTATTTACTATATTAGCTAACGATGTACCGTAAGTGGCGCCCATGTTCACTTCCGTAACATTGGAAGAGCTAATATTTGTTCTTCCTCCAAAAAAATCTGTTGGATTTCCCGCTGACCAGGAAGAAAGATCACTTTGGAAAACCGCAGTTTGTCCAATTGATAAATGTGCAGTAAAAGCTACTGCGAGCAAAGTAATTATTTTTTTCATAATTGTGTTTTGATTAATAATAGTACAAAACTACAAACAATTATTTTAACACAATGTTACCACTTGGTTATTTTACAAAAACTTTGGTCGCTCCTATTCCCTTATCCGACCAATGCTCATCCATGTATTCAATGTTAGGATAGCTATTTAGCAGGTATCTAACCTCTTCTCTTAGCCTTCCCTTCCCTACTCCGTGAACGATCACTAATTGGTTTGTTCCTCTCTCGATATGTTTGTCCAATTGTTTTTTACAATTATCCAATTGAAACAATACGATTTCATGATTTGCCATATGTCCGTGAGCATTTAGTAAATTCTCAATGTGTAAATCAATGACAGGAATTTGAGCTTGCTTGTTTCTTTTTTTAGCAAAAGGATTTTGTTTTACGTGTCTGTTTTCGAAAGTTTCTATTTCAACATGATCAAAAGCAGATGCTTGATAAAGGACTAATTCTTCCTCTCTTCGTAATTGGTCGAACCCGTGTTCGTCCTCGATTACAAATTCACCATTGTTTTTTTTCTCAATAATGGTAAAAATCCCTATTTCGTCCAATAATGTGACTTGATCTTTAATTTTGAGCATTGCCTAATTTTTCAGTAGAATCCACTGATTCACTCTTGCATAAATAAATTCTGTTGCAACTCGAATAAAGCAATTCTTCGAGAGCTAAATTGGAAGCGAGAGCAACTTGGGAGTAATTTTGCGAAGCATTTTTAAACCCTCCATATTCATTTTGCCACATTTCTGTGATCAATGAAATTCCGCCAGATCCAGGACGCATGCTGTCAATTAATCCACCCACGTTTCCTGCGCCAGCGTGATAAATGTGTAGCACGAATAGTTTAAACCACAAATCGTTTTCATTGTAGTCAACGTTGTTTCTTTCCAAAATTAAACGAGCACTTGGGATACACGAAATTTCTATTAGTTTGGAAGCCGCAACAGCAGATTTTTCAAAGTCTTTCCGTTCATCCACAGTTTTATTTACGGTGAGCCCGTAATTTCTGGCTACTGATTTCATCAACTGAAACGGACCATAAGCTCCCACATTAGAGTATTGAATTTTACCTGGACTTTCGATTAATAAAATAGATTGCGCATACCAAGGGTTCACTCCTTCCCTTTCAAAAATTTCGATTCCTTTGGTAATTGACGGCAACACTTTTTCAAGTTGATAAAAATGATTTTTGCCCGAAGTTACATACAGCCTTTCCTCAGAATCTAATTGATATTCTTCTCTTATTGCTTTTCTTACGTTTTCCTTTTCTATCTCGGTTTGTTTTTGCCAAGCTAAAAAAGATGTTTTGTATAATATTTCTCTCGTTGCCGCCACATTGATTATACAAGAATCTGGAGATAAGCTCATTACTTGTTTCCAGAAGTTTGGTTGAGCCAACAAATCCCATCTTTCTGAGATCAATTGTTCGTCTGGCACGAAATAGATAGAATTGGTATCGCTTTCTCGAGTAATCTCCATAAATGTAAAGGATTCTTGGCTTATGGACAAAGAAGCAATTCCTAAAAATAAAAGTGTGAAAAAGTATTTATTCATACTTCTAATAACGGAATAAATGTACTTTTTTGTATGACTGTTTTATTTATGTTAACAACTAACTCACGTTAATAACTCCTCTTTTTATTCCTAACTTCATGTGCCGTCTATAATTGTGGGTAGAATTATAGGATATAAAGTTCAAATATTTTTATCTTTGAAACTCTTTAAAAGAAACCATTTTATGATTGATCAAACACCATATAAACCAACAAATAAAGTAAGAATTGTAACTGCCGCTTCCCTGTTTGACGGGCATGATGCAGCTATAAATATTATGAGAAGAATTATTCAATCTACAGGTTGTGAAGTAATTCATCTTGGTCATGATAGAAGTGTGGAAGAAGTGGTGAATTGTGCAATTCAAGAAGATGTTCAGGCAATTGCAATGACTTCTTATCAAGGTGGACACACAGAATACTTGAAATACATGTATGACCTACTGAAAGAAAAAGGCGCAAGTCATATCAAAATATTTGCCGGAGGTGGTGGTACTATTTTACCAGAAGAAATTAAAGAACTGCAAGAATACGGAATTACAAGAATCTATCACCCAGATGATGGAAGAGCAATGGGACTTCAGGGGATGATTAATGATTTGGTAGAAAAAAGTGATTTTCCTGTAGGAGATAAACTGACCAATGAAATTGAATCCATTGGAGACAAAAAAGTAACGTCCATTGCTAGATTGATAAGTGCGGCCGAAAATTACCCAGAACAAGCAAAATCTGTCATGGAAGAGGTTCATTCATTGGCGGAAAAAGTGACTACTCCAATTTTAGGGATTACTGGTACCGGAGGTGCCGGAAAATCTAGTCTTGTAGATGAATTGGTTAGAAGATTTTTATTGGATTTTCCAGAAAAAAATATTGCCATTGTTTCCGTAGATCCATCAAAAAGAAAAACGGGTGGAGCGCTTTTGGGAGATAGAATAAGAATGAATGCCATTAAAAACGAAAGGGTTTACATGCGGTCGTTGGCTACTCGTCAGTCCAATCTTGCGTTGAGTAAGCACGTGGCCGAAGCTTTACTTATTTTGAAAGCGGCAAAATATGATTTAATCATTTTAGAAACATCAGGAATTGGTCAATCCGACACCGAAATTATGGATCATTCGGATGTGTCGTTGTATGTAATGACTCCTGAGTTTGGAGCTGCTACACAGCTGGAAAAGATTGATATGCTTGATTTTGCAGATTTAGTAGCCATTAATAAATTCGACAAAAGAGGTTCGCTTGATGCGTTGAGAGATGTGAAAAAGCAATACATGAGAAACAACAACTTGTGGGATATTCCGCAAGATGAGCTTCCCGTCTTTGGTACAATTGCTTCGCAATTTAATGACCCAGGAATGAATACGCTTTACAAAGCAATCATGGATAAAATTGTAGAGCAAACCGAAGCCAAAGAACTCAAATCACAATTTCATATTTCCGATGAAATGTCGGAAAAAATATTTGTGATACCTCCATCTAGAACAAGGTATCTTTCAGAAATTTCGGAGAACAACAGAGCTTATGATCAATGGGCAAAGGAGCAGTCTGAAGTTGCTCAGCAATTATTTGGGATTTATAAAACAATTGAAGCCTCGTCTGGAGTTACACCTGTTCTAAATAAGGGATTGCTAGATGGCCAACAGATTCTGAGTCAAGCTCAGAATAAGGGTCGTAAGGAGTTTTTGGAGTTATTAATTACAGAATTTGATCGAGTTAAAATGAACTTAGACCCTCACAATTTTGAATACATACAGAATTGGGCAGAAAAAGTAAAGAAATACCAAGATCCTTTGTATGTATTTAAAGTAAGAGATAAGGAAATTAAAATTCAAACCCATTCGGAGTCTCTTTCTCATTTGCAAATTCCAAAAGTGGCCTTGCCAAAGTACACGGCATGGGGAGATTTATTAACTTGGATTTTACAAGAAAATGTACCTGGAGAATTCCCATACACCTCAGGTTTGTATCCTTTCAAACGAACTGGAGAAGACCCTTCACGAATGTTTGCAGGAGAAGGAGGTCCAGAAAGAACCAACAAACGTTTTCACTACGTAAGTCAGGGAATGCCAGCAAAACGATTGTCAACCGCTTTCGATTCTGTTACCTTGTATGGTAACGACCCGGATGCGCGTCCGGATATCTATGGGAAAGTTGGAAACTCAGGAGTTTCTATTTGTTGTCTGGATGATGCAAAGAAATTGTATTCAGGATTTGATTTATCTCACTCTCTTACTTCGGTCTCTATGACTATAAATGGCCCTGCTCCTATGTTGTTGGGATTCTTTATGAATGCGGCTATTGATCAGAATTGTGAAAAGTACATTGTAGAGAATGGCTTAGCAAAAGAGATAGAGGCTAAAATCGTGGCAAAATATAAAAAAGCCGGCACCAGGCGACCGGCCTACCAAGGCGATTTGCCCGAAGGAAATGATGGATTGGGATTGATGTTACTAGGGGTAACAGGTGACGAAGTGCTGCCTGCGGAAGTATATGCAAAAATAAAGGCTGAAACATTAACTCAAGTAAGAGGAACTGTTCAAGCAGATATATTGAAAGAAGACCAGGCTCAAAATACGTGTATATTTTCAACTGAATTTGCGTTGAGATTAATGGGAGATGTACAAGAATACTTTATTGATAATGGTGTAAGAAACTTTTACTCTGTTTCAATTTCGGGATATCATATTGCCGAAGCTGGAGCAAACCCTATCACTCAACTCGCTCTTACACTGGCAAATGGGTTTACTTATGTCGAGTATTACTTAAGTAGAGGAATGGATATTAACAAGTTTGGACCAAACTTATCTTTCTTCTTTTCGAATGGAATTGATCCAGAATATGCAGTAATTGGGAGAGTGGCAAGAAAAATTTGGGCGAAAGCCATGAAAAACAAGTACAAAGCCAATCCAAGAGCTCAAATGTTGAAATATCACATTCAGACTTCTGGTCGTTCGTTGCATGCTCAAGAAATTGATTTTAATGATATAAGAACTTCTCTACAGGCATTGTATGCAATTTACGACAACTGCAACTCACTTCATACAAATGCGTATGACGAGGCAATTACTACGCCAACTGAGGAATCGGTAAGACGAGCTATGGCTATCCAATTAATCATTAATAAAGAGCTAGGATTGACCAAGAATGAAAATCCAATTCAAGGTTCTTTTATTATCGAAGAACTCACAGATTTAGTTGAAGAAGCTGTACTAATGGAGTTTGACAGAATTACTGAGCGAGGAGGTGTTTTAGGCGCTATGGAAACGATGTACCAAAGAAGTAAGATTCAGGAAGAAAGTATGTATTATGAGACTTTAAAGCACAATGGAGAATTTCCAATTATTGGAGTAAATACATTCTTAAGCAAAAATGGATCGCCTACCATTGTTCCGGCCGAAGTTATTCGCGCAAGTGAAGAAGAAAAGCAATATCAACTGCAAATGCTGAATGATTTACACACAACAAACAGTGACAAACTAGAAACAGAATTAGCTAAAATTCAACAAGCCGCCATTCAAAACGAAAATATTTTCGAATATTTGATGGAAGCAACTAAAGTGTGTTCGTTGGGACAAATTACTAATTCACTCTTCGAAGTGGGCGGACAATACAGAAGAAATATGTAAGATCTTTCTTCTCTAGAGATTCCGATAAATAAAATCAACCTCGCAAGACTTCATTCATACTGATTTTTTACGAGGTTTTTTATTTGAATAGTTTTGTATCAATCTGTTTATTAATAGTTTTTCGGAATGATTCAATTTGTCAATCAAATAAAATGTTATATTTTTAATCATCAATTAAAAAAAATAACAAATGATGAAACTACTATCCCTATTCCTTTTATCATCCATTATTCAACCTGCTTTCTCGCAGGTCGCACTCAATTTTAATGGCCCCACGGATTTTGTGCAAACTACATATTCTGGAGTTTTAGGAAGCGCAGACAGAACGATTGAAGCGTGGGTTTATGTTGATTCTAATGCTCCGAACGCCAATTTGACCATAACAGATTATGGTCGGAATACAGCAGGAGACCGGAATACTTTTATGGTGAATGCATCACGGAACCTCGCATACATATCTGGCGGTGGTTCTACAGGAAATTTTTCTTCTTCTGCTCAAGTGCCTTTAGAAGTTTGGACACATGTGGCATTAGTTATAAGTAGCCAAGTTGGATACCTCTACATAAATGGTGTTCAAGTTGGAACAAATTCATTGTCAAGTGTTTCAACTCCTTCAGGGCAAACCAACCTTTTAATTGGTCAACGAGTATCAGGGGGGTCCATTCCTTTTTATGGAAGTATTGACGAAATAAGGTGTTGGAATACAGCTCGAACGGCAGCAGAATTATTAGCAAACATGAATGCTGAATTCTGCAGTGTCCCGGTTGGTTTAGAGGCTTACTACAGGTTTAATGAAGGAATTCCGGGAGGAAACAATACGGCTATCTCTCGCTGCCTAGACGATGTTGGAGGGGAGAACGGAACACTGACAAATTTTTTGCTTACCACTGGAGATTCATCAAATTATGTGTCAGGTCCGGCCTTGTCGCCAGGGTTTAGCACATCTTTGGTGAAAGACTCACTATGTTCCCCATTTACTTCTCCGAGCGGAAACGTTTATACCACTACGGGGATTTATTTTGATACGTTAATAAATGTCGTAAGTTGCGACAGCTTGGTGAGATTTGACCTTACGATTACCGACTTGAGCGACTCTGTACACAGAGTTGGAGGAAGAATGACTTCCATAGATACGTGGGCTAATCATCAATGGGTGAGATGTGACAGTGGCTTCTCCCCTATTTCTGGTGCTACAAATAGAATATATGATGCAACACAAGCAGGAGATTATGCGGTAGTAGTGTCAAAAGGAAACTGCACAGATACTTCCGATTGCATTCGTATCAGCCTAACAAGTATCACAAATCAATTAATCCATAGTGTAAAGATTTTTCCTAATCCAGTAAATTCTATTCTAACGATTGAAAATTCTTACCGCCAAAACTTGACTCAAATAGCTATTCTCGATATTTCGGGAAAAGTTGTTCGTGAGGTTCCAATTAACCGAAACCAGAAAGTGGATGTGACTGATTTATATACGGGAGTTTATTTTCTTAGACTTCAATCACAAGATGATATTGCACACATCAAATTTCTTAAAGAGTAACTGTGAAAAGATAAGTATGGACAGAAATTCATAAATTTGCTGGAAAGAGATACCAATAAAATCTCAATTCAAGTTTCGATTCCATTCCATGAAATTCAATAAAGAGTTTAAAGATACAGTTCTGGGTTTGTCTCAAACAGAGAAAGACAAGTTATTGTTACGTTTGTTAAAAAAAGATAAAGTCCTTAGCAAAGAGCTTTATTTCCAGCTGATTGATACCGATTCGGTAGACGATCATCAACTGGAAATGGAAAGGTACATCAAGGAAAAAGTAGCCTACTTTGCCACCAAAAGATATACAGCGAATTATCTGATAAAAAGAATGAGAAGCGTTTCGAATGACATTTCGAATCACGTTAAAGTAACCAAGGACAAACTGGGAGATTCCTATCTTAACTTACTTTTACTTGTAGAAGTGTTGGAATTGTTCAATTCTAAATTAGAAAAAACGACCCCGGGACTTGCTAGAAAGTTGTGCATCTTTTACTTGACAAAAACGTTTAAAATACTAATCGGAATTACAAAGCTTCACGAAGATTACCATTTAGAACACAGAGAAAATCTAGAAAGGCTGGGCGAATTATTTTCGAAGAATAAGCATCTAATGAGAACTGCCAAACAAAATGGATTTGATTTGGAATGGCTAATAACTACCGAGATTCCGGTAGACATAGAAGAAAGATATAAGCAAATAAAAGGGGCTGGCTATTTATCCATGAAGACCTATTTAAGCACACCAGACTATCGAATAACTTGATTTTGAAGCGATAGTAAATCGACAAAATTTAGCTTCGTATTTTTTTCTCAGCTGATAACAAGAGTAGAAAGGCTATTCTTTTAATTCTAATGTTATCTTTACTCAATTCCCATCAAAACCTCTGACATGTCCACAATTCTTTGTCCATATTGCAAAAACTCGCTCCACTTTGACGGCAACAGAAGCTATGTTTGTCAATCCAATCATAATTTTGATTTATCCAAACAAGGCTACCTGAATTTACTCCCGGTGAATAAGAAAAAATCGAAAACACCTGGAGACAATACTATGATGGTAAAGGCCAGAAGAGCTTTTCTGGAAGGTGGATTTTACGATCCATTAATGGCGGAAATTAAGAATGTAATCGAATCGGAATTATCTTTTTCTACCGATTCTCTCGAAATATTAGATGCAGGTTGTGGGGAAGGATATTACTCGGAGAAAGCATTAAGTAATCTTTCAAAGAAAAAATCAAACATCTTTGGAACCGATATTTCAAAGCATGCGGTAAAAAACGCTGCTGGCAAGTATAAAAATAATTTTTATTTTGTCAGTTCGGTCTATGACCTGCCTCTTATTTCGGGCAGTATAGATTTGATTTTATCCGTTTTTTCACCAATTGATCCAGCAGAATTCAGTCGTGTATTAAACAAACAGGGGTACTTAATTGTGGTAAGTCCGGGAGAAAATCACATGAAACAATTGGCTGAGTTAATTTATGATTCCTTTCGGCCTCACGAATACAACCTCATCGAACAAATTGGGAAGTCTTTCACTCATATTTCAACGAGTCAAAAGTCTTTTGCCATAAATATTCTTGATTCTACCATGTTGGAAAATTTGCTGAAAATGACACCCTATTATTGGAATACAAGTAAAAAAGCTCAAAAAAAAATCGAAGAATGTGGAGATATTTCAATTCAGTGCGATTTTCTAATAACAGTTTTTGAACCCTACGCTTAAAACAAGTTAATCTATTTTATTGATTAGTAATCACTTCGTTTTTTTATTTGGCAAAATATACTTAAATTTATTTGTCCTAATCTAATTTTTATGAAAGCTTTATTTCCTTTTTTAAGTGTCTTATTTTGTGTCCTACAATTTAATCTCTCTTTTTCACAAAACGCCCTGAGTTTTGATGGAACAAATGACTACGTTAATTTGGGGAATTCTAATTCGCTCAATATTACTGGGACTGCTTTGACAATAGAGGCTTGGATTTATCCTACCTCATGGAGAGCTCAGGTTTGGCAAGGAAATATCATCAGCAAGGAAAGCCCTGTAGGAACAGGATACATGCTGAGAGCAGGTTCTGGAGGAAAACTTAATGTGAATATTGGTAGCGGTGGTCCTTGGAACGAATTAACGTCTTTTAACAATGTGCTTACTTTAAATACTTGGCAACATGTAGCGGCAACTTACGATGGTTCTTTTTTACGACTGTATGTAAACGGAGTGTTAACCGATTCTGTTTCCAAAACTGTTGCCATAGTAGGTACTGCGTCAAATAATTTATATTTGGGAGAATCTCCTGCTTACCCTGGAAGATATTTCCCAGGAACAATGGACGAAGTAAGGGTTTGGAATGTGGCTCGAACAAAAGCAGAGATTTTGGCTAATATGAACAGTGAAATCTGTAATATCCCTTCTTCCTTAAAAGCATATTATTCTTTCAATCAAGGTATTTCGGCTGGCTCTAATTCAACCGTGACCACGCTCAATGATGTTTCGGGAAACGGAAACAATGGAACCTTATCCAACTTTGCACTCTCTGGAATTAGTTCGAATTGGGTTACCGGAGCAAGCGTAACGCCTGGTGTGAGATCAACACTTTTTTCCGATACGGTTTGCAATTCCTACACCACCTTTACCGGAAGGGTGATTACCTCAACTGGGATATCAGCCGACACCTTAACCTCATCTTCGGGTTGTGATAGCTTGCTTGTCTTCGACATTACAATTTCCTCTGTGGATGACTCTGTATACAGATCAGGGGCAAGAATTACTTCTGTGGATACCTGGGCAAATCACCAATGGGTAAGATGTGACAGCAGTTTTGCAGTCATACCAGGTGAAACGAATAGATTTATTAATGCCACTCAAGCAGGCGATTATGCGGTAATTGTCAGCCGTGGAAATTGCAAAGACACCTCCGATTGTGTGAATATCAGTTTAACATCGCTGAGCGAATCAGCTCCATCCAAAGTAGTGATTTATCCAAATCCCGTAGTCAATGTCATTCACTTTGATGCATCCTATCTTTTGAATGAGGTTACTATCTATTCCTTAAACGGAACTCTTATAACAAAAGAATTAATTGAAAATAATGAATTACATTGCAGTGGATTAAAGTCAGGTATTTACCTAGCTGAAATTAAAATAGGAAACTCCAAATCACGAATTAAATTTATCAAACAATAAGTTTTTGACCCAAGTAGAATCAACAAAAAAAAAAATGAACTTAAAAAAAACACTCATACATGTAGGGCTAGCAATTTTTGTATCTACCGGAACAACTAGCTTTTCACAAAATACTTCGCTCAATTTTGATGGAGTAAATGATTATGTTCAAACAACTTACTCGGGTATTTCGGGTGGCACAGCTGCCAGATCCATTGAGGCTTGGATAAAAACAACGGCCAACTTCAATCCAACTACGAGCGGAAGACAAGGAGTTATTGCAGATTACGGTTCATTTGTAACGGGAGGAAGATTTACTTTTTGTGTGCTTTGGAGTAATGCCATTCGAATTGAAGTTGGAGGAAATGGATTGAGCGGAACTATCGCTGTAAATGATGGGAACTGGCATCACGTGGCAGTGGTGTACAACCCGAGTGCAACGAACAAATATAGTTTGTATGTAGATAGTGTATTAGATGTTTCAGGAAACCTAACCGTTGCCACCAATACCGGTTCCTCTACCAATTTGAGAATTGGGCAAAGAATTGATAACGTGAATAATTTTACAGGAAGTATTGATGAAGTGCGGTTTTATAATTATGCGCGAACTCCTTCACAAATTGCCTCCGAACGAATGTCTGAATATTGCACTTCACCCTCCGGATTGATGGCCTATTACAAGTTTAATGAAGGAAATGCGGGTGTTTCAAATGCCGGAATAACGGCTGCTATAGATTATGCAGGAGCCAATAACGGTACGTTAAACGGTTTTGCGCTTTCAGGTTCAAGTTCAAACTATGTATCCGGGACTGCCTTGACACAAGGTGCAAGCTTGAACACAGTTCCCGTTAGTACTTGTGGATCTTACACGTTGCCAAATGGCGTTGTCGTTTCTACTTCAGGAGTTTATAACGATACCATAATCTCCGGAGCAGGATGTGACAGTATCCTGTCATACGTTGTCACAATTACAAATAGTCATATTTCAGCTACTAATACAGTTTCTATTTGCGACACGTTTGTAATGCCAAATGGAAGTATAGTAACTTCTACAGGGATTTATTACGATACACTATCTACATCAGGAACTTGCGATACAGTAGACGCGTATAATGTGACAATATTACCAGGAGTTAACCTTGCTGTAACCAAGTCAGGAAATAAACTTACTTCTTCCGATACCTGGGCAAATCACCAATGGGTAGATTGTGGAAATGGATATTCCGTAATTTCGGGTGCCACTACAAAAGACTATACACCTAGTGTTACTGGAAGTTACGCTTGTATCATTACAAGAGGTACCTGTTCTGACACCACTGCCTGTACTACTGTTACCATTTCTACTATCGGAATAGAAGAAGAGTTGAAAAACAGTTTTTCGATGTACCCCAATCCTACCAATGGATTGGTGGTGGTAAATCATCCAGAATCTATTCAGTTTGTTACGGTAAAAAATATAGCAGGAAAACAGATTGCTAACTACTCCAATTCGGTAAAGGAAATAGATTTCAGCTCTTTCCCAGCAGGAGTTTATTTCGTTCAGGTTGGTGTTAAGGGGTATGTATTTACAGAAAAATTGATCAAACAATAGATTTACTAAACCATGGAATAACAAAAAAGGGTTGTGCAAAATGCACAACCCTTTTTTGTTGGTTAATTTATTCTACATTCTGAGGATTACTTTCTTGTAAAAAAGTGGTACTAAAATGGAGTAAAACAAAGAAATGAAAAACAATCCCAGAAAGTAAAAGCTTAGATTCAGCGAGACTGAGCCTAATAGTTCGTTGCTTGAAGTTGCTTTCTCCACAAATTCCTCTCTGGTCATCGTTTCAAAAACCGGACTACTGGCTTTTACTTGTTCCCAGTCTTTGGAGAGTTCTGTTTGAATTCTAGCATTTTTCAAGTTTTCTAAAAAAAGAGGATTGATGAATTTGAGATACAGAAATAAAAAAGCTGTCACCACAATGACATAAGTCCCTGATTTCTTTAAGCTATTTTTGAAGTTAACGGCAAAAGGGAGAAGTTTCTTATCTCTTTTAATTTGGAGAAACATAGAAGCCCCAATCACACCAAGAACAAACAGAAGATTTAAATAAATCCCTATTCTGAAATGGTGCGGTACTTTCAACACATTGAGAGTTAATAAAAGTAAAATCCAAACGGCCGCAAAAGCAACCGGCACTGATACTTTTTTATTCTTCATCCTGTTATCCATTCATTGATTGCAAAAATTCTTCGTTTGTTTGGGTATTCTTCATTCTGTCTTTCATGAATTCCATAGCTTCAATTGGATTCATATCAGCCAAGTATTTTCTCATAATCCACATTCTTTGGAGAGCTTCCTTGCTCATAAGTAAATCCTCCCTTCTCGTTCCCGATGCGGTAATATCGATTGCTGGGTATATTCTTCTGTTCGCGATTTTTCTATCTAATTGGAGTTCCATATTTCCAGTTCCTTTGAATTCCTCAAATATTACCTCGTCCATTTTAGAACCTGTATCGGTAAGTGCAGTGGCGATGATAGACAAGGAACCTCCGTTTTCAATTTTTCGAGCCGCTCCAAAAAATCTTTTAGGTTTGTGCAATGCATTCGCATCTACTCCACCCGAAAGTACTTTACCGGAAGAAGGAGAAACCGTATTGTATGCTCTAGCCAATCTTGTGATAGAATCCAATAAAATACAAACATCGTGACCACATTCCACCATTCTTTTCGCTTTTTCAAGCACGATGTTGGCCACTTTCACATGTCTTTCTGCAGGCTCGTCAAAAGTAGAAGAAACTACTTCTGCATTTACATTTCTTGCCATATCTGTCACCTCTTCAGGTCGTTCATCAATCAACAATATAATCAAATATACTTCTGGGTGATTTTCTGCAATTGCATTGGCAATATCTTTCAGTAATACTGTCTTACCAGTTTTTGGTTGGGCAACTATCATTCCTCTTTGCCCTTTTCCAATTGGTGAAAACAAATCCATTATTCTTGTGGACATAGTTTCTTTTGTATGCCCCGTAATGTGAAGTTTTTCATCTGGGAACAAAGGAGTTAAATGCTCAAAAGGAATCCTATCTCGAATGTAAGAAGGTTCCCTCCCATTTACTTTATCGATACTCAAAAGAGGGAAATATTTCTCTCCTTCTCTTGGTGGACGAATATCACCAAAAACAGTGTCTCCCGTTTTTAAACCAAATAATTTCACTTGTGCGTTAGACACATAGACATCATCAGGAGAACTTAAATAATTGTAATCAGAAGAACGCAAAAATCCATAACCGTCACTCATTAGTTCTAGTACTCCTTCAGTTTTAATCAAACCGTCAAAATTATATCCATGTAATTCAGCAGGATTTTTCTTAGGCCTATTTTTATTCCCGTTGTGGGCATTGTTATTATTTGGATTGTTGTTTTTTCTGTTTGTAGGTTTTTCCGCATTAGTTTTGGCGTGTGCTACTGGAGAATCATTCCCTTCGTTTGTTCTTTTTTTGTAATGCGGGTTGTTCGGATTGTTTAAGTCAGCTTTGGTTGGCGTTGAATTCTCCGATTTATTAATTTTTTTTCTAGGATTTCTTTTCGGACGAATATTGTTCTTGTCAGTTTCAGTTTGTGGAATGTCTTGCTCCTTTGTTTTTTCAGTTACGGGCTTTTCCAATTTTTCCACAGAATTTTCACTTCTTTTTTTGGCTATCTGTTTTGGTTGTTTTTTGTCCTCTTTTACTTCTTTGCTCTTGAGTGCAGCTGGTTGCATAGCTTGCTCATCTAAAATTGCATAAATTAAATCTTGTTTTTTTTGATTTAATTTTTTGATTTTGAGGTTTTTTGCAATTTCCTTTAGCTCAGGTAATAATTTACCTTCTAATTGATTAATGTCGTACATAAATGTTTTTGAATAAATTGTTGTTATCAGCATTTCTGATAACTGGACGAGTTGCCCGGTTGATTAATTAATAAAAAGATGTTTTATTGAATAATGGTGAAAAGAAATGAACGCTTGTTATTTCTTTCTCTGCAATTATACGACTATTTTTTATACTTTAGCAAAAAAAACACAATGATTCAAAGAATTCAAACCATTTACCTTACCGTGGCCATTGTTGCTTTAGTCCTTACTTTATTTTTTCCTTTTGCACTTTATACAATTGAGGGTACAGAGTTCGTTTACGACAGTTTAGGCTTTGAAAAATCGAATGAATTATCTCTTTTCCTGCCAGCAATTGCTCCACTTATTCTTTCTATTGTGTTAAGCATAGTAGCTTTAGTAAGTTTTAAGAATAGAAAAAGACAACTACTGTTAAATAAAATTAACTTCGTTGCTGTGCTGCTCACTATCGTTTGTATTTTTTTGAATTTCAATAAGATAGAATCTACTTTTTCACTCTTGCCAGAGAATATAAATTACGGAATGAGTTTCCTTTTCCCAATTATTTCATTCGTAGCAGTTTTGATGGCTAGCCGATCCATTAATCAAGATGAAAAATTAATCAAATCAATGGACAGAATTCGTTAATTCACCTTTCTTAACTTATTACTAATGAACTCAAAAACCAAGAGTTGGGTGTTGTTAATTGTTCTTGCCATAATTTGGGGAAGTTCTTTTATTTTGATGAAGAAATCGATGTTTGACGACTCTGGCCAAGAGCTACTAACAGCAAATGAAGTCGCTTCGCTCAGGATTTTTATTTCCAGTGTTGTGCTGTTTTTTGTGGCAATAAAACAATGGAAAATTACTGTGAGTAAAGATTGGATTTTCTTTGTGTTAGTTGGGCTTTTAGGGAATTTAATCCCTGCCTTTTTATTTACAAATGCCGAAAAAACGCTTTCGAGCTCTTCTACAGGAATCTTGAATTCTTTGGTGCCAATTTTCTCGGTGTTAGTCGCCTCATTTGTTTTCGGTCAACGAATATCTCTCAAAGCTTTAGGAGGAGTTCTTCTGGGATTATTAGGGACCGTATTATTGATAATCTTCAACTCGGATTCTATCGAATCCATTCCACTTATTCCTTCGCTCCTTGTGGTGTTTGCTACTATTTGCTATGCTTTTAGTTTAAATATTATAAAAAATAAACTGGCTCATATTTCCTCCATTACTATTACAGCTATTTCATTGTCTTTTATGCTTCCATTTTGTGCCATTCACTTAGTTACTTTTACTGAAATAACCGAAAAAATAACGAATCCTGTTTACAGCCAAGCATTTATTCTTACTAGTGTTTTGGCAATTATTGGAACCACTTTTGCTCTCATTATATTTAATCAACTAATCAAGCTAACCACCTCTGTTTTTGCCTCCTCTGTTACCTACTTTATACCGGTGGTTGCCATTTTGTGGGGTGTGTATTTTGGCGAAAGGATAACTTGGGGAATCAGTTTTTCGGGACTTATTCTTTTAGGAGTTTTTATTGTCAAAAAAGAAGAGCAAAAAAGAATGGCTTCGAAAAAAGTTACCACTTAACTTTTTTACCATTTTTTGAACAAACACTTTGTTGCAACTCTTGCTGAGCGGTAGCTGGATTTGTTCACAAATTTATTGATAACGTGCAACCCCGCAACCCTATCATTAAGTTAAGAAACACCACCAATATTTTACACTCGTTTCTATTTGTTGAATTTCGTATTGATTTATTCTTCTTCTAGATTAGAAATAATATCTTGTGGTGGCCGTTTTTCACCTAATTCGGATTGATGGTATTTTCTTACCTCTTCTTCCATTTCGGACTCCATTTCATCCTTCAGGTAATTCAGGTTTAAGTCTTTGATCATAACGTCCGATATCTTTTTTCCTTTCGCTTTAATTAAAGCAAAGGTCATTACGAGACTTGTAATAAGTATGGCATAAAGTAGAACACCTTGGTAAAAATCTGGGATATAATACTTAAAAGGGATGGTATAAAAGAGTAGCACCGTAATCAGTCCTCTCGGTGCAATCCATAATTGAGGAGTAATTTCCTTGTTCCACATAACTAGTTTTAGTGTTACAAACCTCACCAAATACAAAATACCGATAAAGACGATACTCTGAATTGCTACTTGAATATCTACCAAACTAGCTAAAGATATTGTAATCCCAAACATCACAAAAAAGAAGGTTCTTAAGAAGAAAGCAGACTCTAATGTTACGATATGAAATTCATGAAACACCGGTTTTAGCTTTTCTTTATCAATCAATTTCTTTAATGGGCCACGGAAAAACACCTCTACATTATTCAGCACGATTCCAAAGAACAAAATAATAATAAGCGAAGACAGATGGTACACAGACCCTATTCCGTACATCAAAGTTAAAACGGAGATAATGAGGAATAGTTTTACGTGGCTAGTTAGTTTATTGAAAACCCATACAGCTATGTAACTAAACAACAGGGCGACAAGTATTGTGATTCCGATATTTATTCCCACCCCAACAATTACATCTTGGGTAGTTTCAAATTCATTAGGAGCTGTCAAAAACTGAAAGAAGATAATCCCTAAAATATCCGAAAAAGTACTTTCGTATATCATGAATTCTTTTTTTTCTGAAGGCAATGAGGTAACACTAGGGATAATGATTGCACTACTCATAATGGAGAGCGGAACAGCATAGACAAGAGCTTTATAGAAAGACGCTCCCAAAAAACCTTGAATAGAAAAAGCTATCAAAATAGAACTTGCACCCAAAGCCAATAAAGCAACCAAAAAGGAACGTATGATTAGACCGATTTTGTCTCTACTCAGTTTCAGGTCTAATGCTGCCTCCAACACAATCAAAATAAGGCCAACTTTTCCGATTACAATGAGAGACTTTTTGATCAAAGGATTCGTTACTACATCTGGAGCTAAAAACTGAATCAACACACCTAATACCATGAGCATCAGCACACTTGGTATATTGGTTTTTTTTGAAATAAAATTGAAAACAAAACTGATGATAACTATAAGTGATGCACCAATGATGAGAATATATTCGGGTTTTACACCTGTGGTTAAAAAATACATGTTGGATAGATTTAAGAAAGAATAAACTAACTACTTATTCTTCTTCGTTTATTTCAGCTGACTCATCTTCGATCGCTAATTCAGCATGTGAAGTTTTAAAGAATTTTCGGTAACCAATTAAAATAATAAATACCCCAATAGAAATAGCCGCATCTGCGACATTAAAAATAAAGGGGAATAGTTGCTTCCCAGGATAGATGGGTGACCAGCTCGGAAATTCGATAGTAAACTGGAACATATCTACCACTTTACCATGCATAAATGACTCGTAACCTCCCTCCGAAGGAAAAAGCTGAGCCACGTCAAAATAATTACTTTCACTAAATATCATTCCATAAAATGCTCCATCAATCACATTACCTATGGCTCCTGCCAAAACACAAGATACGGCCATCAACAAACCAAAAGGCGCTTTGTTTGTGAGTAGTTTTTTGAGATACATAATAATAGCTGTGATGGCTCCTATTCGCAACAAACCGAGTATAAGCTTTCCATAAGGAAAATCCAATTCGGTACCAAATGCCATCCCTGGGTTCTCGACAAAATGAATCTTCATTATGCCAATGTCCCATCCATCTTGGCCAATAGTCATCGTGGTTTTAATGTAGATCTTTACGAGTTGATCCAATAAAACAATAAGAAAAGAAATGAGCGCTACTTTCTTCAAAAGCTTAGGATTGTTGTTGGTTTTTCGCCTCAATACTCAAGGTAGCATGAGGAACTAGCATTAATCTTTTTTTATTGATTAATTTCCCAGTTACACGACATATACCGTATGTTTTATTCTTAATCCTCATCAAAGCATGTTCGAGACTCAAAATAAACTTGTCTTGTCGTGCTGCTTTTTGCGCAATCATTTCTCTCGAAAATGTGCTCGCACCGTCTTCCATCATGTTAAACGATCTGCCTGTATCATCCGTACCATGATTATCTTTGTGAGACATCTCGTTGTTCAACAACTCTAAATCTATTTTCGCCTCTTTTATTTTATGTTCAATGAGGATTCTAAACTCCTCTAATTCAGCATCACTAAACCTTGTTTTTTCTTTTTTATCTGCCATAATCGTTTATTTTTTTTCAATGCTAACAAATATAGAAATATCTTCGTCAAAATCTAATTTGGTCGCATTATTTTCATTCAACCTGGATGAAAATAAGATGTTATCTGTCAGGGTTTCTTCTTTCACATAAGCCTCATTCGTTTTAAGTGCCTCTTCTACCCTTTTGTTGCCTGATATCTCGATGGTAATCCTATCTGTCACCTCAAAATCGCTGTCTTTTCTTAAGTTTTGAATTCTATTAACCAATTCTCTTGAATATCCTTCATTGATTAAATTGTCATTTAGGGTAGTATCCAAAGCAACTGTGATAGATCCATTATTTGCGATTAACCAACCTGGAATATCGTCCGTAGTTATTTCAAAGTTATCGATCGACAAGAAAAGTCGCTCGCCATTCACTTCTAATTCCGCCCCTTTGTTTTTCTCCAGAAGTGTAATGTCCTCATCCTTTAATTTTCCGCAAAACGCTCCAATAACCTTCATGTGTCGCTTGTTTTCGGATTGACCAATTACCTTGAAGTTTGGTTTTACTTTCTTAACCAAAACCCCCGTTGTGTCTGTGAGAAGTTCCAGCTCTTTTACATTTACTTCACTTAAAATTAAGTCTTTTACTGCAGTTATTTGCTCTTCGAATCGTTTATCCAGAATTGGAACCATTATTCGCTGAAGCGGCTGACGAACTTTCAGTTTGTTCGTTTGTCTTAAACTCAATACCATGGATGACACTTCTTGAGCAATTTCCATTTTATCTTCCAAATCTGTATCAATAATACTTTCGTTAGATTCAGGAAACTTTGCCAAATGTACCGATTCTAGTGTGTTTTTACCAGTTGCAGTATGAAGATCCAAGAATAATTTATCTGAGAAAAAAGGAGCAATTGGCGACATAAGCACCGAGATAGTTTCTAAACAAGTATAAAGAGTTTGGTAAGCAGATATTTTGTCTTCGGCATATTCTCCTTTCCAGAATCTCCTTCTGCATAGTCTTACATACCAATTGCTTAGCTGATCTATTGTGAAGCTTTGAATTAACCTGCCGGCTTTAGTAGGTTCATAACTTTCATAGGCTTCGCTCACCTCCTTCACAAGTGAATTTAATTTCGACAAAATCCATTGATCAATTTCTGGTCGTTCCGTTACTTCTGATTCCGAAAAATTGAATCCATCAATATTTGCGTACAAAGCAAAAAAGGAATAAGTATTATACAAAGTTCCAAAAAACTTTCTTTGTGTCTCAATAATTCCTTCAGTATCAAACTTCAAATTATCCCATGGCTGGGCATTTGTAATCATGTACCAACGAGTGGCGTCCGGTCCAAATTTAGCTAGCGTTTCAAATGGATCAATCCCATTTCCCAGTCTCTTAGACATTTTTTGTCCGTTTTTATCCAAAACAAGTCCATTTGAAATAACATTTTTATAGGCCACATCATCCGAAATAAGTGTTGAGATTGCATGAAGTGTAAAAAACCAACCTCGAGTTTGATCCACTCCTTCTGCAATAAAATCTGCCTTTTTCAATCCATTTTCAACTGCTTCCTTGTTTTCGAAAGGATAATGCCACTGTGCATAAGGCATCGAGCCTGAATCAAACCAAACATCTATTAAGTCTGCTTCTCGATGCATAGGTTTTCCGGTAGGCGAAACCAAGACAATGGAATCCACATAATGCTTGTGTAAGTCGAATTGGTCGTAGTTTTCTTTGCTCATATCATCAGCATCGAAATGACTGAAAGGATTTTCTTTCATCATTCCTGCCAAAACGGACTTTTCACATTCTTCCTTTAATTGTTCGACAGACGAAATACAAATTTGCTCTGATTTGTTTTCGGAGGTCCAAATCGGAATAGGGATTCCCCAATACCTTGACCGAGACAGGTTCCAATCATTTAAGTTTTTCAACCATTCCCCAAATCTTCCTGTTCCGGTAGATTCTGGTTTCCAGTTAATTGTCTTGTTCAATTCCTGCATTCTTTTTTTAGCCGCAGTAGATTTAATAAACCAAGAGTCTAAAGGATAATACAAAACGGGTTTGTCTGTTCTCCAACAATGGGGATATGAATGCTCGTATTTTTCTACTTTAAACGCTCTGTTTTGTTCTTTTAGTTCAATTGCTATTTCTACATCAATTGATTTTTCTGGAGCCTCTCCTTGCTTGTAATATTCGTTTTTCACGTATTTCCCACCAAATTTTTCTCCTAACTCTGCTAAGAATTTTCCTTGCAAATCTACTAGCGGCACTCCTTTTCCCTCCTGGTTCAAAACCAACATTGGCGGTACATCAGCATCTTTTGCAGCCTTGGCATCATCTTGCCCAAATGTGGGAGCAATATGAACAATTCCAGTACCATCAGAGGTGGTAACAAAGTCGCCTAAAATAACTCTGAATGCTTTTTCAGGGTTTTCGTAAGGCAAAGCTAAGGGCATAAGTTGCTCATATTTTCTTCCCTCTAAATCACTTCCTTTGAGCTTTCCAATAACCTCAAAAGGTATATTTTTGTCGCCCGCAGTATAATCTTCCATTGCTAATTCAGCATTGGAAGACTTAAAATGTTTTCCAAGTAGATTTTCTGCCAAAACAACCGTCATGGGTTCGAATGTATAGGGATTGAAAGAATTTACGATTACGTAATCGATATTTATACCTACTGCCAATGCGGTATTGGATGGCAATGTCCAAGGCGTTGTGGTCCAAGCTAAAAAGAATACTTCTTCGTTCGCGTTTTTACCTGGGTATACAAATTTGGTCACTTTTTCGATGCAGCATGATTTTACTTTAAATTGAGCTACAACGGTTGTGTCTTTTACATCTCGGTAACTTCCCGGCATATTGATTTCGTGCGAACTTAAACCTGTACCTGCCGCTGGAGAATACGGTTGAATCGTATAACCTTTATACATTAAATCTTTCTTGAAAACTTGAGCAAGAATCCACCAAACGGATTCAATGTATTTATTGTCGAAAGTTACATAAGGATCTTCCATATCTACCCAATAACCCATTTTCTCGGTTAGGTCGTTCCAAACATCCGTGTATTTCATCACCGATTCTTTGCAGGCCTTGTTGTAGTCTTCTACACTAATTTTTGATCCAATATCTTCTTTTGTGATATTCAGCGCTTTTTCAACCCCCAATTCAACAGGAAGTCCGTGAGTATCCCACCCCGCTTTTCTATTTACCTGATAACCTTGAAGGGTTTTATATCGACAAAAAATATCTTTTATCGTTCTTCCCATCACGTGATGAATTCCTGGAAGCCCATTAGCAGAGGGCGGCCCTTCAAAAAATACAAATGGCTTTTCAGTAGAACGGGAAGAGATTGATTTTTCAAATATTTGCTTTGATTTCCATGTTTCCAGAATTTCGGAAGCCACATTAGGTAAATTTAAGGAATTGTAGGTAGGGTATTTTAATGCCATTGTGCTTTTTCAAATTTGTGCGAATTTAATGATTTGCTAATAAATTTAGCCCATTATAAAGGTATTAATTACTCTTGATAATTTAGAATTGCATTTTAAACAAAGGATTGAACCTTTAGAATAAAGAAAATAGATTTTTTCAACTAAATGAAATAACCTGTTTAGCTTTGCGGAAAATACATAATATAATCCTACTAAATTAATGCCAAAATCAAAATACACTGGAAAATACACCGATGCATTTCTAACTGAAGATGTCTCTGACTACGGTTCCATCCTTAAAAAAAACTTAGACAAACGTCTCGAAATCAAAAAGAATGAAGCTGTTTACATCTACAGTTTTAAGGAGAAAAAAATGGTCTTTTCTCAAGGATTTGAAAGTGTTTTGAATAAAAAGGACGATGAAATAAATTTAAAAGTACTCAACGGTGAGTATGATGAACTGTCCAAAATCTTTGTGAATGAGTACCACGATCGTGCCTTGTTATATTTACATCAAAACAACTTGAAATTAACCTCTTTTTCGAGCAGGGTAATAGTCAAGTGCTTAAGTATTAAAGAGCCTTTGTCTCTTAAAATACAAGTGTTTAAAACGAATAAAAAAGGGAATTTAGATTCTATTATTGGGCGAGTTATAAAAAATAAAAACTTGCGCTACAGCGATATTATTCAGTATTCTTTTGATGGAGATTTTGAGGAAGAATTTCTTTTTCAAATGAATCATCAACTAGATTTTGATTTGTGTATTTCATCCAAAGAGATTAAAATCATTGAGCTAATTAAATCGAGAAAAACTTACCAAGAAATTGGTCATACTATTCAGTATCCTACCCAAAAAATCAATGATGTTATTCATATATTACTACTTCGATTTTCTTTAAAATCGGAATCCGAGTTAGTAAAATTTGCTGAAAGAAAGAAACTTATTCCTAATCAATTTGAGTAACGGATTTTAATCAGTTAATTGATTTATAGTTATCTAAAATATTTTTTATTGGTTAATTTCACCAATTCGAACAAAAAATTTAGCAAAAAAAAGAAAATCTTAACATTTATGACTTACATTTGGTCATTAATTATTATAACACAATGAAAACAGGAAAAGTAAAATTTTTCAATGAGACTAAAGGATTTGGTTTCATTGTAGAAGATGACTCTAACGAAGAGCATTTCGTACACGTATCAGGATTAATTGATGAAATCAAAGAAGAAGATTCAGTTGAATTTGAATTAAAAGAAGGTAGAAAAGGGATGAATGCAGTGAATGTAAAAGTTGTTTAATCTCTCAGTTATATTTTTTTTGACAGAAAAAGCCTCAAGGACTCCCTTGAGGCTTTTTTCTTGCCATGTTCTTTATCTACAAGAAATCTCAAACAACTAATTTGAATCTATATCTGCTATAAACATAAAGTTTTGTAAGTAGAAATAGATTGTATTTCTTGAAGAAACCAATTACCTTTAACCACAAAATAGAAATAACCTTATGAGAAAAACAGCACTATCCAATGTACACGAACAGTTTGGAGCCAAAATGGTAGAATTTGCCGGATATTACATGCCTTTGCAATATGAAGGATTAGGGGTTGAACATGAAACAGTAAGAAATGCCGTTGGAGTATTTGATGTTTCACACATGGGAGAATTTCTTATTTCTGGACCTAATGCATTGGAATTAATCCAAAAAGTGAGTTCCAATGACGCAACCAAACTTGAAATTGGAAAAGCTCAATACAGCTGTCTTCCAAATGACAAAGGTGGAATTGTAGATGATTTAATTATATACAAAATAAAAGAGGAACAATATTTATTGGTTGTCAATGCATCCAATATGGAGAAAGATTGGGAGTGGATTTCTACTCACAACACCATGGGTGCTGATATGAAAGATTTATCTATGGATTACTCTTTGCTTGCCATCCAAGGACCAAAAGCAGTAGAAGCTATGCAATCACTTACCGAGGTTAATTTGGCCGACATTAAATTCTATAATTTTGAAGTCGCACCGTTTGCTGGAATCGAAAACGTGATAATTTCTGCTACAGGATATACCGGTTCTGGAGGTTTCGAAATTTATTGTAAAAATGAAGAAGTAAAGCAAGTATGGAACAAAGTACTTGAAGCGGGAGCCGATTTTGGTATTAAACCAATAGGACTCGCTGCTCGAGACACATTGAGACTAGAAAAAGGATATTGCTTGTATGGCAATGACATTAATGACACCACCTCTCCGATTGAAGCTGGGTTGGGATGGGTGACAAAATTCACAAAAGATTTTATTAATTCAGAAAACTTAAAAGCACAAAAAATAGCTGGAGTAAAAAGAAAATTAGTTGGTTTTGAAATGATAGAAAGAGGTATTCCAAGGCACGATTACCCTATCTTGGATGCAGAAGGAAACGAGATAGGAATCGTAACTTCTGGAACAATGTCTCCAAGTCTTAGCAAAGGAATAGGAATGGGATATGTACCTACCGAGCTTTCTACTCCCGATTCTGAAATCTGGGTCCAAATCAGAAACAAACAAGTGAAAGCAAAAGTGGTGAAATTGCCATTTTTATAAAATTTTCATTTCATGAATACAACTAGTAGAAATAGCTCTTTGATTCTTCTTGGAGCTATTTTTACATGTTCATTTTTTATGAAAGAAGATCCTTTGCTAGGAAAATGGCGCAATGATCGATATGGAATTGAGGTACGAATATTCAAACAAAACAACAAATATTTTGGTCATGTTACTGAGGCAGGAAACAAAAAAGGGAACGAGAAAATAAAGAAAGGCCCCATGGAAGTATTAAAAAATTTCAAGCAAACTTCCGACTCTACCTATTGCTGCGGTCAATTATACCTGCCTAAATTCAACATGAGTATTCCAGCAAATATTCAATTATCGAATTCAAAAAACTTAACGGTTGAAGGATATCTCTTTGGAATTAAAACATCCTCGCATTGGAGGAAAATTAACTAAGGGGATTCATGGAACTTTTGGAAATTAAGTTTATTAATCGTAATATTGCAATTAATAAAACTTCTACTAAAAATGGGAATCACAAAAAGAGAAATATTTTCAGAAAAACAAAACGAAATAGCTTTGTTTGCCAAAGCATTGGGTCATCCTGCTCGTGTATCAATTCTGGAGCATTTATTTCAAATCGATTCCTGTGTGTGTGGTGATTTGGTAAACGAAATAGGGCTCGCTCAAGCAACGATATCTCAGCATCTTAAAGAGCTAAAAAAACTAGGATTAATTCAAGGTAACGTAGAAGGTACTTCTGTTTGCTATTGCATCAACAAAGAAAACTGGACCAAAATGAAAGCTTTGTTCTCAAGTTTTCTAGATCAAGATTTAAAAAATAATGCTGACTGTTGCTAAAAAAATTTAATACTAATAATCGTTTTATTACGATGAATCAATCCCAACAATGAATCAACGCTTATTACCAAACATTGAAAAGTTTATCAAAGCCCATTGCGCGGTGGAAATAGCAGAAGAAAGAAAAATAATGGTGAAACCTCTTATTGACTATATACAAACGCAAGTTGACAGTAATTCACCGATTAGACTCAATTTTATTTGTACACACAACTCGAGAAGAAGTCATTTCTCTCAAATTTGGGCTCAGGCAATGAGCTTTTATTTTGGACTAGACAACCTAGTATCTTACTCAGGAGGAACGGAAGCTACTGCCCTATTTCCCTTGGTTGTTTCAACAATTAGGAGCCAAGGATTTAAAGTAGAAGTATTGTCAGAATCAACTAATCCTATTTATGCCATTCGGTATTCGCACCACGAACATCCCATTATCGGATTTTCGAAAACAATGGACCACACCTTCAACCCATCTTCAAACTTTGCGGCTATTATGACCTGCGATTCGGCTAACGAAGCTTGCCCTTTTATGCCAGGCGCAGAAAAAAGAATTCCAATCACTTATAAGGATCCCAAAGAATTTGATTCCAGTCCCTTACAAGCTGAAAAATATCAAGAAAAAAGTATCGAAATAGCTCGAGAAATGCATTACATATTTAATCAAATCAACCTATCATAATGACAACAAAAAAACTAAGTTTTTTAGATAAAAACCTAACGTTATGGATATTTTTAGCAATGGCTATTGGTGTAGGAATAGGATATCTATTTCCGAGCCTTCCTGAGAGGGTTAATTCTTTCAATAAAGGAACTACAAATATCCCCATTGCAATTGGACTTATTTTAATGATGTATCCACCTCTTGCCAAAGTAAACTACAAGCTTCTTCCAAAAGTATTTAAAAACACAAAAATTCTCTCTACCTCACTTTTTCTCAACTGGGTTGTTGGACCTATTTTGATGTTTATTTTGGCCATCACTTTTCTTCACGATTACCCCGAGTACATGGTTGGCCTTATTCTTATTGGACTTGCACGGTGCATTGCAATGGTTCTGGTATGGAATGACTTGGCGGGAGGAAGTTCGGAGTATGGTGCAGGTTTAGTAGCTCTAAACAGTATTTTTCAAGTATTCGCATATAGTTTTTATGCTTGGTTATTTATTACGGTACTTCCACCCTATTTTGGATTCAAAGGCGCTATTGTAGATATTTCAATTTCTACAGTGGCAGAGAGCGTGGCTATTTACTTAGGAATTCCTTTTATACTTGGAATTTTAAGTAAATCGGTTTTGATGAAGTACAAAGGCGAAACATGGTACAACAAAAAGTTTATTCCTGCTATTTCTCCTTTAACTCTCGTTTCTTTACTTTTTACAATCATTATCATGTTTTCTCTAAAAGGTGAGCTCATTGTGCAAATACCTCTTGATGTGATATTAATTTCTGTCCCTTTATTGCTTTATTTCGCCATCATGTTCGGCATTGGATTCTTCGTTACCAAAGCTTCCGGTGCAACTTACGACAAAACAACGGCAGTTGCATTTACAGCGGCTGGAAACAATTTCGAACTTGCTATTGCCGTTGCCATTGCGGTTTTTGGTCTTAATTCAGGTCAAGCATTCGCAGGAGTAATAGGTCCATTGGTAGAAGTTCCTGCACTTATTTTACTTGTTCGTGTTTCGTTTTGGCTCAAGAGGAAATATTATCATTCTTCAAAAACCTAACCATTTATAATTAGCTTATTTGGGTTTCAATCTCTTCAATTACATCCAAACTATTTTCGTAAATCAATTGGTTGTTCTGATTGCTTAAAGGTGCATACTTTGCCATTTCACACGCTTCTAACATTCGCACAAAAGATTGAATAGTTTCTTCCTTCACTCCTTTATTTACCAAAGTTGTTCGGATACTATCTTTTGTCATTTTTGACGTTTCGATACTCAATTTTTCGTTCACATATTTATTCAATCCGATGAGAATTTCGTGATAGAACTGAGACACATTTCCTTGTTCCAAGTAACTTTTGGCTATCGATAATTTATGAGCCAATTTTTTTCTGGCATTTCTTTTTCTCTCTTCTTCCGTTTCTTCTTTCCTGCTTCTTTTCAAGAAAAACCAAACGAGCAATGAAATTATTGTCAGTCCCAAAACTGCGGCTAAAAATTTCCATATCGTATTGGTTTCCAGTTTTATGACAGCTACTTCCTCTTGGTTCTCACTAAGGTTTGTTTCATTGGTATCCAAACTCGTTTTAGTTGCCCCATTTTCGTCCACTACTTTCACCGTCCGAGATTTCCAGTTAATGGTTTGGTAAGAATTGGTAGACAAATCAAAATAGGAAAAGGCGATAGACGGCAATTCATAAATCCCAGGATTTCTAGGAATAATTAAGTAATTAAAGGTTTTACTCCCTTTCACTCCTGCTTCACTCACACTAAGTTTTACTTCTACTTCTGGATCATACACTTCCAGTTGCTCATCAAAATAGAGGGGAATTTCTGTCAATTGTTTTAAATTACCTTTTCCCGATAAGGTGACACTCAATTCTATAGGCTCATTCACCTTTACCGAATCATTTGTGAGTTTTACTTCCATCGAATAATTTCCCACTTGGTTTACAAAGCTTGCCGGAGGATTAGCAGGCAATTTGTTTACCACTATTCTGGGCGAATTACTTTTTATACTCTTGCTGAGAGGATTACTAAAAGGAGAAGTTTGAATTCGTGCGGTTAGCTCAAAGGGATTAAGCACCAACTCACCTGATTTTTGAGGAAAAAGAAGTTCTTTTTTCATGGTGTAAACTTGATACTGAACTCCCTCAATTACTTCTTGGCTCGGTTTTATTTCTGTAGGAATCTCAATGTTCTCAGTCCAAAAATTTTTTTGAGTAGGAAAATCATATTTATCTAAACCAAAGTTAAAGTTCCGTGCGTAAATCTTATAACTCGCTAAAAGTCCTTCACCTTTCATTACGTTGGACTTTGAGACCGAAATTTTAGCGAAAAAATCTTTCTCTGTAATCTCAATTTGTCGAGGTTGCGAACTCGGAAATCCTTGCATCATTTCATCCATCATTCCAAACGGATCAAAGGCTCTTCTCCTCCGTTGCCGAACCTGACTTTCCTCTACTACTTCCACTTTCACAGGCTTAGATTCGTAAGTCACTTTTCCTACTTTTATTTGACCACCTTCTACCTCAAATGTCCCTGTTTTCTTTGGTTTCAGAGCAACCGAAAATGAATACTTTTGTATAATTTCTCCCGTATTTAAGTTCACATTCCTTTCCTTCCTCTCCGAAATAGCACTTACTTGATTAAAACTCTTGTATTTGGGAGCAATAAATGTTCCCGTTTTGTTCGCTGTGTACGTAACCTCAAACACATCTTCCACTCCTACTTTCTTGGCTGAAACAGAGGTAGTAAAACTAATCTCTTGTGCAGAACTGACTAGCGCCAGGAGCCAACATAAACTCGTTAATATAAGGTTGTTCTTCATTCTTTATTCTTGTTTTAAAATCACCAATCTTTGTCTTTCTCGCTGGATTCGCTATTCCCGCCCTTTCCTCTCTTTCCTTGTCGTTGTTTGTCTTTGTTAATTTTCAATATTACCCTTCGCTCGTCTTGTTCGAGCGCATCTAAGTCTTGCTTGGCATTTCTTATTGTGATGGATTCTTTCTCTCCTTTCTTCTCTTTGTTTTGCTCATTGGGCTGTCCTTCTCCAGATTCATCTTTTTTATTTCCCTGGTCTTTTTTCTTCTCATTTTTGTTTTCTCCGCCTCCTTTTTCTTCTTTCTCTTCCTCTTTCAACTCCTCCTGCATTTGGCTTAGTTCCTCTTGTTTATTCTTTAGTTCTTGTTGCCTTTTCTTGAGTTCTTCTTGTTTGTTTTCTTGATTATTTTGTAAAGCCTCTTCCTGCTCTTTCTGCGTTTTTTCCTGCTCTTCCTGCACCCTTTTTCGTTGTTCGTTTATCTCTTTTCTTTGCTCCAGCTCTTCACTTTCGCCCCCTTTTTCGTTCTCCTTTTCCAAGTTTTTTTCTTCTTGGTTGATTTCTTCTTTTTGCTTTTTCAGTTGTTCCTTTTGTCGGTCCAGTTGATTTTGTTCTATTTCTTGCTTTTCTTGGTTCGCTCCTTTCTTTTCTGCCTCGGCTTGTTGTTGTTGTGTTTCATTTTCCTGCTGAGCGCGTTCATTTTCTTTTTGTTGGTTGCTCAGTTCATTTTCTTTTTTGTTTAGCTCTTCTTGTTTCTCTTGTTTTTCCTCCTCAGATTTCTGAGATTTTTCATTTTCTTCCTTTTCCTTTTTAGCCTCTTCTTGCTTCTTTTTAATTTCTTCCTGCTTTTTTCTTAGCTCTTCTTGTTTCTTCTCTAATTCCGATTTCTTCTTTTCGGCTTCTTTTTCTTTTTCGTCCAACTTTTGTTTTTGCTTCTCTTCCTTTTTCTGTTGTAACTTCTCCTTTTCTTTTTCTGCCTCTTTCTTTTCTTTTTCCTTCTTCTCTTTTTCTAGTTCTTTTATTTTTTCTTCCAACTCTTCAATTTTTTTATCAATCTCCTCTTCAGTTTCTTCCAAGCTCTTTAGTTTCAATATGGCCCAAGATAAATTGTAACGTGTGTCTTCATCAAATGGGTTTTTTCGCAATGCATTTTTATAAGACTCAATAGCTTTTTTTAGTTCTTTTTGGGTAAGCAAAACATTGCCTAAATTATGAAATGCGGCCGCTTGCTCTTTCTTTTTGGAGAAATATAATTGAGAATTATTGTAGTACTCCTTTGATTTTTCATAAAAGTCATTTTTTAGCGAGTCGTTCGCTTTTTGGGCTATTCGATACATAGAATTGCCTTTGTTATACCATGCTGTTGCATAATCATCCTGGTAACTTAGTGCCGAATCGTAACTCGTAATTGCATTATTAAACTGTCCCAGCTCATACGAATCGTTCCCTTTTATTAAGGCTAGTTTTTGTACCTGTCCCAACGAATTAATTGATAGCATCATGATGCCAGCAAGCAAATAGCTCATTTTCACTTTCAACCTATTATCCATTTTTTGTTTCATTTCGTTCCCTCTTTTCATTCTCTTAACCAATTACTCGCCCGATCAACCCATGTAGCATTAACAATACAATCCCCAATCCCAATACCCACTGAAATCTATCCTCATAAGTCATAAACTTTCGCTCTTTGAAGGTGGTTTCTTCCAGTTTATCAATATCCAGCAGAATCGATTTTGTATCCACCCTTGTTTTATTGGCTTTTACGTAAGTTCCCCTTCCTGCTTTGGCAACGTCTCTCATCATCTTTTCGTTGAGTTTTGTCAACACAATATTGCCTTGTCTATCTTTATGATAATCAGTTCCATTTTCACTTTTAGGAATAGGAACTGCCTTATTTGTACCCATTCCTACTGTGTATATTTTCACTCCTTTTTGCTGGGCAGATTTTACCGCTTTTATCGCATTGTCCTCATGATTTTCACCGTCCGTAAATATAATTATCGCCTTATTCGTTTTATCCACACCAAAAGAATTCATGGCAGTTTCCACGGCTGACCCAATTGCTGTACCTTGCGTAGAAAGCATGCCCGGATTGATGGAGAGCAATTCTAATTTGATGTAGTTGTAATCGTTCGTAATAGGAATAAAGCTGTAGGAAGAGCCCGCAAATACCACAACGCCTACTCTATCGCCTTTGAGCTGTTTCAGCATATTTTTTATGGCCAATTTCGCCACCTCTAGCCTCGTCATTTTTCCAGATAAATCTCTCGCCAACATACTGTTAGACACATCAAGACACACCATAATATCGATACCCGATGAATTCATCTTCTTTTCGTCTTTGCCAAATTGGGGATTCCCCCAAGCCATTACAAATAGAGAAATAGCATAAAACAAAGCCAAAAACTTATAGGTATGATTTCTTAGGGAAAAGGGCTTCAACCATTTCGACTCACTCAGACCTCGAGTCATTTTCTGCCTTCTCTTTAGTTTTCCCCAAGTTGCCAGGAAAAATACGATAAATAAAACTCGAGCAAGTATCAACATCCCTAAAAACTCTTTGTTCTCCCACCTAAATTCTTGAGCATTCTCATTGAGATACGTTTGGGCAACAAATCCTATTGTCCAAAACAATAGTTCGGAAAAAATGATAACCAGGGCGCTATGTTTCCAATTCCAATTCATTTAATCTGTGGTAAATCTTAATATAAAATTTCGAAGAAAAAACTCGATGAGCAAAGACAATAAACCCAGTAATACAAAAGGGTAGAATGCCTCGGGCAAATCTCTTTTGTATTCAATCGTATTGATTTTGGACTTTTCTAACTTGTCTATTTCTGTGTAGATATTTTCTAATTGCTCCAAGTTCTTTGCTCGGTAATACTTTCCGTTGGTAGATCGAGCTATTTCTTTCAACATAACTTCATCAATTTTACTCTCAATAAAATTCATTCCTCTCGGGTTATTTCCTGGCACTCTCACCTTGCCATTTGTTCCAATTCCGATGGTGTACACTCTTATCCCCAATTCTTTGGCGTACCCAGCTGCCGTTATTGGATGAATTTTCCCAGTATTATTCTCTCCATCAGTAAGTAAGATAATTACTTTACTTTTTGCCTCGCTCTCTCTCAATCTATTTATCCCTGTGGCAATTCCCATTCCTATTGCCGTTCCGCCCGATATTTTTCCACTTTCTATCGTTTCAAAACGATTCAGTAGGTTTTCGTGGTCCGTGGTAAGTGCACAAGCCGTGTAACTTTCTCCTTCGTACACAACCAATCCTATTCTGTCGTTCGGTCTTTTCTCGATAAATGATTTCGCCACTTTTTTTGCTGCGCCCAATCTATTTGGTTTGAAATCAAAAGCCTCCATACTCTGCGAAATATCCATGGATAACACCAAATCAATTCCTTCGATTGATTGTTCTTTAATGGTATCGTTGTCCAATTTTTTTTGAGGTCGAGCAAGAGCAATAATCAGTGCACTAAATGCTACTACTCTCAAGAATATGGGAAACAACAGCAATAGTGTGTTCCATAGTCCTTGTTTTTTATTCCCAACCGATAATCCAGAATGGGCAACTGTTTCGTTCTTGGAGAATTGCCTCAATTGAATCCAAACTATTATGGGCACAAGAGCAAATAGCGCAAAAAACCAAGGCGAATGGTATGTAAATTCCCAAAACTTCATTATTCTTTAGTTTCTTTCGTGGTTTTTATAAACGATTGGGCATCTCTCATTACCTCTTCATTTTCATCGGCCGTTGGTTTTTCTTTTGCAAACTTCACCAAATCGGAAAGCATCAGGAGTTTGCGCAAGTTTCTCTTATTTTCTTCTCCCATTTCAACAAAACGAAGAGAGTGAATAATCTCTCCACTTGTTTTTTGTAAAGTGGGCACCGAATATCTCTTAGATAGATAAGTCTCGATGATAGCTGTGAGTTCCACATTGTATTCTTTCTGCATCCCTCTTTGCCAAAGCTCTTTGGATTTAAGCTCCTCCAACTGAGCAAATGCTTTCTCGTGTGCCGGCACTTTCGCGACTTGATCCGCTTGAGTGTTTTCTTTTTTCTTGTTTTTCCACAAAATCCAAATTAATAACCCAAGCAAAACAAGGGAGAGTAAAACAATCCAGCCATAACTCTTCAGCCAACTAACCATTAATTTCCAATAGTCCGATGCCACAAGCGGATCTGTCATGATGGGTTTTATGTCTTTTATGGGTTGGTTTGTATCCACTTTTACGAGCGATACAAAAACAGGAATGGGTCGCGACACTATTTTCTTGCTGCCATAAAACACCGAAAAAGCAGGAATAAATTGATTGCCTAACTCGAATGTGGAGAGCGTTAATTCAATCATTGCTTTACCCGAATTCGTATCCGTTTTGGCAACACCAACTACTTCAAATCCATTCCCAATACTATCTCCTTCAGAAAAAGAAAGAGAAGAAGTAGCTCTCTTTAGCGGAAAAGAAATAGAAGTGTGAATAGGTTCGCCAATCAAGAGCGAGTCTTTGCTAATTTCTACTTGAATAGACTGGGCAGATGCCGAAAAAAGCACACAAAGTTGCCAGACCATTCCGAGTACACACATTCTTATTGCATTCATTCCTTTCATTTTTTGTTCTCGCTTGCTCTATCTTTTTTTAAATAAATCCATTAAGGGTTTTATATAGGGTTCGTTTGTATAAATATTGGCAGAGTCTACTCCACTTCTTCTTAGCATGTCACTTATTTCGTCTTCTTTTTTCAGTCTATTTATTCGGTAATTCTTTCTCACCTTTTTACTTCCTGTATTGAGCCATTTTGTTTTCCCGGTTTCAGCATCTTCCAATCGCACAAAACCCACATTCGGAATTTCTTCTTCCGTTTTGTCTACAATATTCAACCCAATTAAATCATGACGGTTATTCGCTATTTTCAGAGATTTTTCTAAGTTTTCGGTATGAGTAGTACTGAAATCGCTGAGCAAAAAGCCAATGCTTCTTTTTTTGATTGTATGGGTATAATTCCTCAAAACTTCAGAAACATCTGTTTTTCTGCTTGTTGGTTTTAGCTCTATTAATTCTCTTATGATTCTCAGGATGTGTTTTTTTCCTTTTCCCGGTGGAATGAATAGTTCCGTTTTATCCGTAAAAAACAAAGCCCCAATTTTGTCATTGTTTTGAATAGCCGAAAAAGCAATCACTGCCGAAAGCTCTGCGATGAGTTCTTTTTTAAGTTGATTATGTGAGCCTATATCCTGCGAGCCCGAAACATCAATCAACAGCATTACAGTAAGTTCCCTTTCTTCCTCAAATACCTTCACATGTGGTTTTCCAAAACGAGCCGTAACATTCCAATCTATGGTGCGTATTTCATCTCCGTGGGCATATTCACGAACTTCCGAAAAAGTCATACCTCTTCCCTTGAATGCCGAATGGTATTCTCCCGAGAAAATCTGATTGGATAAGCCCTTTGTCTTGATCTCAATCTTTCTGACTTTTTTTAGTAGTTCTTTTGTTTCCATATTCAAGATATTAGATAAGAGATGTAAGATTAATAGACTCTAACATCTATTATCTAAGTTCTAAAATCTTAGTTAAGGTACTTGCACTTTATTCAAAATCGTGTCGATAATTTGTGTCACCGAAATATTCTCAGCTTCAGCTTCGTAACTCAACCCAATTCTGTGTCTCAGCACATCTTTACAAATTGCTCTTACATCCTCAGGAATCACATACCCTCTGTGATTGATAAAAGCATAAGCTTTTGCAGCCAACGCTAAATTAATACTTGCTCTTGGTGAACCTCCAAATTCTATCAAAGATTCTAGTTCTTCCATTCCATTTTCGGCTGGATATCGAGTTGCTCCCACAATGTCTACAATGTATTGTTCAATTTTTTCATCCATGTACACTTCTCTTACCATCTCTCTTGCTTTTAGGATTTGTTCGGGATTTATAACAGGATTGGGGGTAGGAAATGGTTTGGAAGAAATGTTACTTCTTATGATTAACTTTTCTTCCTCTTTTTTGGGGTAATCCAATACCACCTTGAGCATAAATCTATCTACTTGTGCTTCAGGCAATGGATAAGTTCCCTCTTGCTCAATCGGGTTTTGAGTAGCCAAAACCAAGAAAGGCTCAGGTAGCTTGTAGGTTTCATCACCAATGGTAATTTGTCGTTCTTGCATGGCTTCAAGCAATGCACTTTGTACTTTTGCAGGTGCTCTGTTTATTTCATCCGCTAGAATAAAGTTCGAAAAAATCGGTCCCTTTTTAATGGTAAAGTCTTCCTTTTTTTGATTGTAAATCATGGTTCCAACCAAATCGGCTGGCAATAAATCGGGAGTAAATTGAATTCTACTAAACTGAACATTCACCGCTTTCGACAGGGTATTAATTGCCAGAGTTTTTGCCAACCCAGGAACTCCTTCTAACAACACGTGCCCATTGGATAGCAGCCCAATAAGCAATCGTTCGACCATTTGTTCTTGCCCCACAATTACTTTGCTTATTTCTTGCGTTAATAAAGAAACGAAGGCACTTTCTTTCTTTATTTTTTCATTCAATTCTTGAATATCTGTTGTAGTAGATTCTACTGGCTGTTCGTTGTCTATAAGTTGTTCTTCCATCTTCAAATAATTTGTGATACAAAAAAAATAATTTTACACTACAATGTATAAAATTCAAGTGTTAAAAAAAGTTAAGAATTATTCATTCTTACTCCCACAAAAGTACTTTATTCTTTGTTTCAAATGGGCTTGAAAAGCGAGAGTTATTAATAAGTTGTTCCTCAGTTAAATTCTTAAGAAGAATTAACACCTTTTGTTCTTTAAATTGTCTTTTTTTTTCTTAATTTGAATTTCAAAGTAAACGCAGTATGTTTTTAGATAAAGAAGATTTTGAATCCTTAGAAAGTAGAAGAGACATCTACAATTTGGCAGAAGAAAGAAACGTTAAATTAGCTAAGTACAAATGGGATTTGGAATACGAAAAGCAATTAAAAAAATTGCAGGCAGAATTGGTGAATCTTCAAAAATGGATATCGGACAACAACTTGAGAGTAGCGGTTCTTTTTGAAGGAAGAGATGCAGCGGGAAAAGGGGGATCCATCAAACGATTTACCGAGCACTTGAATCCCAGAGCCATGCGAGTAGTTGCCCTGAGCAAACCAACCGAAATGGAAAAAGGACAATGGTATTTCAGGAGGTACATCAAAGAATTACCAAATCCTGGAGAAATCGTTTTTTTTGACCGAAGTTGGTACAACCGAGCTGTTGTAGAACCTGTAATGGGATTCTGTTCGGATGATCAGTACAATCAATTTATGGTACAAGTTCCTGAATTCGAACATATGCTTTATGAAGATGGCGTTACTGTAATTAAATTTTGGTTTTCGATAACCAAAGAAGAACAAGCCAAACGTTTTAAATCGCGACTAGCCAATCCACTCAAGAGATGGAAATTTAGCCCAGTAGACAAGGAAGGCCAAAGATTGTGGAATGAATATACAAAGTACAAAGAGTTGATGTTTTCCAAAACTCATACCGATTTTAGTCCTTGGATTATCGTAAAAACGAACGACAAACGAACCGCAAGGCTTGAAAGCATGCGCTATGTATTGTCTCAATTTGATTACGATGGGAAATCGGAAGCGAAAGCGAATTTATTGCCAGATCCTAATGTGATTGCTCGCTATTACAGACACTTAAAACAATTTGATTAATGGAACTAACGGATAAAGATATAGAATTATTAAACAGCAAAATTGGACTTAAGAAACTGTTGGGAACGAAACCGCTCGATATTCCAAAAGCACTAAAAGCAACGAAATACGAAGTAAAATTAAGGAAACTTCAGGAGAAGTTGATTGAACTTCAAGAACGGGTAATCCAAAACAATGAAAAAATTGTAATCCTATTTGAAGGAAGAGATTCTGCAGGTAAAGGTGGAGCCATTAGAAGAATGACAGCCAGATTAAATCCGCGTCATTTTAGAATCGTGGCACTTCCCAAGCCGAGTGTCGAAGAAAAAGGGCAATGGTATTTTCAGCGCTACGTCAACCATCTTCCCAATCCCGGTGAAATTGTGTTCTTTGACAGAAGCTGGTACAACAGAGCTGTGGTGGAGCCTGCCATGAAATTTTGTTCCGAAAAACAATACCAAGAATTTATGATGCAAGTAAATTCTTTTGAAAAAATGTTTACCGATTCAGGGATAAAATTGATTAAACTCTATTTTTCGATAACCAAAGATGAACAAGCGCGGAGATTTGAAGACTTGAGAACAGATTCTTTGAAAAAATGGAAATTATCACCAGTAGATTTAAGAGCCCATGAACTGTGGGATGATTTCACGAAATACAAGGAAGAAATGTTTACAAAAACCAACACAGATCAGTGTCCCTGGAAAATAATAGAAGCAAACAAAAAAACATCGGCCAGAATTGAGGCTATCGAATACGTAGTAGAACAAACCAACATCACGAAATGAGCAAAGAAACAAAATTTGAAACCATCCTAAATCACGTAAAGACCTTTCACGAATCTTTTGGAATCAACAATGAAGAATCTCCCAAAACTAATGTGGGCGACAAGGTAATTGACTTGAGATTTGAGTTGATGCGCGAGGAAAACGAAGAGTATTTGGAAGCTGCCAAAAACAACGATTTGATAGAAGTGGCAGATGCGTTAGGTGATATGCTTTACATTTTATGTGGCACTATTCTATCGCACGGAATGCAACACAAAATCACCGAAGTATTTGAAGAAATCCAACGAAGCAATATGAGTAAACTTGGGGCAGATGGAAAACCAATTTACCGAGAAGACGGCAAAGTAATGAAGGGTCCAAATTATTTTAAGCCAGACATTAAAAAGATAGTATTCAGTTAATTGAATTATTGTTGATTAATTAGATATTCAACAACTTCAACAATGCTCTTAGCGTTGAGATATAAAACATAACATAACCGAATGTCTCAAAGATGTTGAAGGATTATGAAAACCTATATTAAATTCAAAAAGGTCACAATGAATATAGAAGTAGATTGATCATCCGATTTTAAAGGTTTATGTTGTATTATAGAAATAACAATTTCAATCCCTCGCTTTCCTCTCCAGCATGGGCACAAATTTGAAATCGCCAAAAGTCTTTTTAGTGAATTCTTTCTCCGAAACTCTAACAAAAAGAGTCATAATTTGCTTTTCCTCTCCTATTGGAATCACAAGCCTACCTCCTATTTTGAGTTGTCCCAAAAGGTCTTCGGGTACAAAAGGAGCTCCACAAGTTACAATGATGGAATCGTAAGGGGCCCAAGCCGGTATTCCTTTGTATCCATCGCCATAATACAATTTGGCCGAGGTGTAATCCATTTTGTTCAGAATCCTTTTTGTCTTATCAAATAATTCTTTTTGCCGCTCAATTGAATAAACTTTGGCACCTAATTCGCACAAAATTGAGGTCTGATATCCCGATCCAGTTCCTATTTCCAACACTTTATGCCCTTTCTCTATTTGTAATAATTCAGACTGAAATGCCACAGTATAAGGATGTGAAATAGTTTGCCCCGAACCAATCGGAAAAGCTTTGTTTTCATACGCATGCTCAGCAAAAGCAGTATCCAAAAAGAAATGCCTAGGAACCGCTCCAATTGCCTCGATCACGCGGAGATCTACAATTCCTTTTTTTGCAATTTCTTCCGCCAATTGTTTTCTTAATCCTTTATGTCTGTATGTGTCTATCAAGTTATAATATTCTCGTTTTATCCCTTCCTAAATCCTTCCCCAAGGGAAAGACTTTTACTTTGAAGAGTTTGGAGTTCCCTTCCCTTCAGAAAAGCTTTGGAATGGGAGTTTTATTTATTATTCTCCATCACGTAATTCAGCACTTTGGTCATTAAGTGAACTCGGTCTTTTCCTCTCACATTATGTGGGTGCATGGGGTAAGGAAAGAAATCTAATTGAATACCATCTGTTACAGACTGCTGAACGAGAGCCAAATTATGTTGCATCACCACTACGTCATCAATAGTTCCATGGATCAAGAGTAGTTTTCCATCTAGATTCTTCACATATTGCATCAAACTGTTTTTCTTGTAACCTTCGGGATTTTCTTGTGGAGAATCCATGTAACGTTCCCCATACATAATTTCGTACCATTTCCAATCAATTACAGGACCTCCAGCAACGGCAGTTGTAAATACACCTGGGTGTCTCAACATCAAAGAAGTGGCCATAAATCCTCCGTAACTCCAACCGTGAACCGCCAGTCTCTTGGAATCCACAAAAGACAATGATTTCAAATACTCCACTCCTGTCAATTGGTCTTCCATTTCCACTTCGCCTATTTGTCTGTGTATTTGATTTTCGAAGTGAAACCCTCTATTTGCAGACCCTCTACCATCAACCGTAAAGACAAGGTAACCTTGATTTGCCATCCAATGCATCCACATACTTGCGCCAGCTCCCCAACTATTTGTTATCATCTGAGCATGCGGTCCGCCATACACATAAATAAGAACTGGATATTTCTTGGAAGAATCAAAATTATGGGGTTTAAACATTCTGGAGTAAAGTTTTTCACCACTTTTTGAAGTTAATTCCCCCATTTCTAACTGAGCCATTTTATAGTCAGCTATTGGGTTGTCTGCTCTATCCAATTCAATTTTTTCGCCAGTCGTACAATTAATTAACTGAGTTACCCTTGGTGTATAAATACTTGAATACGAATCAATTAAATATTTTCCAGAAGAACTAATTTGTGCTGAATGAGTCCCGCTAACGCTCGTTAATTTAGTTGTTTCTCCTGTTTCAATACTTACTTTAAAAATATGCTTTTCTCGTCCATCTTCTCCGGTTGCTTGCACAAAAGCAAAAACCCCAGCAGCATTCGTTCCCAAAAACGAAGTGATAGGAAAATCAAATTGAGTCAATGGACTCCATTTTCCATCTGCCAAATTTACTTTGAACAGATTCATAAAACCGTCTTTTTCGCTCAACCAAAGCATTACATTTTTATCCTTTGTAGGAAAAAAACCGGGATTCTCAGGCTCCACCCATTTTTCGTGTTTTTCTTCAAACAGCGTGCGTACTTTGTTTTTTCCATCCACCTCATATTCGTTAAACCACATGTGATTTTGGTCTCGATTTACTTCTGCGATGTACATTTTCTCTTCTGATGGACTCCAAGTGAGATTCGTGAGGTAGTGATCGTCTTTCTCCCCTCCAGTTTTCAGAAACATGTTTCTTTTAACTAAGCCAAGAATTTTGGTTTTTCCCTTTTTTAAATTGTAAATTCCTACTTTGCCATACTCACTTTTCTGCCCTGCCATGGGATACTTAATTGAATTTAATTTTCCAGGCGTTTCGTTGATATTCAGCAAAGGATAATTAGCCACGTCACTTTCATCTTTTTGATAAAAGGCGATGTTAGTTCCTTCTGGTGACCAAAATATTCCTTTTCCAATCCCGAATTCGAATCGATGAATTGCCTGACCCGTTACAATATTCTTGTCCTCATTTTCAACGATAATCAGCTGACTGTTTTTTTCATTTGCCAAATACAAGTTATTTTCAAGTGTGTAGGCAATAGCCATCGCCTTATCGTTAAATTCTTTATTTTCAGCTCCTTCAGGAGTTTCAATTTTAATAATCTTTCCGGAGTCTTCTCCTTTGTAATAGTACAAGATTGTTGCATTCTTTTCGGAAAACAGAACAAACTCTGAATAAAACTCTGAAACACGAGGAACTTTTTTCAAATCAGGAAAACTTTTTTGAAAAAAAGCTAAGTCTAGCGTTAATTCTAACTCGTTCGTTTGAGCAGAATGAATCAAATAAGCTCCATTTTTGTTATACACATAAGCATCCGTTCCAACAACCCAAGTTAGGCTAGTCAAGCCTCTTGGATACAAACCTTTGTAATAACCCAAAACGGCATCTTCTAAACTTAGTTCCTGTTGTGGCTCCACTTCTGTATTGGAAATAGTTGCTGCATCAATCGCCTGAAATTGATTAAAACCTATCACCGAAGTCAATAAAAAAATTGATAAAACACTTGTTTTCATATTCTTATAATTTAAAGATAAACTGTTTGAGTTCAGCATAATGCTGTTGAAGCAGGGGTGCCTTTTCTGGCATAGCTGATACCCATTTATTGTAGTTCTGCTTACCTCTGAAACGCAAATAAAAGATATGGTATTCATACGAAAACCAACGCGATATCACACAAGAAATAAAGTACCAGAACCACACATAGGAATCTGTGAATAAAGAGACAACGAAAGATTGTACACACCAAAAAAAGAACATCAAAAACCCTCCCATCACCATATTAATGGAACTGTCGTATTGCCTGTCTTTTAAGTTATCTAAGAGTAGTTTTTGGGGAATTATTGCCGGAATAAAACTATTTACAAAACCATAGGCAGCCAAAGGAAATCCAATTATGAGTCCTAAAATATTTAACCCAATACTTTGTGATTTTTTATCGAATAAATAAGGCCGTAAGTTGTGTTCTTCACAGGCGTTATTTATTCCTTCTACTTTGTCTTTTATTCCCTTAGTTTCTGAGATCTGAGAGTTAAAAAACTGAGTCAGTTTCAAGTTTTTTTCTTTGTTCCACTTGAATTTTTTAATTAGTGTGGTTCTTTTTCTTCTCACTTTACTCAGTAAAAAATCGTAGACATCATAGAATTCTTTCTGAGAATAATCGAGCATTTCATTGCGTAAACCTGATTCAATTTCATTCATTAGAGGAAGAAACAATTCGTTTTCATTTTTCACCTGACCTATCGATTGAAATATTTCACTGGCATTTATAGCCTTTCCGTAACTAACCAATAGGTCAGCTGATTTATTTCTGGTATTGGAGTAATTCAATCCTACCGGCACTATCCAAATGTCTTCTTCTGTTTCATTATTTGCTTGTGCAGCAATTCTCGCAATTCCTTTTTTCAGAGGTCTCAGTCTATTTTCAATATTGTGACTCCCTTCAGGAAATATGATTATTCTTCCATCGTTTGCCAGTATCTCACTACATCGATTGAATATGGCAATATTCTTTTCTTTAAAATCGGCTCCATCCCTTTCTCGATAAATGGGCAACATATTAAAAGAATATAAAATTTTGGCAATCATTGGGTTTTTGAAAACATCCGATTTTGTTAAGAAAAATACAGGGTATCGATTGGTGGTCGCAATTACAATCGGGTCAATAAGTGAATTCTGGTGATTGGCCGCAAATATTAGAGGTTTATTCTTAGGAATGTTTGCCAAACCTTTTCGAAAAACTCGTGTAAAATAACCTTGCTTCGTAAACCATACAAGCACATAGACCAGTACGTAGGGAAGGGTCCAATTCTTTATTCGCATGTGTTGTGTATTGCTGTTTTCATATATTTTCAGAAAGAATAAATATAAGGTTTTTGTCACTTTATCGAAACAAAAAATCCGTTCTAATTTTCATTAAAACGGATTCTTATAATTCTTGAATGATTCATTATCCTCCAAAATCATCAAATCTTACGTTTTCGTTAGGAACTCCCCATTCGTCACACATTTTGATAACTGCTTGGTTCATCATTGGAGGGCCACAGAAATAAAACTCAATATCTTCTGGAGCATCGTGCTTAGATAAGTATTGATCGATAACTGCATTGTGAACAAAACCAACAAATCCATCTCCATTCTCGTCATCTATATCTTTCTTTTCTACCCAATTGTCTTCTGGCAATTGATCAGAAAGCACCAAATAGAATTTGAAATTCGGGAAATCTCTTTCTAGGTCTCTGAAGTAGTGAATGTAGAATAATTCAGCTTTACTTCTTCCTCCGTACCAATAGGTAACTTTACGTCCAGTCTTGATTGTTTTGAATAATTCGTATAAGTGAGATCTCATTGGTGCCATTCCGGCTCCACCTCCAATATACAACATTTCTGCATCCGATTCATTGATAAAGAATTCTCCGTAAGGTCCCGAAATTATAACTTTATCACCAACTTTTTGATTAAAGATATAAGAAGAAGCAACTCCCGGATTCACTTTCATCCATCCGTTTGCAGCTCTATCAAATGGTGGAGTAGCAATACGTACATTCAACATGATTTTTCTTCCCTCCGCAGGGTAAGAAGCCATTGAATAAGCTCTTACAACTTCTTCTTTGTTTTCCATTACTAATGGCCACAATCCAAATTTATCCCAATCAGCTTTAAACTTATCTGGCTCTCCAGGGTGATCTTGCGGATGCGCTTCAATGTCCATTTCCTTATAAGGAATGGTACATGGTGGAATTTTTATCTGAATGTATCCTCCAGCTTTGTAATCCATGTCTTCAGGAATTTCTACAATGAACTCCTTAATAAAAGTTGCCACATTGTAATTAGAAGAAACCGTAGCTTCCCATTCCTTGATACCAAGAATTTCTTCTTCTATCTCGATATTCATGTCTTCCTTCACCTTTACTTGGCAACCCAATCTATGATTTGTTGCAATCTCTTTTCTTGTAAAATGGGGTTCCTCTGTAGGTAAGATTGCTCCTCCTCCATCGTGAACTTGACATATACATTGAACACAAGTTCCACCTCCACCACAAGCCGATGGCAAAAATATTCCTTGATTTCCCAATGTGCTCAATAGAGTTCCACCTCCATCTACTTCTAAAATTCTTTCTCCATTATTGATATTAATTTTAATTTTTCCGGATGGTGATAATTTTGCTTTTGCGAAAAGCAACATGAGTACCAAAACAAGAATAACTAATAAAAATACCGCGATTGTGATTAAAACTACTTTAACGTCCATGTTTCTTTATATATTAAATCCTAAAAATCCTAAAAATGCTAATCCCATTAACCCTGTCAAAATAAACGCCATTCCTACTCCTCTCAACGGAGCTGGAACGTGTGAATATTTTATTTTCTCTCTGATTGCTGCTAGTAATACAATAGCGATAAACCATCCGAATCCTGATCCAAAACCATACACTGTGGCATGACCAATAGATGGAAAATTCTTTTGCTGCATGAACAAAGAACCTCCTAAAATAGCACAATTTACAGCGATAAGGGGTAAGAAAATACCTAAAGCTCCGTACAATGCTGGAGAAAACTTTTCTACTAACATTTCAACTAACTGTACAATTGAAGCGATTACTGCAATAAACATGATGAAACTCAAAAAACTTAAGTCAACATCTGCGTATTCTTCTCCCAACCAAGCAAGAGCACCATCTTTTAAAATATAGTTTTCGAGTAAGTAGTTAACTGGCACAGTAACAACCAATACAAAGATTACCGCTAAACCTAATCCAAATGCTGTTTTCACAGTTTTGGAAACCGCCAAATAGGAACACATTCCAAAGAAGAATGTAAACACCATGTTATCCACGAAGGCTGCTCTAATAAATAATTTTAATAATTCCATAATTCTATCTTATAAATTTCTTTCCCTTTGTAATAATTAATGTTCGTCAATTAAGCTTGGCGTTCTTTTCTTTTGAATCCAAATATACAATGCTACCAAAATCAATGAGGACGGTGGCAACAACATTAATCCGTTGTCTTCATATCCGATTGCGTACAAACCTGTTTGTTCTACTGAGTTTCCAAAGATTTCAAATCCAAGTAATTTTCCTGAGCCGAATAACTCTTTGAAAAATGCCACAACGACTAATATCAATCCATATCCTAAACCGTTACCTACTCCATCCAAGATAGAAGCCCATGGTTTGTTACCTAAGGCGAAAGCCTCTAATCTTCCCATAATGATACAATTGGTGATAATCAATCCTACAAATACAGAAAGAGATTTTGACACATCGTAAACGAAAGCTTTCAGTACTTGGTCAACAATAATAACCAAAGCAGCTACGATAACTAGTTGTACGATAATCTTAATTTTAGATGGAATTAAGTTTCTCATCAAGGAAACGATTAAGTTTCCCATTACTAATACGAATAGCACGGCAATTGACATAACTATTGCGTTATCCATTTGCACTGTTACAGCAAGAGCCGAACATATCCCTAATACCTGTATCGTTACTGGGTTGTTAAGGTTTAATGGATCTGAGATTAGTTTTTTATTCTGTTTGGAGAATAAAGGTTCTTTTGTTTCAGACATAGTATCTAGTTTTAAAAAGGAGTTTAATTATTTAATAGCTAACATGGTAGAGTCTACTACAACTTGAACGCTGTCCATTACTGAAGTAGAATCATTCAGTGGTGATTCAATTGGCTCAAGTGAGGCAGTTCGTAAAGAAGAGAAATACTTGTTGTAAACCTCTAACGATCTATTCATCATCTCATCAACACCAACGGCTGTAAAAGTAGCTCCACTTAATCCTGCAACTTGGTGAGAATTGTATTCTCCGCCAGGCTTCTCAACTTTAATCGGTTTGTATTCGCCCGAGTTTTCATCCGTAATGATTTTACCTATAAATTGATTTTGAAATAAATCTTCTGTAATCTTAGATCCAAGACCGGGAGTTTCTCCTTTGTGATCGAAAACGGTTCCGTTTATTGTTGTTCCATCTTCTTTGAATGAAGCATAACCCCAGATATCATCCCACAGTCCTTTTCCACTAAAATAGGTTATGTAGTATTTTTCGCCTTCGTTTTCAGCTATAAATAACGGATAAGATATTCCCGCTTCCTTCAAAGCAGCTTCGTAATCTGCTCCACCTTCTGGGTGTTTTTTCATTAGTCCAGTTAGTGTATTGTAATATTTTCGCACATCAAGGTTAAATGCATCTTTCTCGTCTATCAACTTTTTAGCACTTCCTTTTATTTCGTCTTCATTCGTTAATTCAGAAACAATATTTCCGTCATAATCCAAAATGATTCTTTTCGTGATGTAATCGTTAAATATTTTACCCGCCTCATCTCTTGAAACTCCATTTGTTTCTTCCAATCCGATTGCTTGCAGAATATTTTGCATTTTTTCATTCTTCACGTTTGCTTGTTGAATTGGCTTCAAGGTAGAAGCGATATACGCCAACAAACCTCCAACAACTACTACCATTATAATGGCAAAAGTCATTGTGTATCCGTTTCCTTCTTTGTTTATACTCATGGTTAAAAATTTAATTTTGACTTAGTAAATTATGCTGAGGCCTTTGCCAATCTTTTCTCTCTACGTTTGATATTTCCGTTTAATACCATGTGATCAATTAATGGTGAACACACGTTTGCTATTAAAATCCCTAACATAATTCCTTCCGGATAAGCTGGGTTTGCAACTCGAATCAAGATTCCAATGAATCCTGCCAAGAAGCCGTAGTAAAACTTCCCTTTATTGGTTTGTGCAGCCGTAACTGGATCCGTAATCATAAATACCATACCAAACATAAAACTACCAATCATCAATTGGTGAATAGCTGGTAATTGCATGTAAGCGTTATCTCCTGCAAATAAGTTAAAGATGGTAGCCATTACAAAACCTCCCGCAAAGAAAGACACTACAATTCTCCAGCTTGCAATTCTTGTCATTAGCAAAAACGCTAACCCGATTAAAATAGCATAAACTGAAGACTCTCCGATAGAACCTGGATAATCTCCCATCAACGCTCGACTAAAGGTAATTCCATTCTCTGTAAAGTCTTGAATGTTTGCGTATGCCGGACTATCAGTGGTCATAGAGGCTAAATCTCCTAATGGAGTGGCACCTGAAACTCCGTCTGCCAATGTTCCGTTTACCTTCATTTCTTTCAATCCAGAAATCCACACAGTATTTCCCGACATGGAAGTTGGGTGAGCAAAGAATAAGAACGCTCTCGTTGTCAAGGCAACATTTAGTACGTTCATTCCTGTTCCTCCAAACACTTCTTTCCCAATTACTACTCCAAATACCGTGGCAACAGCAATCATCCA
>ENA-OUOG01000358-OUOG01000358.1-marine-metagenome-genome-assembly--contig:-NODE-358-length-60948-cov-10.407567_pt1 | contig 60948 bp, 26 predicted proteins | sample MGYA00248635_ERZ508505 | MGnify/ENA primary metagenome ERZ508505 (study PRJEB26176, sample SAMN06267871) | marine metagenome | isolation source: Saanich Inlet, British Columbia, Canada | place: Pacific...
ATAAGGAATTATAAAACTCTTTATATACCATATAAGGAATTATAAAATCATATAATAGTTTATAAGGAATTATAAAACTCTTTATATACCATATAAGGAATTATAAAATCATATAATAGTTTATAAGGAATTATAAAATCATATAATAGTTTATAAGGAATTATAAAACTCTTTATATACCATATAAGGAATTATAAAATCATATAATAGTTTATAAGGAATTATAAAATCATATAATAGTTTATAAGGAATTATAAAATCATATACGGGTTTATAAGGAATTATAAAACTCTTTATATACCATATAAGGAATTATAAAATCATATACGGGTTTATAAAGAATATGTATTTGCATCAGTATTGTCTTCTCTTTCGTTAATGCGGAAAATGTTATAAATATAATCACCAAGATTTACAATTGTATCATATACTCCTCTATAATCATCTTTAATTATTAAATTAGAATCATCAATTTCTAAATTACAACCGGATTCTATTGGATTATATTCTATACTAAACGTTCTACCAACATCATATAATACTTCGTCTTCTAACAAATAAATATTACTTACATTATCATTTGTTAGATCAGGAACTGTTGGAGTAGTATAACCTAATCTTAAGAATCTTAAAGTATCTGTGGTTTCTCCGTCTAAATTACTTGCTTTAATACTTATTTCGGTAAAATATTGATTTTCAGGGAATAAATCAGTTATTGAATAACTATGAATACTATTATCTAATATTGTAAATACATCGGTTCTATCAATAAACGATATTTTAATATTAGGATCATCTGTTATATCATTTACTGTAAATATATTACTATAATCCTTTTCTATTGAAGTATCTACAAGATAATAATATAATGAAGATTCTTTCAATACTGGAGGATTACCTGCTATTCTAGATTGTCCTGATTTAGGTTTAAAGTAGTTATTGTTTGATTTAATATAATTTGTTATTTTAAGATTACCAGTTCCAAATGATTCATATTCTTCAACAGTAAATGTTGTTTTAGTTTTTAATGCTTCCGTTAATAGGGTATTAGTTATTTCTGTTCCTACTGTTGGTTTTTGCCAACCTACATTAGTCCATTCTAATATTGGTATTGTTAATACTTTAGGTTTGATTTCAAATATCGCATATTTTGAAAAATGTTCTAAACTTACTTGAACAGTATTAGTTATTGGATTATAGAAAGATCCAGTAACTTCAACCCATTTTTTTTCAATATCATCATATGTAAAAATAGCGTATATACTATCTGGATCAGTTTCACCTTCTTGTGTTTCTACTGTTATTTCTAATACTACTGCTACCGTTGCATCACTTCCATCTGCATCTGTTGCTGTTAATTCAATTACTTTACTTGCGGATTTTATACTTGCTACACTAGTAAGTTCTATATTATTTATAGCAATTGTAGTTTCATCGTCTGCATCAGGTTCTGTATAGCTACTTTCATCAACATATGTTGCTTCAATATTAACTGATTCACCATTTACTGTAGGTGCTATTACTAGTTCAATAGCACCTATATCTAATACAGTTTCTTGAGTTGTATCAACTGTTTCAGTTATTGTTATTTGTGTACCATCAAAACCTTTAATGAATGTTAGTGTTTCTGTTATCTCATAGCCTGACAAATTACTTGCGGATATATCTACAGTTTGTATTGTATTATCACCTGTAAATAAATTAGATAATTGATAAACAGATGATTGGTCAGCAGGTAAATAACCGAATATTGAATTACTTTCTATGTTGAATGTATTTTCAATACTTACTTTAGTAATTATTATCGGTGTAGTATCTGTAATAAACTTATGTCTAAAGATATTATTAAATGTTATTCTGTTTGCTTCTGCTTCAGTTCCATCTATAATATATTTGTAATTAGCAGGTTTTGTTAATAATATATCATTTGCTCCGTCAGGTTCTGTTATACGATATACATATTGATATATATTATCTATCGTTAATACTAAATCGAATGTTTCATTTCTATATTTATTTGTTAAATATAGATTACTATTAACAACCCTATAATCATTTGGATATAATGGTGATTCTAATACATCAAATATATTATTAATTGGAATATTTAATATATCAGTTGTTAAACTAATTTCATATGAAGGGACATCAAGATTTGATACTGTTAGACCATCATAACCTAATTTAATGAATCTTAATGTTTCTTCTAAAGATTCTCTCTGTGAGTTAGAGGCTTTAATTGTTATTTCGGTGTAATATGGTGAATCTTCTGTAAATATATTAGAATAATAGGATTCTTCAACGTTTTCATAAATTATATTTGTTTTTTCATAAATTTTATAAAAATCATTTAACTGATCACTATTATTATTACCACCAAATATATATATATCATTATTTATTGATACCATTGAATGATTATATCTTTTAGTAATATTAGTTAAATCATTGTTACTATATACTATATTACAATCATTTGTATCAATTTCATAAAAATCATTAAAAGAAGTATATGAAATATCACTTCTACCACCATATACATATATATTACTTCCAATTGCTACCATCGAATGTTCCTTTCTTGCACTAATACCACTCAAATCATTATTATTATATACTACATTACAAGTAAATGTATCAATTTTATAAAAATCATTTAAAACTGTATTATCATTACCACCATATATATATATATCATTATTTATTGATACCATTGAATGATCATATCTTTTAGTAATATTAGTTAAATCATTATTACTATAAACTACATTACAATAATTTGTATCAATTTTATAAAAATCATTTAAAATCGTATTATTAACAGATTTACCACCATATATATATATATCAGTACCAATTGCTACCATCGAATGTCCCCTTCTTGCACTAATACCACTTAAATCATTATTGCTATAAACTATATTACAAGTAAATGTATCAATTTTATAAAAATCATTTAAAGAGACTGGACTGAAAGTTCGACCTTGTAAATAACCATAACCTCCATATATATATATATCAGCACCAATTGCTACCATTGAATGACCCCATCTTCTAGTAATACCAGTTAAATCATTATTACTATAAACTATATTACAATTAATTATATCAATTTTATAAAAATCATTTAAATAAGGAGAAGTAGAATTAAAACCACCAAATATATATATATCAGTTCCAATTGCTATCATTGAACGATTTTCTCTTGAAGTTATCATAGGAATATTAATATTTGTAATATCATACTCATATGTTATAATTTCATTATTAATTTCATTTCCATTATCAGGTTTAATATAACTATAAATCATATTATTGGAATATGAAAACTTATCTGCAGGACTTACTGATATAATAGTAATATCATCATCTGTTTCTGAATTATTTTTAAATATATTGTTAAACTCAATTCTATGTGTTGTTTCATTTATGATACTGTCTTCTACTAAGTTAAAGTAAATATCAGTATTTCTTAGAACAGGTCCGGTAAATGCTGGTGGTTCTATGATACTATAAATATATGCGGTATTAGTTCTATTTAACTCCAAAACAATATAATATGTTTCATTATTATAATTATTTTTTACTTTTAATAAATTATTATCTTTTGTTAAATATTCACTATGGTTTTGTGGATAAATTATAGTAAAATCTTCACCTATATCTATATTACATTCACGTGTTTCTGTGTCAAAGGTAATTATAGGTATTGAAGCAGTTATACCATTAAAATCAGTAGTAAGATCTTCAGTTATTCTAGTTTTAAAATCTATATTAATAAAATCTAATGTTTTATGTGCAGTTTCAGAACTATAAACTTTTATAGATTTATATATACCGGTAAATAAATTATTAATATCATAATCTTCTTCTTGATCTACAAATTGCATCCCTGTATTATATTTTAATACAACTAAACCTGAACCACCTTTACCACTATTTCCACTTCCACCACTACCAGTATAATCTAAACCATTTTCAATACTAGTAGTATCAATATTAGATTTACCAATACCACCATCAAAATCTAATACAGTTGAATTAATTTCATATACAAAATCGCTACTACTTCCATTACCTCCTGTTGAACCAGTTACTGTATTATTAACACCACGGAATGCAAGTTGTGCTACATTAACAATTTGAGAACCATCAGCTGAATTATTTAAAATAACCATTAATAAAAATGTATTAAAAGTTTCATTTGTATTAGTCCAATTATATATATTAAAATGACTACTAATATTTGTGTTGGTATATTCGTTGTTATTTAAGTTATAATTATTATTTTTATTAAAAGATACAAAAGTATAATTATTTTTTAACTGAATTTCCACTAATTCAGTCCAATTATTTGTTGCTATGTTATTCATTGTAATTTGATTAGTATTAAAATTAGTTCCAAATATTTTAAAATGGTTTGGTAACCATCCTCTATCACGTGTACTAGTTGATCTTGCTTTGTATGCAATTGTTGTAAGTTCAATTGGTGTTTCTTTTTTATTTAAAATAAAATGTTTATTATAAGTAGTTCCATTAAGAGTATAACTTATATTTTGAGTTAGTTGAAAACCCCAACAACCATTATGATTTTCATCACTACTTGAATATCCTGTTAAATAATCTGTAGTATCATCCCAAGTAAAATGTTGATTTATTGCAGCAATTCCTGTCTGTTCTTTTGACCAATTACCAGTTGATATAATAACATTATCTGATAATCTACTTGGCGTATTTGGAACATAAAAAATCCATCTTAATATACTTACAGCTCCATTAACACTTAATTCAGTATAATTTGGATATCCAGTATAATTAAATACTATATAACTTACTTGATAATCTATATCAGCATCATTACCTACATTTTGATAACTATTTAATCCACTAAAATCACCTATATTACAATTATAATCACTAACTAAACCACCATTTTTATAATCTGGATTTCCACTTCCACCTCCACCACTACCGGGATCTGAATTATGACTACCACCTTTACCACCACCTTTTGCTAATGCATAGTTTTCATTATTTAGATAAAACATTGAATCATATCCATTTGTATTTCCATCACCTCCATTACCTACAGTTATTTGATATTCTACATTTTTATGTAGCGTTATATTTGTATTGTGTAATATACCTCCTGTTCCTCCACCACCTGCACCATAAAGATCTAATCCAGTTCCACCACCACCACCACCACCAACTATTAGTAGATCTACATTAGTATGATCTTCACCAAACGTAATACTATATGTGGTATTTGATCCATCTGTATTTGTTGATTCGTCATATTTAAATACATAAACTATATTATATTCATTTGCAGAATTAATAGAATAATATGGACCTATTTCATTACAACTTGAATTATATAAATCTAAATCTATATTGTTAATTTCATTTATATTAACATTAGCATCTTGGATTTTAATAGTATTATGTTGTCTATAGCTTTTAGGAACATAACTAAATAATGAATTATTAGTATATCCTAGTGCATCTGTTAAAGATCCACCATTTTGATCAGTTATGTTAGATATTTCAACGGGTTGTAGGATACTATTCAATATAGGTAATTTATAGGTAAATATATCATTATATTCAATTTTAAATGATGATGTATCATAATCTTTAATTATATTGAAATAATTATTCTCATTTGTTAATACTACTTCAGTTTCTCCAGATTCATTTATATTGTAGATATAGTAATGATTTTCATCTTTTACAATTAAATGATAATCTATACCTTGATTATTATTTTTTACTATTATTTTTGTGTCATCGTTGATACTGGTTTCTAGTGGATCATATACAATGGTGTAATTATTTTCAATATTAGATTCATCTGTTAGATTAGCAAATTCAATTGTAGGTATTGTTATACCTAAATCAGGTATTGTTAGATCTTGATGTGTTGTTCTAATAAAATATAGATTTTCAATATTTGAACCATACGGATTTGTTGCAGTTATACTTAATGATTTGTAGAATATTGAGGGTTCTATATTACAGTGATATTCAGTTGAATAATATATCGACCCTGTATTATATTTTAGTAAAACTATACCTGAACCACCTTTGCCACCTTCAAATCCATCAATAGCACCACCTGATCCACCTCCTCCTGATAAAGTTTTACCTGGTGATGAACTATCTAGTTTTGCATTACCTCCACCACCTAAGGATGCTGGTAATGGTGGTGCAGTTGCTACATCTGCTGTTATGAATAATGATGATAAATTATGAGAACTAATTGCAACTATATTTGATAAGGTATTAATTTTTGTTACCGTAAGTACTTGATAATCATTAGGATCAGTAGTTTGAGATGTACCATTTCCTAACTGACCATAATCATTTTTACCACAACCATATATATATCCATTTTCATCTAAAAATAATGAATGATAGCCATTAGCACTAATTGCAACTATATTTAAATCTACTAATGCATCAATTTGGGTTGGTATATTACAATTATTAGTATTTCCGTGTCCTAATTGACCATAATAATTATCACTACCACAACTATATACATTTCCATTTTCATCTAAGAATAATGAATGATCCTCACTTACAGTAATTACAATTATATTTGATAAAGTATCAATTTTTGTTGGATAATATTTATCACCTGTATTTTCGTGCCCTAATTTACCACCACCATAACCACAACTATATACATATCCATTGTTATCTAAAAATAATGAATGTTTTTGACCAGCACTAATAGCAACTATTGTTGGAATAATATCTATTGGAGTATCATCTGCATTTTTAAAAGTATCAATTATTGTTGGTATACCCTTATTTGTGTTCGTGTATGCTCTTCCTAATTCTTTATAACCACCATAACCACAACTATATACCTTTCCATTTTCATCTAAAAATAATGAATGCGAAAAACCAGCACTAATAGCAACTATATTTGAATCAGCTAATGCATCAATTTCTGTAGGTCTATAACGGGACCTATTATCTCCTAGTCCTAATCGTTCATAGGTACCATAACCCCAACTATATACATTTCCATTTTCATCTAATGCTAATGAATGTCTATCATAAGTACTAATTGCAACTATTGTTGGAATAGTATCTAGTGGAGTATCATCTGCATCATTATTATTAAAAGTATCAATTATTGTTGGTATACCCTTATTTGTGTTCGTGTATGCTCTTCCTAATCTACCATCACTACTAGAACCACAACTATACATATTTCCCAAATTATCTAAAAATAATAAATGTGAAAAACCAGCACTAATTGCAACTATATTTGAATCAATTAATGCATTTATTTCTGTTGGTATATTACAATTATTTTTATCTCCCTGTCCTAATCGATCACTACCACCATTACCACAACTATATACAGATCTTGATAATACTGTTTGTTCATAATATCCATATTTACCACCACCACCTAAGTATATTTTATCACTATCATAATCACCTATAGTAATATTATTAAAGATAGTATAGAAATTACTATTGGTTTCTTCGTATTTACCTATTGAAGGATCTTCTGTATTTGATCCTGCACCTACTGCGGGTGCAAGACTATTTAAATTACAACCTAAATTAGTAAATAATTTTTCTTCAATATTTGAATATCCTATACCTTCTACTTTAAAATCTATTGTTGATGTAAATGTTCTAACATTGTTTACATACAATATATCTGGTGTAATAGTTTCAGTTGTTGCACCTAAACCACCATTTGCTGTTATATCAATTGAAGAACTATCTGTAAAACTACTATTCTCACCTGCAGTAGCACTATCACCTCCATCACCTACCACTATACTATATGTTTTACTTGAATCTATCGTAATATTACTATAAACTACCTCACCGCCTGAACCACCATTACCTGGCATTGTATCAGTTCCAAGACCACCACCTCCGCCTCCTCCTACAACTAAAACTTCTAAATTACAATTGTCATATTTATCTTCGAACTTAATATTATATCCACTATCATTGTGTTTAAAAGCATATATTACATTGTATTGGTTGTCATCTATTTGATAATAAGGTCCTATTTCATTGCAATTACTACTAAAACTAGAGAAATCTATATTAAATGATAAGGTTATTGCAGGATCTGTAGTATTGAACTGTTTGTAAGTAGGTTTAATATAACTGTAAATTAGATCATTTTCAATTGTAAATTCGGTATCAGTTGTTGATAGGGTTATAGGTAAAAATTTGTTTAATATAGGTTCCACATTTGTAAATACATTTGTGAATTCGAACTTGTGTGTTATAGGATTTAAGTATTTATCGTCTATTGAATAGAAATAAGGTGTATTTTCATTTGTTAGAACTGGTGTTGGTAGAGTTCCAAATTCTTTAATTTGATAAATATAGTAATGATCTGATTTTATTATTATATGATAGGTTATACCTAGATTGCTGTTTGGTATAATTAAATTACAATCAGCTTTAGAACTAAACTCAAGTGGGTCATAAACTATTTCAAATTCTTTATTAACATTGCAAGTTATAGTAGTATTTTCTTCATTGAAAATTATATCGTAAGATGGTATAAAGTTGCCAAGGTATTCTTCAGTTTCTTGCTCAATCTCTAAGTGATTTCTAGTTGTTCTAATAAAATATAGATTTTCAGTTTTTTCACCATAAACATTTGTTGCAGTTATACTTAGTGATTTGTAGAATATTGAGGGTTCTATATTAGAGTGATATTCAGTTGAATAATAATAATTATATCCTGTATTATATTTTAGTAAAACTATACCTGAACCACCTTTACTGCCAGGATGATTTTCAATAGCACCACCTGATCCACCTCCTCCTGATAAAGTTTTACCTGGTGATGAACCATATTGAACTGTATCCTGGATACTAATATTTATAACAAATAATAAACTATTAAATGATGAAAAGTTAACTATTTTTGAATTTAAAATATTAACTTGTACTGGGATTTCTTGATAACTAGATGTATTACCACTATTATCACCAAGTAATCCATAATTCCTGCCTCCACAACTATAAAGTATTCCATTTCTACTTAAAAAATAGGAATTGGTATAATTACCACTAATACCTATTAAATCTGTTAGTTCACTATATTGACTTTTCACAACTTTTGATGAGTCAGAAAAATACGGCATACCATTTTGTCTTTGTGAAGCAATACCACATCCATATAAAGCTCCTAAATTATCTAAAAATAGCGTTGTATTATATGCAGTGCTAATAGCGACTATTTTTGGTTTTGGACTTATTTCATTAAAGGTTGCAGTAGAACCAGAAGAATTATAATTTGTGTATGTATAAAATTTTGAAATTAATATTGGATAATTTATTGCTTCATCATTATATCTAGCTTCTCTCAGATATCTATTAAATCCTAATTGACCAGCACCATTATTACCACAACCATACACTTCACCATTTTTATCTAAAAATAATGAATGAAAACTAGCTGTACAAATTTTTACTATTTTTGGTCGTGGAGTAATTATATTATTTGATATATTATGATACTCTGTAATTAATGTTGGAACTGTAACATCTGGATAATAATCAGGTTCTCCATAATTTCCAAGTCCTACAGCACCATGGCTATGTTTGCCAAAACTATAAACATCACCATTACTATTTAAAGCTAAACCAAAATAGCTTCCACAATCAATATCAACTATATTACTTAAATAAGGATGTTTTATTGGTAAATTACAACTAAATGTATGTCCTAGACCTAATGCATGCTGACTATTTTCACCATAACAATAAACATCTCCATTATTATCTAATAAAAATACATTCTCGGTGCTACCTGCAATTTTTACAATATTGCTTACAGTATCTAGTTCTTTAAAATAATAACTAGGAACACTAGGTGTTGCTCTACCTAATAATATATTATTATAAGAACAACTATAAACTTTACCATTACTATCTAAAATTAAAGCAGTATAATATAGTGCTTTTACACTAATTATATCTATATCAGGTTCTATATTGTTATTATCTTTATCAAAAATTGTTGTTATTGGATTTAAAAATGGATTATACTGATTATATATTGTGGATCCTATTATAGTAGTTTTAATCTGTTCAGGAGTTGAAATATATCCTAAACCACTTGTATAACCACAACTATATAATGTTCTTTTTTTTATTTCTATATTATTATTATGAAATCCCACTAATCCTCCATTCCCTAAATATATTTCTTGATTACTATAATCACCTATATTACTATTTTTATATATATCATATATTGAATTTGTTTCTACTGTTGATTTACCTATTAATAGTGTTTTTTTAACTGGAATACTACCTATAACTATTTCTTCAATATTAGAATATCTAAAATTATTTAATATAAAATTAGAATAATCTGTTTTATCTAAAATGTTTTCCATCCATTCATTTGTTACATAAATATAATCTAAATCAGCTATTGTTCCTCCTAAACCACCATTTGCTGTTATATCAATTGAAGAACTATCTGTAAAACTACTATTCTCACCTGCAGTAGCACTATCACCTCCATCACCTACTACTATATTATATGTTTTACTTGAATCTATCGTAATATTACTATAAACTACCTCACCACCTGAACCACCATTTCCTGGCATTGTAGTAATTCCAAGACCACCACCTCCACCTCCTCCTACAACTAAAACTTCTAAATTACAATTGTCATATTTTTCTTCAAACTTAATATTATATCCAGTATTACTGTGTTTAAAAGCGTATATTACATTGTATTTATCACCATCTATTTGATAATAAGGTCCTATTTCATTGCAATTACTACTAAAACTAGAGAAATCTACATTAAATGATAGGGTTATTGTAGGATCTGTAGTATTGAACTGTTTGTAAGTAGGTTTAATATAACTATAAATTAGATCATTTTCAATTGTAAATGCTGAATCGGTTGTTGATAGGGTTATAGGTAAATCAATATCAGCATCTTTTGCATTTTTAAATATATTGCTACCTTCCAGTTCAATCCTATGTGTGATTGGATCTAAATCTTTGTCATCAATTGAATAGAAATATGTTGTAGGAATGATAAGTTCAGGTCCTCTATAAACTTCAGGTTCTATAATTCTATAAATATATGAGTGATTATTGCTTCTAAGTTGTATAACCACATCATAAGTTATTAAACGACCTACATTCTTAATTTGTAAAATATTACCTTCATTTGTAACAAAATTATCATCAGGATCACTGTATTCAAAGATAATATCAAATTCTTCATCAATAGAAATATTACAAATATTATCTTCAGGTTGAAAATTAATTAGTTGTGTAGGATTTGTAAGACCAATAATATTTGAAGTTGAAGTTGAAGTATCTATTTTAAAGAATCTTAATGTTTCTGTATTATTTTGGTATAAATTAGATACTGAAACATCTACTTCTATTACATTAGATTCTGAATTTGTAAATACTCCTGTTCCATTTGTTATTAATTTATTACCGTCAAATGTTAATATATTTGGTTCAATGTTATATATAATTATTTCACTTGTATCATAAACATAAGTGTTTTTAAATATATTTGAATATTCTGTAGTAATACCATCTGTAACTAAATTAAAGTAATTATCATTATTAACTAATATTGGTTTTGCTAAATCTCCGGATTCTTCAATACGATATACATAATTGTAATTGCTATCATTAATAATTACATCATAATATAAACCTCTTTCATCATTTGTTATTTCTAGATCTTGATCATTTTTGGTAACATTAGTTATATTTTCATCTACATAAACTATTTCAAAACCTGGACTAATATTGCAAGTTATATTTTCTGTTATATCTATTTTGTAAGTTGGAACAGTTATATCTGCAATAGCTAAAGTATTAATTTCATTTTGGTTAATGAATCTTAAAGTGGCGTCTCTATGTCCAAAGATATTTTCAGCTCTTACTGTTAGTTCTTGGTATAATGGTGGTAAATTACAATAATATGTATCTGGATAATAATAATTATATCCTGTGCTATATTTTAGTAGCACTATACCAGAACCACCTTTACCACCTGGATGATTTATAGCACCACCGGATCCACCTCCTCCTGATAAAGTTTTACCTGGTGATGAATCATCTTGTATTGCATTACCTCCACCGCCTAAGGATGCTGGTGATGGTAGTTCTGTTCTTATATCTGCTTTTATGAAGAATGAATGAGAGTTACCAGCACTAAATGCAACTATATTTGATACAGTATTAATTTTTATTGGCGTAAATACTTGATAATCATCAGGATCGGTAGTTTTAGATTTACCATTTCCTAACTGACCAGAATAATTATCACCCCAACCATATACATCTCCATTTTCATTTAATGCAAATGAATAATTACCACCAGCACTAATTGCAACTATATTTAAATCAAGTAATGTATCAATTTGGGTTGGTATTGTTTCATTAGCATTAACAGTTCTTCCTAATCTACCACTATTCTTATTACCACAACTATATACATTTCCATTTTCATCTAAAAATAATGAATGCTGACCACCAGCACTAATTGCAACTATAGTAGGTCTATCAATAACACTATCTAAATTAGAGTAAGTATCAATTCTTGTTGGGTAAGATTTATGATTTGTATTTCCGTGTCCTAATTGACCACCATTACCACAACTATATACATATCTATTTTCATCTAATAATAATGAATAATCCTCATTAATACTAATTGCAACTATTACAGGAGTAGTAGTTATTGTACTACCATCTAAATTTTTAAAAGTATCAATTCTTGTTGGTAATAATTCATCATTAGCATAAGTATGGGTATCAATGGATTTACCATTTCCTAGCTGACCCCACTCACCATCACCACAACTATATACTTTTCCATTTTTATCTAAAAATAATGAATGTTTATAACCACAACTAATTGCAACTATATTAGGAGTAGTTATGGTATTACCAACTGAATTTTTAAAAGTATCAATTCTTGTTGGTTTACTATCATTATAATTAACAGTAGGTCTTCCTAACCTACCAGGAACATTATCATTACCCCAACTATATACAAATCCATTTTCATCTAATGCTAATGAATGCTGGCTACGACTATTAATAGAAACTATAGTAGGTCTATCAATAACACTATCTAAATTATAGTAAGTATCAATAATTGTTGGTATAGTCTTATTATTTACAACTGCTCTTCCTAATTTACCATCATTATCATCACCACAACTATATACATTTCCATCGTTATCTAAAACTAATGAATGCCGATTACCAGCACTAATTGCAACTATATTTGAATCACCAATATTAGTTGTATCAATTATTCTTGGTATAGTATTATTATTATCAACAACTGTTCTTCCTAATTGACCATATATACCATCACCACAACTATATACAGATCTTGATAATGTTTTAACTCCATATCCATATTTACCACCACCACCTAAGTATATCTTGGAACTATCATAATCACCTATAGTAATATTATTATAAATAGTATAGAAATTACTATTAGTTTCTTCGTATTTACCTATTGAAGGATCTGCTATATTTGATCCTGCACCTATTGATGGGACAGGACTATCAAAATTACAATTTAAATTAGTTAATATTATTTCTTCAACATTTGAATATCCTACACCATCTACTTTAAAATTAAATTCAGTAAATGTTCTAACATTATTTACGTAAAATACATCTGGTGTAATAGTTTCAGTTGTTGCTTCAGCACCACCATTTGCTATTATATTATCAAAACTACTATTCTCACCGGAAGTAGCACTAGTGCCTTCATCGCCTCCATTACCTCCATCACCTACTACTATGTTATATGTTTTACTTGAATCTATCGTAATATTACTATAAACTACCTGACCACCTGAACCACCATTTCCTACCATTGTAGCAGTTCCAAGACCACCACCTCCACCTCCTCCTACAACTAAAACTTCTAAATTACAATTGTTATATTTATCTTCAAACTGAATGGTGTAACCTCCAGTATCATTATGTTTAAAAGCATATATTACATTGTATTTATCATCATCTATTTGATAATAAGGTCCTATTTCATTGCAATTACTATTAAAATTATAAAAATCTATAGAATCAATTAATGTTATTGCATCGGTAGTATTATATTGTCTATAAAAGTTTGCAGTAGGTTTAATATAACTATAAATCATATTTCCATCGTAATTAAATGAACTATCGTCTTCAATATCTATAATGTTAATTGTTAGATTTTCAACATCTCGAGTATTCTTAAAAACATTTGGAAATTCAATTTTATGTGTTGCGATATCAATATAATTATCACCAATTAGATTATAATATTGTTTATCATTTGTTAATATTGGTGCGTCTAATGGTGGTATAATTACTCTAATTGTTGTTTCTAATTTAATACCTTCATAGTTTTCTAAATATGCTTCAAAATCAATATTACACTCTTCATAATAATCATAATCAAATACTATATTTAATTCATTGCTAGTGGCATTAAGACTATAATTTTTAAACGAAGAACTATCTTTAATTTCTAAAATAATATTACATTTATCTAAACCTTTAACAAACATATAGTCTGTTAAATCAGCTTGATTAAATGTATAATAACTACTATCCAAATATTGAGGTAGTGATATATCAAATTCATAATAATTGCTACCAATATAACTATCTTTTAACCTAATTGAAGGTATTTCGTGAATATTAAATACTAATTCAGTATTGCTAAGATCATTACCATTCTGTTTAATATTTGGTTCCTCTGCTTTAATTCTTATATCATACGCAGAATTACGTAATTCAGGTGTAATTGTTAAAGTTTTATCATTTAAAATAACACCAGGTATTGAACCATTTACAATTGTAAATACTAATTCATTGGAATATACATAATTATATTTATCTTGTAAATTGTCAATAACTACAACATTATTTGAAAGATTTGAAAATTCAGTTTCAAAACCAGTAAGTAATTCAATATCAGATATGACATCTTCAGTTATATCTAGATTAACTGTTAATTTTCTTTCTGTAAAATTAGAAGCATATATATCAAATGACACTTGATAAGTAGTATCACCACGATATTCTGGATTAATATTGATAATAGGATCTGTATCTATAGTTAAAATGTCTCCTACAAAATCACCAATATAAACTGCATTACTATCATTACCGTATAGATAATGCGCTTTATTATCTGTATTTACTCCAGATAAACTTTCTATAATATATACACCTTCTATAGTTTGGTTTGATAGTATATCTGTTAAATTACATAGTATTTGTGTGTTGTCTGGTGCATTAATACTAATTGTTTTAGATAATTCTGTATATTCCATACCTTTAAAGTAAATTGAAGGAGTTTCTTCAAAAGTAAATATTAAACTATCATTGATAAGATTACAATAGGTTTTATCTAATCCTAATCCCGCATTGGATGTAAAGTTAGGATCATATGCTATTATTTGCACTGTATAACTGTTGCCACGTAAGTCTGGATCAACAGTTAAAGTATCACCATTTAGAACAACACTATAGCCTAATGTAGTGTCATTTAATTCTATTATATTGCAAGTAAATTGTAATTGATTGGAATATACGTAATCATATTGTGATTTAAGATCTTCTATGATGACTTCTGTATTTGATACTGGTCTTGAAATATCAAATGTTGTAGCAGATCTAATAATAGGTATGAGGTCTTCAGTAATAATTAATGATAATGTAATGGTATTACCTGGATAATTAGACATATAAATATCAATATCTGTTGTATAAGTTATTCCACGATATTCAGGATTAATGTAGATTGTTGTGTCTGTTGTTTTAGAAACAGTTCCGTCAATTGGATAACCAAAGAATACTGCATTACTATGATCACCTTCTATGTAATGTGCTGGTCTTGGTAGTCCTGAGGTATTGCTTAACATAAAAACGGAATGGTCAGTAAATACTTCTACAATAGTCATTAGATCAATATTAGATTGTGTATTACCTGAGGTAGTAATATCAATGATTTTAGTGCCAATAGAACCATCGTTAAATCTTATAGCTGGTAATTCTTGGAATTCAAATTGTAGGACTTCATTTATTAAATTACTGTTTAAAGTATTTCCGGTTAAATTACAATCAACATAGTTTGGATCTGGATGATAAGTAAATAATGGATCGTATGCTTGTAATGTTAAAGTATATGTTTGATCACGTAGTCCTGCAATTACTGTAAGATCATTTTCTGTTAAGGTAATATCGTAATTTCCTGTATGACTATTACTATAGTTAAATTGTAAATATTCTTTGAAAGGATAATCGTATAATAATTGTAGGTCTGTAATTGGGATTACGTTATTACTTAAATCAAGATAAACGACTTTGGTATCATTATAAACATTGATGGGTTCTATAGGTAATTCAGTAATATTTAATGCTAATTGTAATTTAAAATATTGATACGAATGTGTTTCAGCTGTGCCTGTTGTTAAATATATATCATAAACATATGTTTTATTTGTATCTCTATAATATGGTGATATAACTATATAATTGTTATCTATTTTAATTGGTTCATTACATTGTTCATTGCGTTTTAAATAACTAATACCATCTGTATGATCTATTGTGTTCGCTGCTAACTCAATTAGGGTATTTCCATTTGTATTTTTGTTGTATATTTCTGCTGGAGTAATAATATAATCAACATTAGATAGATTGTCTATTACAATAAAATTGGAATATAAACCACTGCTATTGACCAGTTCTATTGGTTGTTTTTCACCTATAGTAATTTCAAATTGATTATTAGATTCACCAAAATTAGTATCAAAAGCTGTTATAGTTATTGTATAATTATAACCTCTGTAATTAGGTGTAATTGTTATATTACTATTATCAATATCAACATTAATTTTGTTATTATTCAATATATAACTAGGAATATTTTCAGTTATTATATTTGAATTCCAACTATATTGTAGTTTATCAGCAAATGGAAAGTCAAAGTAGTTTTTAAGATCATTGGTTTGATCTAAAACAATAGGACTATTAGTTTGATCTGAATAATTAAATTCGTTATCTTCATATTTAAATCTAATTGGTTGAATATTAGATTCGTGTATTGTAAATGTTTGTATAATAGGTTGTGTATCATAATTTGTATGCACTATTGAAACATTAAAACCATAGGAAGTATTACGATATTCTGGGTATATATAAACATTAGATTGATTGATAATTTTAACTGCATCCAATTCTTCTAATGGTTTATAAAATGCTTCTTCTGGTTGTGTTGTAATATAAGAAAATGTTGTTGTAATTGGTGCAATATCTGCATTGAATTTGATATTTGGATAAATATTACATAATTCTGTAGTATTTTCAAGATTACATAAATAAATAATATCAATAACATTATTAAACTCAATTGGTGCTATTTCAGTAAAATTTAATTCAAATAGTTCATTTACAATATTAGAATTAGTATCATTACCGATTAATTCTGTTATGATATTTTGAGATATATTTAATGTTTTATATCCATCAACATTGTATTGGTATATTATATTACCATCTGTAGATGTTTGAGTAAATTTTGGTGGATTAACATCAATATATGAAAATTTAAGATCATATGCTAATATTTTAAGAGTATAATTACTATCACGGAAGTCTGGTGATACTGTTAATACTCCAGTATTTACGGAAATATTAAAAGTGCTTGTTATAAATTCTTTTCTGTTCTCAATATTTAAAGGTGAAATTTGTAAAAATTGTAATTTTTCTGCAAAAGGATAGGTTGGAAAGTAATCTTTAAGATTAATTGAACGAGATTCATTTGATAAATTATCAAAATTACTATTTATAGATAAATCAATATCAATACTTGGTATATTAATTTCTTCAATATTATATTTTTTAGTTATTTTTTGAGACTCATAATTAATTATATCAATTTCGAATATTAATTCATAATATTTATTACGATATTCAGGATTTATTGTTATGTTTGAAGATTCAAATACATATGCATTTGCTTCATCAATATAGTGTGCTGGTCTTACTGTGGGATTATACGGTAATAATATATTTAAATCATCATTTGTTTTATCTTTAACATTAATAATAACATTATCAATAATATTGCATATTATTTGAGTATTATCTAGATTACTTAAATCTATTACATAATTATTTGTTAAATCTGCAAATTCAATAGGTGGTTTTTCTTGCATATTAACATTAAATTCGCTATTTGATAAATTAAAGTTAATATCCTTACCAGTTAATTCTACTGTGTATTCTATACCACGATAATCTGCAGTTAATATTAGTTCACCATTTGTTATATTAGCCCTATATTGGTCTATGTCTGTTTCAAAAACTAAATGATTACTAAATGGATAATTATATAAATCCTTAATATTTGATACGATTATGATATCATCTAATAGATTATTACAGTTAAGATTAGTTATTCCTTGTTTTAATTCAATTTCTTTTATTTGTTCTTCTGTTATGTCAAATCTTACTGTTCTACTTATTTCTTCGTAATTTGCAATTGATAATTTAATATCAGCTATATATCTTTGATTACGATATTCTGGATTAATATATATATTACTGCTATCATAAAATAATATAGTTTCATCTGTATTATTAAATAAGTATTCAATATCGTCAATTGTTATAGGTTTATCAATAATCATAAATAATTTTAAAGTATTAGGTTCTGGATTTATGCTAGAATTTAATATTAACTTATGTTCATATTTATTTGTTTCAATTACTTCTGTATCTACTGTACTATGGTTTGTCTCATTAATATATAATTCTATTTTTCTTGATGATATATTTAGGAAAAAATATTGTTGTCCAGATAGGTTTTCTAGTTCTATAGCAGGAATGCCTAAAATATTAAAATTAAATACATTCGTTTCTTTTTTAAAAGTAATTAACTCTTTTGGAGTTGATTCTGTGCTATAAATTGATTGTATAGTAAAAAAAGTTTCATCAGATAAATCACTTACATCAATATTAAATGCTATACAAAAGTCTTTATTATCAATAGATTCAATCCGTAGTGTATTTTCACCTGTATCTGGTGGTGTAAAATATGTGATATTATTATTATTTATTGTTGTATTTTTATGTATAATTGCTTTTTTATTTGTAGTATTATCATAGTAGGCATCGCTAATTTCTGGAATTATATTGGTATAAATTAAATTATTATCACTATATTTTATAATATTTTCAACTAAATTACATATTACTTGTGTATTTTCTAAAGAATCAACAACAATTGTATGAATATTACTACTTTTGTCAGGAAATTCAGGTTCAAAATCAAACTTAATAGCTGGAACTTCTCTTACATTTATTTTTAAGTCTATATTGGAATGCGTAGGATCTTCATCTGTAAATCTATCATATGCTTCTATAGTTGTTGTATAATTTTTACCACGTAGTTTTGGTGTAAATACAAGATTTAGATTACTTTGTTCAAGAACAGTAGTACTATAAGGTATTTCAGTATCTACAGTATATCTAAAAGATAAGAATTCTACATATGGATATGTTGTATATAGAGTTGATACATCATAGATGTAATTATTTATATTCTCAAATTCAAGTGTATCTGTAGGTCTAATATTAAACTCAATACTGGGTATTGTTATTTCGGTGCATACGTAATTAACTAATAGATAATAACTATCAAATATAATTGAAGAATTCTTCGCATATAATTTAAATACATTTGAGTAAGTTGATCCACGATATTCTGGTAAGAAATATACATTGGAATCTATAATTTTATAAGGCAACCCTTCATTGAAATCATTATTTGAATAATATGCTATACGTCCGTTTGTTAAGGGACTATGACCTTCATTTGGAATAATAACTAATTCATTGCCAAGATCAATATTAGATACATATTCATCAAAGAAGTCGATTGTTATAGGTGTGTTAGACATATTTGTAATGTATTTGGTAACCATCATTTGATTTGAAAAGTTTGCGATATTAAAATCAAGTGGTGTATCTTTGCTAATTATGATACTGAGATCTAAATTGGATAAATTAAATGCTGTATCATCCGCTTTAATAATAAATTCAAATTCTTTATTATCAATTTCAAGATCTATAAATAAATTTGATAAATTGGAAAAGCCATACACTATATCACTATTTATATTATATTCAAAACTTTCATCATCTTTTGATTTTTGTTTGCTACTTATTAACGAAAATACTAATTTATCATTATAAGGGTAGCTATAAAAGCTTGATAATTCAAATACCTTTCTTTCAATTGAGGTTGCTATATATTCTTGATTAATATTACTAATCTGTGGTATTGGTAATTCGTGTATATTATATGTTTTTTCAATTATTTGCGTTTCATAACCATCCATATATATATTAAATATATTGCTATAAATTTGATCTCTATGGTCTGTTTTAATTATTAAATTGCTGTTATTTTCTTGTATAAATGCATCATCTTGTTCATAGTGTGATGGTCTAATATGGTCTAAGTTTGTTATACTATTTATATTAATATTACAATGTTGAGCATAAATGGTAACATTATCTATAATATTATTTGTCTGAGTATATCTACCTAAATTAAGGAATGTAATAGTATTGGTATCTTTATATTCGTCTATTACGTTGATATTATTATACATTGCATTTGGATGTGATGTGCAATAATAAGTATAAACACCTTTATTTCTAAATGTCTGAATTATTTCAGTGCTTTCAGTGCTTTCAGTGCTTTCAGTGCTTTCAGTTATTACATTATTTTCATCATCTTTAATAACTAGAGGATGATCTACAGATTTATTAATAAATTTAATACTATCATTAACAAAAATAGTTATACCAGGATTATTACCATTTATAAAACCATTGCGATCTTTTGAAAGATCAAAAGCATATTTTAAATCACTATGTTTAATTGTAAATATAAAATGTTTTGATGTATTATTAAATTCTAATGGTGGTTTTTCAGTAATAGTAAATTGAAATTCATTATTTGAACTATTTTCAAATATTGTATTTGTAAAATAAGGGTCATAAGCTTCAATATTTATATTATAAGTATGATTTCTAAAATTAGGTGTAAATGTTAGTAGATTACTATTATCATAAGAATAATTTGAGGATTCTGCAATATTAAACCTTAACTCTTCTTTATATGGATAATTATAAAATAATGCTAGATTACTTATGTCTTCTATATTACTATTATATGTTTTAACGTATTCTGTTTGTCCTGAAATTGATATATCAGGAATTTTAATTTCAGTTACAATAAATTTAAGTTCAATATATTGATCTTCATAACCTGACATATAAATATTATATTTAGTTTCATATGTTTTATTACGATATTCCGGATTAAAAATTATATCATATACATTAGATTCTGTATTATCATAATCTGTTAAAATATTGGTATTATTACTAAATATTTTTAAAGAATCATTATAATGTCCTTCATCACTTGATAAACAATTTGACACATATGAATTACTGAAAATTAAATTACAATGAGTTGCAAATACCTCAATTTCATTATAAATATTACAGGTTATACTTTGATTTGATAAATTATCAATTGTAATAATCATTTCATTTTGTGTATTCTTAAATCTAAGAGGTGGATATTCTAATATTTCAATTTTGAATTCATCATTATTAATATCAAAAAATCTATCATTTGCATTTATGGTTATTGTATAAATTAAATCTCTAAAATCAGGTTTAATAATTGCATTTGAATTTTCAAAACTTATAGTTGTAGTTGGATAATCTGCTGAATATTCTAGTTTATCAAATCCTGGATAATTATAATAAACATTTGATAAATTATAAGTTCTAATATTATTGTTAGAGAGTTCATAACTTATTTTGTCTAAAGCAATATCAATAGTTCCAATTGAATCTTCTATAAAGTTAAAATAAATTGTTTTAGTTTGTTGTAAATAATTATTATGTTGTAATTCAACTTTAACATTTATATTACTTGAACGATAGTCTGCATTGTATCTAAATACATTATCAGTTTCATTAAATTGAATTATAACATTAGAATAAATTGTTTCTTCGTCAAATACATCTCTAATTGTTTGATCATATTCTAGTATTTTTGTAATATTTTGTGAGGTTGCGTCATCTGTAAATTTAATTGTAAAATAAGAATTATTTCTAGCCGTATTATCATAACCTGAATAATTAATAACATAATATTCAGTATCTAATTTAACATTTTTAGTATTCCATACAAAATAATTAGTAGCAGTGTTTAATGTCGCTAATTTGTAATTATCTACTTCCGTATTAATGATTGTTTCATTATTAGTAGTTGTTAGATAAATCACATCTGTTGTTAAATTACTAATAGTTAACATTGTTCTGTAGTCAAATACAAATGTATTTGTAGATTCTTCATAATCACCAGTTATATTAACATCAATATCTTGTGAATCATCAGTAGAAATATTACTAATATTTAAAATAGCTGTATAATTTACTGGTATATTAATATCATAAAACTCATTTAATGATATTAATAATCTATCATTTGTTAGGTTATCATATCGCACTATCATTTCATCATCGGTATTTCCTGGAACAATTGTTCTTTCGCTACTGGTGCTTTGTTTTAATACAAATGGTTCTATTTCAGTTATATTAATATTAATATCGGTATTACTAATATTAAAATATTGATCATAAACTATTACATTAACATCATATGTTAATCCACGATAATCTGTTTGTATAAATAATGTTTTATCTGTAAGAGTGTCTATTAAATTACATTCATATGGATTTGCGTTTATGGTTATTGGATTAAAATTTAAATCAATTAATAATTCATTACTATAAACATAATTAAATAATGATTTAATATTACTTAAATATATTGTATTATTGCTTTGTTGGCTAAATATGATATTAGAATCAATTGTTAGATCTATGGATGGTATTTGATCTTCAATAATTTTAAAAGTCTGTGTTAATTTTGCATTTGAATATTCTTGAAAATATGCTTCAATAGTAATTTGGTAGTTTGTATTACGATATTCACCACTAAAAAATACTTCATTGTTTTCAATATAATAAGCATTTGAATAAATATCGTATTTATAATTTGCAGGTTCTAATGTGGTTGAAGAAATATTTGAAATTATGATATCTTCAATGTTCAATGAGGGATAATGTAGATTTATAACACCTTGGACAAGATTACAAGTTATAATATTATTAGTAAGTTTAGGAATATTATATATTTTTGTATAGGCTAGTGTATCATTAAATGATAGCACACCAGTTTCAGTTACATTATATCTTATGAAATTATTAAAACGATTAACAGGTTCGTTTGTATATAAATCTTTATACCCTATAAATAATCGAATAGTATAATCATATCTAATATTTGTAGGATTAATAATTAAATTATATGTATCAATACTTACACTATTTTTAATAATTTCTTTATCTTCATCATTTAAATGCATTGAAAGTTGTTCAATTGCAAAATCAATATTAAGTATATTACTATCGCTTTCAGCAATTAAATATTTGGAAGAAAATAAATTGCTTTTTGTTTCATCAATAATTCCTACTGCTTGTTCTTGGGTTGTGCCTGGTCTTAATTTAATTTTACCAGCCTCATTGACTGCTTGCACATTTTTAATATTAAATTTTATATCATTATTACTTAGACCATTAAATGTATCTTCTGCTTTAATTTCAAAATTATAATAACTATTATTATTTTGAGCTATAATTTCTAATTTTTTATCAACAATATATACATAAGGATTGTATAATGAATTTAAATTACAAACATAATAATTTATATAATCAGCACGAAAATAATCATATAATTCTGTAAGATCATAAGTTTTATTAAAAATTAATGGATAATTATTAAAATTAGATTCACCACTGATTTTAATTTCAGTTTCGTGTGTTTCAACAACATTAAATTTAAATATTATTGTTGTATCATCGTTTTTACCTGTTATTTCAATATAATTTGTATTACTATTACCAAAGTTAATAATTGTAAATTTATTATCAGTAGTTGATACTACGTAATCTGTTCCTTCAATAATTTCATATGTTAAATCAGTAGTTTCAATATATTCAAGTACATTTACAGTATTACTGTAATCACTTAGCATAATATCACCTAATTCTTTAATAAATATTAATTGTTCTGTAGCACCTAGTGTATCACTATCTAATGTATTTCCTAAAGTGCTACTGCTTGTTCCCATAGAAGATTCTTCTGTAAAATCGAAATTAATAATATTACGGACTGTTAATTCAATTGTTGGTTTTAATTCTACCATAGATGCTTCAATTGCACCTATACCATATATTCCTCTGCTACTTGAAACAAGTATATTGATTATATTACTATTAATGGTAACATCTGCTGATGCTGATTCAATAGAAGATTCTATAACATTTTTAATTGCTGTTATGATTGATTCTTTATTATCTGCTAATAAATCAACTTGTTCTTGATTAAATATTAATTTACTATTAAAACTACTATTATTACTACGTGTTTTATTGATTTTTAATGATTCAATTGTAATACCTACATCATCATATACTTTACCTGGTTCTAAAACATCTGTTATTCTAGTTCCAATACTAGATTTAAATAAATTAACAATTTCATTTTTAATAAATTCTTTTTTAATCTCATTACTAGCAGCACTAACAGTTGATTCTAAATTAGCAATTATACCAAGTTCAAGAGTTGTTGCTGTATCCGATTTTAATTTTAATATAATTTTGATTTTAAGAGAACCACTTGAAAATATTATATCTGTATTATCTATTTGTGCTTCAGTTAGTTGTGTTCTTAATAAGTCTAATATTCTATCATTAAAATCACTTTTATCAGCATCTGTTAATTGAGAATACTCAACACTTGATATTGATAAATCAAAACTAACATATTCAGTTTCTTGAGAACTTGTTTCTATTTGTTCAGGATCTTGTGAAACTGTTGTTAGACTTGCAGATGTGCTTCCAGTTGATATAAAGCCTATTAAATTATCTTTTGATGTTGTCTCAATTATTGTTTCTATTTCGGTTGATGATGGTTCATCTGTTCCTGTATCATATGATACAGCTACTTCTACACTATTTGTTCCGTCTGTTGATATATCAACTGAAACATCTTTAACATCTACACCATATTCTTCTGCTACTTGATTTTGTATTTGGGTTTTATCTAATGTCCCTACATTATCACCAGTAAATGTAAAAGTAGATGTATCTTTTTCTGTTGATACAGGTTGTTCTTGTTGTGGTGTTGATTCTATAGGAGATGCACCTTCTGCTGCTACTGATTGTTCTTCTAGTTCTGCAAGTATTAGAGTGTTTTGTAGTGTTGTTCCATAATCTGGATCAATTGTAAAAGTGCTTAATATATTTTGACGAACTGAGATAATTACTGTATCTGCTGTAAAATCAATTGTAATATCTTGTTCTGCTATTTGATTAAAATCATTAATAATTTGTGTTCTAATATTATTTTGATTTACAGGAATTGTTATATCAATCATTGAAAGTATTAAAGATGCACTCACTATTTTTTGAGTTTCTACAATAGGTTCTTTAACTGTTGCGGATATTTCCTGAGAATCACCTTCTAAATAACTTGATTCATCTTCTTTAAGCCTATTAACAATATTTGTTTTCAAACTTGGATGGTTTGTAGCAATATCTGCAATATCTACTAAAGATGATATAGTTGGTGTTATTATAGATGTAATTTCTAGATTTTGTCCTACATAATTGGTAGCAACCTGAATATTTTCTATAGGTTCTCTTGTTGTTCTTGATAATTGATCTTTAATATTTTGAATAAGTTTATCTTCATCTACTGTATCCTCTGGAATATCTTGAATTGTAATTACAGATTCTACAGTATTTTCTTTTATATCAGCAACTGTAGTGATTTTATCTGTATCAAGATCTTTAACTTTAGCTTTAACAAGATTAAAATCTGCTATTAATTGTGCTGAGTTAGGTTGTCCTAGATCTTGATCTGTTTCATATATAACTGCTATAATAGATGCAGAGCCATCTGCTTCTTTAATAATCTTAATATCTTTTAGATTAAACGGATCAACATTCTCTGTTGCTTTTGCTAATAATACTGATTTATCATTTTCACTTAATCCATCATAATCTACATTTTCAAGATCTATTTCGTATGTTTTAATTTTCTTAGTTGTTTCATCTTTAATAGAATTAGCTACTGTTGTTATTTCATCGGTTGATTCATCTTCTTTAATTTGACTTACTATACTAGATCCAATTTGTTGCGGATCATTTAGTTTTTCAATAATAGCATTTGCTGTTTCTTGATTATCTGTTGTTGTTTTTGCTTCTATTTGAATTTTTTGTGTTTCAGAATATGTAATACTAACTTCTACAGCACTAACACCCGCATTTGATTCTAATATTTGTTTTTCAACATTTGCTTTTAGTTTATCTTCATCAACATCACCTTGTTCAATATCATCTAATGTAAATGTAGAAGTAATAGTGTTATCTTCATTTACAGATTCAATTAAAATACTATCCAGAGATGATACAGTAGTTTTGACATTATTGTAATTATTTTTAATATTATCTCCTGTTATTGATGTAGGTTGTTCGTCTTCTTCGGGTATATATATAATAGATATAACAGCATCATTATCATCATTTTTGGATATTATTATTTCTTTAATTTGATCTTTATTAGTAATTTCATCTCTTGCTTGTCTTTCTAATAATTCTTTATCATTGGTTGTTAGACTATCATAGTTTAAGTCTAAGGCAATGTCATAAACTACTTCGGTTGGTTCTAGTATTGATGTATCTGGTTCTATATATTCTTCGGCATCTGCTTTTATTAATGTGGATTTACTAGCAAGATATGAAGTTTTAATTTTGTTTTTTAGGTTGTCACTAGGTGTATATGCTGTATCAGTTTTAATAGTTTTAATATTAGCAATTATATAGAAGAAATTATTTAAACTTTCTATTTTGACTTCAATTGATTTTAATTCTTGTAATACTATATCTGCTGTTATTTTAGTTTTTACAATTGTTGTTAATGACTGAATATCATTGGAATTGTATAAAATATCAGTTAGTGTTATTTTTAATTCTAAATCTACAACTTGATCTACAGATTCTACAGGAGGGTTTAATTGTATTTGTTGTGTCGTTTTTGAGGCTATTACTCCATCTTTAATGCTAGTTGCTAGATCAACATCACCTGGATTTGTTCCTATTTCTTCTATTTCAGTTCTAATTTGACCGACAGTTTCAGATTTTGCTTTTATTGAAGTTGATATAATTATCTTTTCGCTATTACCTGATAACGTTACAATAATATCTTCTTCTTTTACATTTAATTCTGCACTCATTGAGTCTTTAATTATTGATTTGGTATTTGAAATAAATAATGTTTTATCATCTTCAGTGAGTTTAGTATAATCCATACCTTCAATAATTGATGATTGTGTTATTAGTTCTTGTTGTGTAGCTTGCACACCTCCACCTGATTTAATAACAGATTGTAAATCTGCAATATATTCATCTGTTGTTATAGATTGTGATATATCAGGGCTTACAGTTATAGTTAGTGTATCTCCTTCTTTTGTTAATGAAAGTGATTGTGATAAACTGTTTTGTAATGCGGTTGTATCAAGTGATGTATCTTTACTAAATTTGTTTGCAACCAAACTATTAATCATATTTTTTCTAAAATCTTCTATTTCTTCAGGTGTGGATAAACCTTCTCTAATAGTTACAGTCATTGATCTTTCATATATTTGCTCGCTTGTTAGACCACCTACAATTGTATTAAATGGTTTTTCATTAACAATTACGGAATATTCCAAATATTTATCATAATTTTCAACATAAGCATCAAACAATAATTCATATTTTTTACCTGAATTTGCTAGTGTTATATCTAATTCCGTGGTTGTTTCATCAAAATTATAGGCTAATGTTGATTCCTTACCAAATCTAAATGGATTATTAGCATTGAAAGGTAAATCGTTTTTAACATTATTTACTAGTGCATTATGTGTTCTTATATCCATATTACTAAAAAAACTTAATTTAGATACCGGATTATCGCTATTAAATTGAATAGTATATTCTGTAGGAACTACAGGTTCTACCGAAACATTATGACTAATTTCCATATTGCTATAAAGACTTATACTATTACTATTAGGAACATAAAGAATTAAAGCATAAAACCAACCAGAATTTGCATATGTAAGGGTTATAGGAGAAATTGCATCTATTTGAAGATTAATAACATAGCTTTCATAACACCAAAAACCAATTATTATATTTGATATTTCTTGTTTAATTTTAACATTGTCTATTTGTGATGGTGGTTTATAAACCGGTGTTGATATATTTGGTTGAAGTGAAAGTTCTCTATCAGTAAATGTATATGTTGCTACCAAATATTTACTAATATAATTAGTAGCATTATCATATTCTAAATTTGATGATATTTCATATGCACCTTTAAACATTATTTCAATATTTGAATTTGTTGTAGTTCTAAATTGATCTTTTATATTTAATAATTCATCATAATTTTGAATAGTATAATTACTAGTTGTATGGTAGGTTATTGGTGGATTTTCAATTATATTAATTGATACATTATTATTTGAAGATTGATCATCAATATTTGCGTTAAAATAAACATTATATTCAATTCCACGTTTATCTTCAACATAGGTGTATAATGTATTGAATGATTTAATATTTTCAATACTATTGTCAATATTATATTGAATTATTTCAGGAATATATGTTTCAGTATTTATAAGTTTATCTATTTTTTCAATTGTCCTAGTTATTTCAATATCATTGTAGAATGGATAATTACAATTATAAATATTATATACATTGGAAAAATATAATGGATTTGTTAGTGTTATTTGTTTTTCAGTGATTGTTGGTAATTCTAATACTCTAAATTGCTTTGATAATGTTTGTTGTTCATAATTTTGAATAAAACTATTTATTGTTATAAAATATTCTTCACCTTTACCATTTGCCGTAATAATTAAATTACTATTGTTTTGTTTGTTATAATACAATTGTTCTGGATTTTGAATGGGTGTATTTGTATGATCTGATACAATAATATTATATTTTTGATATTGCTGATCATAACGTGTGATATTTAAAAATAATTGCGACATATCAATTATAATATCATTTGTGTAGATATTAATTAATTGATTGGAATCATAAGAATTTGTATTATCATCTAATGTTCCTTGTTCGTCAATACTAATTATAAACTCTGTATTACTTTCATTAGGTAAATAAAAATCATCATAAGCTACAATAACTAAATTATAATTTGAGTTATTATAATCTAGTTCTAATTTCAATGATTGATTTTCAATATATATTTTATTACTATTATCAAATGATGTAAATATTCTTTCAAATTTAAGTTTGTTTGGATACGTATAATTATAAAACTCGGTTAAATTAAAATCTTGAATAAATCCATATCTTTCATAATTTATGTTTAGATTTTGAACATCTACAAATGATATTGATGGTACTTTAGCTTCTTTAATTGTAATATCAATCGTTTTATTATAATTGGTTGCTTTACTTGTATCTATTTGTGGAATATTAAAATAAAATCTAATTTCATATGTATCATTGCGATAATCTGCATTTATAACTAGTTTATCTTCGTATTTTTCAATAAAATTGGAATTGTTTGCTGTATTTCTAACTTTATTTCCTATAGGAATATAGGTATCGTTTGATAATAGTTGAATATCTAAAGCTAAATTAAATGCGCTTGTTGTATTATTTTTAATTAAATTACTAATATAAATTGTTTCAATTTGCGTTGATAAATTGTATTCTGTTGTAATGTCTGGAACTATTTCTAATGCTGGTAATTCAACAAATTTATAAACAAGTTGGTCAGTAATTGTTTGTTGTTGAATATTAAAAACATCAATATATGCAAGATGATATGTATCTCTATAATAAGGTTGAATAGTTATATTATTGTTTTCAATACTGATTATATTGTTTGGAGGTTCATATAAATTGCTATCAGTTAATGATGAAAATCTAAATTCATTATTTTCAGTAGGTATAATTAAATCATTCATATTGCAAGTTATACTATTATTTTGTAAATTAGTAACTAATAATGGTTTGAATATAGGTCTATTTAATATAACTGGAATTGAATTAAGTTTAATAGGTGTTTGTGAATTTTCATTATACACATTAATTTCAAACCTTATAGGTGCAGTATCGTCTGCTAAATTCATTAGTTTAATACTATTTGTTTTTCTAGTTTTACCTTTTTCATTTGTAACCATTAATTCATTATCTTCAATGTATGTAGCTGTATTTTTATCAATAATTGTAAATAATTTTGTTGCACCCGGACTACTTAAACTATTATTGTATACATCTCCTACACTGTGAGGTATATATGTAATAATATTGTTTTCAGGACTAGAACGTGCGATAACTATATTATTTTTATATAATATTAAGGAGTTTAAGCATTTTATAACATATTCAGTTTGTATAAAGGCATTTGTAAATACTTTATCTGTTATATCACCAAAACTATCTGCATAAAATAGTTGATTATTTTTATAAAATAAATTAATTGATACGTCTGTTTTATATGTTAAAATAAATTCAAACTGTAATTTAACCGCAGTTCCATACGATAAATAATATCTTAAATCAAAATACTTATCAAACTCAACTATAAAATCAGTTTGTTCAATTGTAAGTATTGTATCAACAGATTTAATAACATCTATAGTTTCTCTAATAGTTTCAACAATTTCTACTGTTGTTTTTAACCTAGTTTCATTGTAAATATTATGTATTGCTTCAATTTCAATTAAATAAATCATATTACGATAATCTGGAATAACTACTAATTTGTCATTTGTAATATATGTATTAGATTCTGGATTTAATATATTTGATCTTAAATCAGTAATTTGATTATTATAATCTCTATCAAAGAATTTTATACTGAAAGTAATATTATCATTGTTTCCTTCAAATGTTTCAAAATAGTCATCTAGATCAAATTCTGTTTGGGTTGTTATAGTATGTTCATCAAAAGTTTTAATTAGTTTAACAGGTTTATCTTCTGTTATATTAATACTAAGCTTTTCAGGAGAAGAAGAAATATTATACAATAAATTTGATGCTACAACTGATATTCTATGAATTGTATTTCTATAAAATGGTTTTAGTATAATATTTTTATCATTAATTATATAATAATCTTCATTCTCAGGTAATACAAAATAATATAATTCAGATCCAACCACTGTATTAACAAATATTTCATTTAAGTTAATACTATAATCAGCATTTGATAATGTAAGTTCTATTGGATGATCATATTTAAATGGCGAATCTGTTTTAATATAGGGTGGTTCCAGTTGTTTTTCAGTTATATTAATTGAAAAATTAAAATCAAAATCATTATAAATAAAAGGATCAATTACTTTTACATTAAATGTGAGTGTATATGGATTAGTTCTATAATCCGGATTTATAATTATTTGTTGATTATTTAGTTTATTTATAAAAGGTCTTAAAGTATTTATAGGTGGTTCTAGTATTGTATTAGATGTAACAGTTGTTGATATTACCAAACCGGATTTATTAAAAACACAATAGTCTTCTATATTAATTTCTATAGGTTGATCTACATTAATAAAATTAGAAGATGGTGTAGTTACATCTATAATAGATTTTTGATTAAATATAGCTTCAATATTACTTGAAACATTATACGTATTATCAGTAGCTACTACATATTTTTTTAGTGTTCTTGATTTATTAAAATATTTATCAGGTGCTATTCTTAATTTGTTACCAACAATACTAAATACATCTGCAAAATTATCAGTAGGATAATTAGTACTTTCCAAGCTATAAATTAAGTTTTGATTACCAGTTTCTGAACTAAAATATGTATCTAAATTAAAATCTTGACTTGTTGAATGATCTGTAATAAATTGCGATATTGTTGTAGATGGTTTAGGTGGTTCTAATTCTGTTATATTAATTAAATAATATGTTGGTAAATCAGGGTAATTATTATCAATTCCTGTTATTGTAAAAATATAGTCTGCATTACGAAAGTCAGTATGAATAGTATAAGTATTTAAACTAGATTCTCTAATATGTGGTTTAAGATTGAATCTGTTTGGTCCTGAAGTTATATTAGAAGATATTGAATAATTAATTGGTCTTGTAGAATCTGTGTTATTACTAAACAAATCATCAAGTTTAATTACAAAATTATTATATCCTTGAATGGTTTCTATATAATTGCTGGATTTATCACCTTTTAGCGTAATAGGTGGTGGTTCTTCTATTATAACATAAGTTGTTGTTTTTTTGTCTTTATAGTAACTATAATATAAAGGATCATATGTTAAAACTTCAAGTTTGGTTTGTTTAGGTTCATTATTAGATCCACGAAAATCAAATGTAAAATAATAATTTTTATTAAAATTAGAATAATGTTCTTGATCCACATTAGAAAATACTACATATGTTATAGGTAATTCATATTCATAGTATATTGATGTTATATTAGGTATTGTTTCTATTGTAGTTTGTCCTATAGGATTAATAAAAGTTTGTAAAAATAATACAGGAGTATTTAAATTATTTCTAATATGATAATCAGTATGAGGGAAAGTTATAGTATCATTGCTACCTTCTGGGGCAATTTTAATAATAGATGAAACAGTGGATTCTACAATTCTTATTGTATAAGGATCACTTAGATAATTAGCACTATCATAGGTTTCATATTTTTCAATATTAGAAGCATCTAATGCACGTATATTAATATCAATAGTTTTATCTCTAAAATCAGGTTGAATTGTAAAAAAATCATTTGTTATTTTAAAATTACTACCTCTTATTAGATCTAATCCTGTTGTAATAAAAGGTAAATTTGATTCTAAAGAAGGTCTAGGTATTTCTATATCAGTTACATAAAAATGTAATGTATCACCTAATGTAGATATAAAATATTGATTAAAATTACTAAAGGTTATTGGTGTCATTAGAACATTACACGTTTGTATAGGTTCATCTGGAGTTTTTAGAGTAGGTTTGGTAGCTCTTAAATGTATATCTTCCAATTTAATTGGTTCTGTTCTTGTTCCTCGTGATGCTTGCGAATAACTTGTAAAAATACTTTGTTCGTCAATATTTGAAAATATTGGATTTAAGGCATCACCGTTATCAAGTAGATAATTTTCAGCATTGACTAAACGATCGTCAATATCTGCTACTAAATGATAAAAAGAATCAAGTTTATCTTTTATATTAAATAATGCTACTTCTAAAATATCTAAATTACTCATAATATATATTATCTATTGGATAGAAAATGTTTATATTAACATTTCAAAAAAAATAATGATAAAATCACTCAGTCTTATCAGTATTATTAAATAGTCCTAGTTTTTCACCAAATTCTTTTATTAATTCTTCATATCTTTCTGTAGGTGCTTCTTTATTGTTATCTAACCACGTTATACCTTCATCTATTACAGGCATTAAACTATTCTTAACCTCTTCTGTTTCATTTTCTACAGTATTCTTTTTATCATATAGTATAGTTTCTAATCTATTTCTAGATTGAATATTATTAGCTCTTGCTTCATCTTCTTGTTTAAACTTTTCTGCTTCTTCTATCATTTTATCTATTTCTTCTTTTGATAGTTTGTTATCGTCTTGTTTTATTTCAATATTTTTTGAATTACCTGTTGATTTTTCCAATGCGGAAACAGTTAATATAGAATTGGCATCCAATGAAAAGGTTACTTCAATTTGCGGTTGTCCTCTTGGCATTGGAGGTATGCCTTCTAAATTGAAAGATCCTAGTTTTCTATTTTTATCTGCAATTGGAGAAACACCTTCTAATACTTCAATTGTTACCGCAGGTTGGTTATTTTCAGCAGTGCTAAATGTTTGCGATTTTTTTATAGGAATTGCAGAATTCTTTTCAATTAGTGGCGTCATAATGGAACCATTTGTTTTAATACCTAGGTTTAGAGAACAACAATCAACTAATAAGAGATCTTTAGTTTTTTCATCATCTGCTCCAGTTAATATAGCACCTTGAATTGCCGCACCATAACATACGGCTTCATCAGGATTTATTGATTTATTTAATTGTTTATTATTAAAATATTCAGATATCATTGATTGTAATTTAGGAATACGAGTGCTACCTCCTACTAAAACTATTTCATTAATGTCATTTATTTTTGTATCAGTATCATCCATAACTTGTTTAATTAAAGCAATACATTTATCAAAAATAGGACTACATATTTGTTCGAATTTTGCTCTTGTTATAGAACTATTATAATCATTTCCTTCAAACGCAGATTCAATTTCTATACTTGAAGTAGTTGAAGTTGATAAGTTTTTCTTAACATTTTCAGCAGCGTTTTTAAATCTTTTCATTGCTTTTGGCGAACTACTAGGATCACATTTAAATTTACGTTTAAATTCAGTTACCATATATTCTACAATTTTATTATCAACATCAGATCCACCTAAAAACTTATCACCTGCAGTTCCTTTTGTTTCATATAATCCACCGTCTATTGATAAAATAGACATATCAGCTGTGCCACCACCAACATCAACAATTAATACATTAATTTCTCTTGATGAATTATTCTTTTCAATACCATATGCTAATCCTGCACTTGTAGGTTCATTTATAATTCTTAGGACCTCTTCAAAACCTGCAATTTTACCTGCTGATTTTGTAGCATTACGTTGCGAATCTGCAAAATGTGCTGGAATTGTTATTACAGTCTTAGTTGCTTTTTTACCTGTATATTCTTCTGCCATTTCTTTCATTTTTGCTAGTAGCATTGCGCTAATTTCTTCAGGATAAAACTTTTTAGTTTCATTCTTATATTCTACTTCAAAATATATTTTATCATTCTTATCACCTTTAATTGTAAAAGGATATCTTGATATTATTTCTTGAATTTTAGGATCACTGAAGTTCATTCCTATAAAACGTTTAGCATCATATATTGTGTTTTTAGGATTCATAGATGATTGATTTTTTGCTATATTCCCAATGGTTCTTTCGTTTTCACCAAAAGATACATAAGATGCTATTGTTCTAGCACCTGTATGAGGATCTATAACAATTTCAACATTACCATTTTGATAAATACCAACGCAACTATATGTTGTTCCTAAATCTATACCTATACATATTTCCATTGTCTTAGTTCATTATAGTGATAAACCTTTTATATGTTTTTAACATATAAGAAAACCGCAGTCATTTTATCAAACTTTTCATAACCTGTTAGATAATCTGTAGAACCGTTCAAATTATTTATTATATGTAGCACAGTATAAACTTTATTGTTTTTTGCTGCTAATATTAAAGCGGATTCATTGTTACTATTTAGTAAATTTATATCAACATACTGTGAAGTTATATCTAGGACATTGTTAAAACCATTCTTTGCTGCTAACATATTTACATTATTGTCATTTATTGAAAATGTTGTATTTGCATTATTTTGAATTAATATATTACATATTTCACTATGACCATATTTGGCTGCTAATAATAAAGCAGTATATCCTTCATTATTTTTATCATTTATTGTTTGTGTTGATTTATTTAAAATATATGATACAATATTATAATCTCCTTGTTTTGATGCTAACATTAAAGAAGTATTATTATTAATATCTTTTAAATCAGTATTACAATTTAATTTATTTATTAATGTATCTGCTACTAAAGTATATCCGTATTTTGATGCTATTATTAATGCGGTTTCATTATCATTATTTGTCTCATTAACATCCATATCTAATAATAAAACTAATGTTTGAACCATATATTCTTTATTTTGTATTGATGCTAGTAATAACGCATTATTACCTTTATGATTTTTAATATTAATATCAACGTTAAAATCATAAAATAACATTAGAACTATTTCATTATAACCATAATATGCACTTATCATAAAAGCTGTATTACCATCATTGTTTTGTAGATTTTTATTTATACCATTATTACATAAATATATTATAAGTTCTTTATTTTTAATTATACAAGCTTGCATTAATGCGGTGTATAATAAACTATTAACAGTATTTATATCAATATTATGATTTTCAATTAGATTTCTAACAATATTAAGATATCCGCGACTTGCCGCTATTATTATAGCATTATTACCAAATTCATTTAATTTATTTAATTCTACTTTTTCATTTTGACTTAATAATTCAACAATATCATTATGACCATTGTTTGATGCTATAATTAACGATTCATTTACTACATCTTTATCAACTACTTCATCAATCAATAAATCTATAGTATCAGTATAACCTTTACGTGATGCTATTGTTATTATGGTTTCACCGCTATTATTTGGTATATTAACATCAATTTCGTAATTCTCTGTTATATTATTAACTGTATCTATAAAACCATTTTTGGATGCTACAGTTATTACGGTTTCACCTTGATTATTTTGTGCATTTATATTTGTATTATATTTATTAATAAGTTCAGTAATAGTTGCAGTATTGCCATTGTTTCCAGCTAATATTATTACATTATTTCCATTATTATCTACATCTAAAATATTTGCATTAAATTCATCTACAAGCATATTAACTATATCTATGTGTCCATTTTCCGCAGCAGCTAATATTGCACTTTTACCTTCAGCATTTTTAACATTAACATCAGCATTGTAGTCTGTTAATAATTTACGCACAAAATTAATATTTCCTAATTTTGAATTTATAATTAAAGCAGTATTACCATCTTCATCACTTGTATTTACATTAACATTGTATTTTGTTAATAACGTATCTATGATGATTGTATTATTTCTATAGCAGGCTATTAGGAATGCTGAATTTCCAAAATTATTTAATACATTTAATTTAGCACCATATTTAAGTAATAATTCTAACATAGGTAAATTATCTTTATTTGCTGCTAATATTAGTGGTGAATTGCCATTTACATTTCTAATATTTACATTTGCATTTAGTTCAACTATTAATCTTTCAGTTAAATCTAAATTACCTCTAGATGAACTGATACATAATAAAGTGTTATTAAACGCATCTTTAATTGTATTAACATCTAAATTTTTTGATTTAATTAGATCAATAACTACATCTGTATGATTATTTTTAGTTGCTGTTATTATAGCATTTTCAGTTATACCAAATATATTACTTAACGCAAATATTGTTTCATAATGACCATAAATACACGCAATATCAACGGGATTTGTCATTTAATTTATGTTTTATTTAATAAAACAATGAAAGAATGTAAATGTAAATGCGGTGGATGTGTAAAAAAAGGTGGTGGGTTTATGTTAGAAACAATATATATAAATGGTGGATATACCTATGATGATCTTAATAAATTATGGGGTCCTAAATATTATGATTATTTATTAAATATATATACTAATTTAATTAATAATTTAGAAGATTCAAATAAAATAATTTTACTTATTTTAAATATTACATCTTTGCTAACAATACAAAGTTTAGATAATGGTGATCTTAAAAAATTACAATCTTTATTTAGTTTTTTATCAATACACGATGTTAATTATTTATATCAAGCGATTAAAGATAATATTCGTATGGAACCTTTCTTTGTTTTAAGAATGGGTAATTGTCATAATTTTGTATATTCTACTAATTTTACAGAAGAATTATTAAAGCAGAATATTGTTCAATACAATCTATACGTATCATATTTAAATACATTGATGAATGATCAATATATTTCAGATTTTAGAGTAGCATCATCTCATTCAATGTATAAATCAACAATTGTTTCTTTTTTTTCTGGTGATAATTTAGAGTTTGTTAAAAATAATGTTAATTGGTCTAAGCATTCTAATGTTATTAGTTCTCACGTTCTTGTTCTTACAAATGATTTAGATACTGAAAGGATAAAAGTTTTAATGTTAGCACATAATCCTTCATCTGTTGGAGGTAAATTGGAAGAAACTGATTGTCGTTTGGGACCACCTGGTGGTATTATGGATCCTACAGATAATACACCTTGGGATGCTATGATACGAGAATATAAAGAAGAAACTGACACTCATTTTCCTAGAGAGTTTACATTACTAAATACATTTATTTGGAAAAAAAAACACGTAGTATTTGTAGTTAATTCCAAATCTAGAATTACTGATAAAATAATTAGAAATGATGAAATATATTCACGTCGTATGTTTGATATTGATGAACTTAAAAATATAATTGCTAGTAGTAAAGGATCTAGACAGGTTAAAGGACAATTTAAAATGCGTAATGACGCTATAGATTCTACATCTGCTATTATAGAATTTATGGGTTATTAGATATTGTTATTTAGATATTATAAGACTATATAAGAGATTATAAGGGTATTTATAGGGTATATATAGGGTATATATAGGGTATATATAGGATATATATAGGGTATTTATAGGGTATATAAAGAATTATAAGACCATATAAAGAATTATCCAAATATATAGGTGCGTTGCTGTATTACAATAGCTAGTATAAAAAATACTATTCCAAGACTAATATGTAGCCAATGTGGTGGGCAATGTTTTATTCCAAACATTTCAGCTATCTTACAATGTTGTTTATGTGTAAATAAAGACCAAAACAATGCATTTATCACTAAAAATATTACAATAATATTGTAAATAATTTCCATTTTATTGTAAGATAATATAAAAAAATGATAAGTGTTTTAAATTAAAAACTAATGATTCCAATTTATACTGACGGTGCTTGTTCAAAAAATGGTTATGCAGAAGCAAAAGCAGGAATAGGAGTGTTTTTTGGTGATAGTGATGAACGTAATGTTAGTGCTTTAGTTGATAGTGGTTATAAACAAACTAATAATGTTGCGGAATTATTAGCTTTTATTAAAGCTATTAAAATTATAGCAAATGATGGTAATAAATACATAATATATACTGATAGTGAATATGTTATTAAGTGTGCTACTAAGTTTAATAGTTGGTTGAAAAAAAAAGATAAATCTGAAATTAAAAACTTTGAATTAGTTCAAGAGCTTTACCAGCTTGTAGAACAATACAATATTAAATATGAACATATTAAAGCTCACACTGGATTAGATGATGAACATTCTTATGGTAATGAACAAGCTGATAGATTGGCTAATAACGCTATTGGTAATTTTGATATTGTTAAACGTATTTCGTTAAGCATTCCATTTGATTCCAAAGATAAAGCAAAAGAATTGGGTGCTAAATGGGATAAAGATATTAAACGATGGTATTATGAAGGAACTGACAGTGGTGTTATTGAAGAACTTAAAAAATTAGAGGTTAAAGAACATTATCTTAATATTCCTTTTGCTAATAAGGATAAAGCTAAAGCATTGGGTGCTAAATGGGATGGAAATGTTAAAAAATGGTTTTATGTTGACAATTTGGATGCTGATAAAATTGCAGGATTATTAAAACTTAGTAAATAATTATAATGATTACTGGAATTATTATTTCAACACCATTAATTGATTTTTATTATTCTTTTAGATTATTTAACAATATTATGTTTATTAGTATAACTGAAAAACTACAATATGGTAATGAAGATATATTATCAAATTTATATTATTCTTTTTACCATACGGAATTTATTTATGAAAGAACGTGGTATGATCTATATCAATTATCATTTTATACATCTAAACCATTTAATAACAACACTGAAATAATTGTAGATTCTTTTTGGTGTCTTACACATAAAAGTATTCCAAAAATTGTTAGTCCTATTAAATATATAAATTACGATAAACCGTTAAATAAATTATTATACAAACCATCCAATGTTATGATAATTAGCCTTATTGATTGTATAACATCTTCTATTTTTTATGATACAGAAGTTATTGAAGAAATTGTTGATACTGTTAAACTATATCATAATCTAGTATTATTTGTATGTTATGCAGAAATTACACTTAAATTAAATACTAATTGCACTGAATTAATTTTAAAATATTGCTATTAAGGTTACTTTAAGGCTACTTTAAGGTTTCATTTTACGTGAATCTACTGCCCATTCTAATAAGTTTTGTTGTAAAACTGGATGAAAATCTATTTTATTACTTTTTTCTTTTGTTATTAGATTTTGATATCTAATACGAAATCTTCCGCTTTCTTTTGATGCGAAGTTTATCCATCTTTTTATTTGTCTTTCGTCATCCTCTGTTCTTTTACCATTATAAAAATGACAATACCATTCTATCCAACCTCTAGGTGCTGTAGTTTCATCTATCCAATCTTTATTTATCCAATCTTCATATGAAGATCCTGCTTTAACTTTATATTTATTAATATTTTTATCATAATCGTTTGTTATTAGTTTATGTTTTGGTATTTTACTTAAAAAATTGAATTGTTTATGATCTTCTGTGGTGTAAGTAATATTGGTTTTAGGTGATGTAATATTTCTAAAATATGAACCACCAATTATACCTGCATTAAACATTTGATAAGGTGTTAAATCGGGTTTAAATCTTGGATAATCGTTAAATACTAATACCATTATTTTTTTTACAAGATGTAATAAAATGAAATGAATAAAAACCTATTACAAATATATAAACTTTATAATATTGAAACATTTTATCATTTACAAAAATTAAAAAATAACCTTGCTTTAATCTCACAAAATATTAATCATCTTAAAGATAAATTAAAATCTTATAAATATATTTATTTACTTGAGAATGATATAATCTTTGATATATCACAACATATTATTTATAAATGCCTAAAAAATTACAATTTTGATAAAATTAACACTCAGCAAAACAATAAATATATAAATGCGATTGAAATACAGACATTGAATACCGAATATTATTTTAAAGATACTATTAATTTTAGTTCGCCATTATATCTTAAAATTGTAGAGGTTATGAATAACAATTTTCATTTTGTTTTTATTTTACATCCTATTGATAATATACCAATCGGTATTCGTAAAAATAATAATATAGAAACTACATTATTTCAATTTAATTTTTTTGGCAAAAAATTAGAAAAAAGTATTAATAATAATTTAGCTATTATACTACACGACCACGAAAAAAATGCTTTATTCTTAAATACAAATTATACTACATTTCCTACAATTTATTTTGTATATGAAGCACGTAATCATATTTTAACAAATCTTATAAATATTTCAAATGACCGTTATCTTGATGAAATGGTAAAATATGTTAGAAATAAAGGTTATGTAGTTAATATACATAGGCAGAATAATCAATTCGTAATGGGATTAGTTCATTAAATGTTTTAAACTTTAAACGCATCCTAGGAAGTCAATTTCTTTCGCATACTCATCTTCATTTGGTGTTTCTAATATAATCATAACATTTTTAAGATTTTTAGCAAATGTTGTAAGTTTATCTATAGGTATAGTATTTGTATCACAAAATAATTGTTCGTGGCGATCTTTTAAAGATCCTTTTGGTGTTTTAGATCCATTAAAATGTATTACAATTACATTATATTTTAATTTATTATAAGCTTCTATAATATCAAAACCAGCTGACCATACGTGGCAAGTATCAAAACATATTCCAAAATACTTTTTATCAAAATCTTTTGTAAAATTGTTAAAGTCATCTATATTTACGATCATTTCAGTTCCTTGACCAGCTCCAGTTTCTAATATTATTTTTGTATTTAAATTATTTTCTTTAATAAACTCTATAATTTCTAACATAAATACTTTCATTTGTTTCATACAATCTTCTGGTTTGTTTTTAACATATTTTCCTACGTGTAATATTACACCAATTGCCTTATATTTATCTGCTATTATTAAATCAGTTGTAATTGTATTCATATTTAATTTTATTTGTTTTGGATCTAAAGACGCTATATTAATTGTATATGATGCGTGTATTACAAAATTACATTGTAGATCTTTAATTGATTCGTATTCTTTTATATATTTATCCAAATTAGCTGGAGAACAATTAGATGGATTAGATGTAAATATTTGTAAAGCATTACCTCCATATTTATGTAATTTTTCTATAGTTTTCTTTAAAGTTTTTTCACGATTTATATGAGCGCCTATTATTTTAGAAGACATTATTACATTATTTATAATATCTTCTAAAATACTTTTTATAATATATTCCATTTTATAATATTTAATTTATACGACATCATTTTTAATTTGTATAGCAAACTTGGTATTATCTTTTGACATATCTAAATAACTTATATTTTTATACACATTTCTCACAAATTTATTGGCACCAGTATAACTAAATACTTTTCCATCTTTTAAATATTCTTTCGCAAAATCTTCAATATTTTCAGGCATCTTCTCTTCTGTTATTAAATTAAGTATTTTTATCAATTGCATAGGATCTTGGATATAAGGTGTAGCCGTCATTAACATCAATTTACACGTTTTATGTTTTATAGCCTCACATAATACATCTAGATCTGGTGATTCTAACCTTGATAATGATCCGTCAAATAACTTGTGCGCTTCATCTATAATTATTAAAGTATTACTTAAATTATCTCTAGCATATTTATTTTTATTTTGTAGCATATTTGTAAAAGTTTTATACGATACAGCTATTAAACCTTTATCTATTTTATCTTTATCATAACATAATTCTACATTTTTTTGAATATCTTTTAATAATGTTCCACGTGATACCCAGATTACTGAATATTTATTATCTATAAAATTACGTGCTACACCTAAACCTAAACAAGTTTTTCCCGAACCAACGTAATGCCAACATAATATACCTTTAATGTCAGTAGATGGTTGAAAATAATCTTTTATCATTAATTGCGTTGGAGTAAGTTCAAACTTACCATAACACGATGATTTATTATTACTGTATATTTCGTAATATTTATCATACAAATTATTTTTAAAATCCATTACATCTTCTGTCATTCCATTACTTGATATAAAATTTGTTTTTAAACTTTTTGTATAATTACCAAATAATAAATCTTGAATATCTTGTAATTCAAAATAATCTATTGAAGCATAATAACATATTTTTGTTAATTCTTTACTAAAACTTATATCTTGTTTGGGTGTAGGGTAATACGAATATATTATTTGTTTTGTTCCATCCGGTAATCCTATATGACCACAAGTTCTTCGTATTCTTCCTATTATTTGATTTTCTTCATTATCATAAATTATTTTTGAAAAAATATGCATATACTTTACATCAAATAGATCTATTCCTTCTCTATAATATTTATCTATTACAATTATCTTTATATTTTTACCTAAAATGTTATCAGGTCTTTCATTAAATGTGTTTTTTATTTGTTTTACTAGAGTTTTACTTAGAGGTTTTCCAAATACATTATTAGCTGTTAAATATGCAAAACATTTACCATCACTTTTCATTTGCGATTTATGATCTTTATCGTAAGCAGAATAAAATCCTAAAATATTTAACATTCCACATATTATTTTAGCACAACTTGTTGATGATGCGTAAATTACGTGTTTATATTCTTCATTATTAATATATATTATTTTATGTAAATTATTATACAATGATAATAATTTTTTATTGTTATTAATATATGTTTGCAATTCTTCAATCTTAAAGTTTTTATTATCAAATCTATAGATATTCTTCATTTATTATAATAATGATATAGAAAACAAATAAAATAGTTCTTATAAATGGTAAATAAACTTGTTAATTTAGGTAATACTTGTGCTATCAATTCATTATTACAATGTATTAATATTTGTAAGATCAATATTGGTTTATTTGATAAACCTGAAAATAATACATTTACAAGAGCATTATTTGAATTATTACATTTAATGCAGGTTTATGATGATAAAATTATTAAACCTAATAATTTCTTAAATTATTTATATTCCACATTTTCTTCATTTCAACCTAGACAACAATTAGACGCACAAGAAATATGGACTTTATTATCAAATGAGGTTTTCAATAATACTGGTAATATAATAGATAAAAATAAATCTTTTACATCTATAATACATAAAAAAGCTTTTGACCAAATTTCTAAACATAATAATAATAAAACATCAATATGGAATGATATTTTTCAAGGAGTTTTATTACAAATACTAATATGCCATAATTGTAAAAATAAAACTTATTCATTTGAAACTTTTTATTCTATTAATCTAAACTTAGGTGATAGCATTGTATCAATGTTAAAAGAATATTTTACTAAAAACATTACAGATGAAATTGATTGCGAATGTTGTCGTAAGAAATCCAAACAAGATAAATATATCAAGTTTTATAAATTACCTAAATATTTAGTTATATCATTAAATCGCTATAACAATTTAGGACAAAAACTTAACTTTAAAGTTAATATTAATAAAAATATATTATTAAGTAATAATATTCTTTATGATAATAAAAATAAAATTGAAGTGGAGCTAAGTTCTGCTATTAATCATTTTGGTAGTATTAATAGTGGACATTACAATGCTTTGGATAAAAATAATAATATTGTTATTGATGACGATACAATTATACCTTTAACTAATGAAGATTTTTATAGAGATAATAATAGTATCTATATGTTATTTTATAGAATCAATTTTAGCATTTAATTCTTTTATTGCTTCTACAATTAACCCCATCATTTTAGCATATTCAATACTTAATATTCCTTCATCATTCTCATTCACTACTTCAGGTAATACTGATCTAACATCTTGTGCTAATAATCCAGTATCTTTAATACCATTAAGATCTTTACGTTTAAATGTATATCCTGATAATAATTTAAGTTTATCTACAGCATTTTCTATTTTTTTGAGATCATATTTTACTCTTGAATCTGATATATTACGAACTCCTTTCTTTGCTTCTATATGTTCTTGTGTACTAATAGAACCTATACTTATTATATTACCATCACAATTTATATTACTTGTAGTATTTATTTCTCCATCTATTTCTATATTTCCATTCGCAGTTAGAGCAGTATCTGAAAGTATTGTTGCTATATTACTGCCTTCTTCAAACATAAAAGGCTTACAACATTGTATATTACCATACACATTCATAGTATTTTTAGGGATATTATGGATATCAGTATAATCTGATAATTCTAATATTGTTTCATTATTAATTGTAGCAACTCTTACATTTCCAAACATATTAATATTATATTTGTTAGCATATTCCTTTATTTGATCTCTTATAGGTGCTATATGTTTATAAAATGTTGTAAAATAATTGTAATAAATTTTATAAATATTAAAATTAACATTTCCTTCTATTGCAGGTTCATATATAACTGCATCGTCAAATGTGTAAGCTATAGTAGCTTCATCTTGATCATAATCTAATAACTTACTATAATTACCAAACCATATTTTATTTTTATTTGTTGAGGTTTCTAAATAATTACCTAAACTAATTACATTATCTGTTATACGAATACGATCTTTTATTCTTAAAGTATTATTTGTATTTATATTAGTTGTTTGTAATTCTCCTATTATTTTTACATTACCATCAAAACAAGCAATATCTTCATTAATTGTATTAATATTTGATAACTTATTAAGACTTGATATTAAAAATCCCGATATATTATTATTACTACGATAATCTTCTATAAGTTCGTATTCTATTTGTCCTTCACATAATGTAACTTCGTTAAAAAAGTTAGTTCGTGTATCATTATACTTAAAAAATGCTGAATCAAAATTTGATGTATCTATTTCAGTAAATTGTATCTTTTGTCCTCCTGATATATTTATATTTGTTGTAGTAATTGTTGATGCGTTTATAGTATCTACTATTATATTATTTAATTCTAAATTATTTACATTTGTTATATTATTATCCATAAAACTTACATCATTATGAATATTTGATATTGTTATATCAGGTATAGTTGCTTCCAATGTATTAAGATCTTTTATCGTTAGCAATCCATTACTATTTAATGTAAGTACATCATTATTACTAAACTCACAATGCATTATTAGTGGACATTCTATTATTATTGGATTTGTATTAATATAATACATTACTTCCGTATCATCGCTTTCTTGATATAATATATGAATGTTAAAGTTAATTATAATAGATTCTGAACCTACTTCTGGTATATTGTAAGGACTATAATTACTTTCAATTATATTGTAATAATCTATATTACATCCTATTAAATTATCTTCAAAACTATACTCTATACCATCCTTATGTTGATTGGTTTTTTCTATAATTATTGATTTGATATCTTCTGTTTTATAAAATCCAATATATACATCTATATCATATGTAGTTATACCAGCTACATCTTCAACTAAACGTGATTTACATTCATTTGTAAAAATGTTATAGTTATTATAATCATAATCTGTAAGATGTAATTCTATTAAAGTAGCTGAAAAAGGTTCATCTGTTGTTATAACTAATGGTGTAGTATTTGAAGACCATATAGCATTTTCAACAGGAGGTAAAAGATCTAAATATATTATATGCTGTTCTGTTTGTTCAGTTGTTATATTACTACTTAATGTTAATTCTAAATTACTAAATATTAATTCAATTTGATCGTAATTTGTTTTAATTATATTACAATTTGGATCATAATCAACGGTTATATATAATAAAGGATCTTTTATAATATCATATTCTTTGTAAGTATCATTACGATGTATATGTAATAAACTATTATTATTGGTGTTCCATTCTATTTTTGTATTATAATCTACTACATTAATTGGATTTTTAGTATCACCAATTGTAAGATGATTTTTATTATCAATAGACAATGTTGGTAAATAAATACTATTTGAGCTAATATTAATATTATTTCTTATATTTATTTCACCATTTTTATTTATTGTTATGGTATCAGCAACTTTTAATATATTTTCTAAATTATTATTATCATTAATATTAATATTAATAATATTAGAACTATCTAAGGTATTGCGAACAATATTAACACTATTTAATAATTTTGGATTATCAAATACACTTTCATTTAATTCTAATTTATTAATTATTATATTACATCCTAATATATTATCTATTGCATCTACATATAGCGTGTTAGTATGAATATTACTGTGAAAATGTGTAGTTTTATTTATATCTATAATATTTGATGATAATATAATATCATCATTGATATTTACATTTGATGTGGTAATAAGTAGATCATTTTCAATAATTGTATTATATAATACAGCTTCATTATTAACATTTATCTTATCCAAATCAATATTAACATTGAAAGTTATATTACTATCCTCAATTATTAATAATTCTTCATTATCTCTTTTAATAACAAAATTACAATTTACAGATCCTATTTGATAATAATTATTAATATCAATGTAAGTTTCAGTATCTATTGCACTTGAGTGATTTAATCTTAATAAATTAGTTTTTGTATCGTCGCTTAATGATAAACTGTTAAACTGTCCTGACATTTATTTTAAATGTATAAACTAAAAATGTTAATTATTTATATTTTAATTGGATTATTATCTGCTTCTATTTCCGCATTTTTTTCTTCATTTATTCCTATATATTATGCTTCATTAATTTCAAGTTTATTAACAGAATCTAATAATTTATATGATGTTATGATATCGTATATATTTTACAAAATATTGGCTAATATATTTAGTGGTATTAGAGGTTTCTTATTTAGTATAATTATGTTCAAACATTCTGCTATTACAAAAAAACAAATATTATTTAAATTATCTTCATTATGTTTATCGTATTATAATAATAATAATCCAAATGAAACAATAGAATTAATAACCAAAGATGCTAATATCTTAAGTGATTTATTTATTTTACATCTTAATATATTTGTTAGAACTAGCATACAATCATTATCAACTATCTATATTTTTTATAATATGAATATACAATATGATTTAACTATTTTATTGTTTATTTTATGTTTTTTTCAATTATTATTTAATTATTTATATCATAAATACATTTATCATAGGTTTATACACGAAAAAGATCGCTTAGCTAAAGAACAAAATAATTATATTGACGATTATATTCATAAAATTGATAGCTATAAAACTAACTGTTTAGAAAAATCATTAATTACTAAATATATTGATTTAGAAAATCAAATTGGTATTAATAATATTAAAGAAGCTTTTTATTATGGTATTGATCTAATGTTATCTAATACATATAATACATTTATAATTTATTTTATAATATCATATGGTATTCGTAATAATATAAGTTTAGTAATTATACATCAATTATTATTATATATAGATTCAATTATTAGTATATTAGAATCATATAGACATATTATAACCAATACTTATAAAAATACTTGTGTTGTTAAACGAGTTCGCGATGTATTAAATATTCCTAATAATTCGTCAAATCGTATTAAATATATACCAGATTTTAAACCAGCTATATACATTAATAATATTACTTTTTCTTATAATACAACGGTTGTATATAGAGATTTTAATAGGTTTATACCATTTGGATCTAAACTTGGTATTTACGGTAAATCTGGTATTGGTAAAAGCACTTTATTAAAATTATTAATTAAAATGTATAAAGTTAATGAAGGTAATATTGGTTTTAATGATATTAATATACAAGATATTGATGATGAATTCTTTTATAATGACGTAATAGGATATATAGCACAAGAACCAGTATTATTAGAATTAACAAATAATATTAGATGTGATAGTAATTTAATGAAAGACTTTACAAAAGATATACCAAATACTAAGATGAGTGGAGGACAAAAACAACGATTTGCTATTTGTAATATATTAAATAAAAATAGACCAATTGTATTAATGGATGAACCTACATCGGCTTTAGATACTCACAATCAAAAGTTATTTATAGAAATTATAAAAGAAAAGTATAAAGAATATACTTTTACATTTATACTTGTTAGTCATAACTTAGAACTATTAAATGAATTATGTAAGGATATTATATATCTTTAAAGCTTAGAATAGATTAACCACCATTCTAATGTTGCTGGATTAGTTATATCGCTATAACACGCATAACTTCTAAACTTATTTTTATCATTTAAACCTGATTTACGTTCTTTATACACTGTTACAGTTGATATTATATGCTTTCCTTTACGAGTAGCACCTGCTGACCTATAGAAACCATCTTCATCTATTTTCTTTTTATTTGGACCACGACCATAAGTTTCTTTTGGTAGATTGAGCTTAAACCATTCAATCATTTTGTTTTGCGTTTCAAACATTCTAATAATAGGTTCATTTGAGTCTTCAGTATTTTCAAATTGTTCAATATTATTAGTGCTATTAAATGTTCCTTTGCTTATAGATTTATTTTCTTTTTTAACATATCTAGTTGTATTTGTATTCCACACAACATCAGTATAGCTCATATTATTGTCCAATAGTTTTTCATAATTATTTATACTCTCAATTTTTGTATAACATATGCTAATACCATTATCATCATAACCTGTTAGACGTCCTACAGCGCCTTGAATTATACTAGAATCATTTGCTTTATAATTGTATCGTTCATATGAAATACCAATATGTGTTTTATGTTGGGTTTTAGCACATCTTAGTATTTCGCAGTAAAAAATAATTGTATGTTGAGTTGGTGCTATTTTTAAGAGTGTATTGATATCTTCTTTATCTGTTTGTAAGAAATTTGTATTAAAGACAATATTATCATTTTTGAACACCTTTTGAAAGTTTGAAATTACCTTTTCTTGCCTTCCATTTTTAACAGAAGGAACTCTAATTAAATGATACATTGGGTTTTTGTAGTTTAATATTGGAATTTTCAGTGCATTAACGTTTTTAATAATCTCAAGTGATTTATATTCAAACAATCTATTTTGTATTAAAAAATCCAATGTTCCAGTATAACCCCTACCAGTTTGTAAATATAGACTTTTAGAATGTTCTTTCCATTCTTTTAAATCAATTATGTTTCCATCTGGTGTTGCGGAAAACTGAACAATTTTAATATCATTATCACATAGATATTCTAAATCATAGAAACCACATTCAGTAAATATTTTATTAATAGTTTGATTATTTTTAGAAGCTATCTGGATTTCATCCATTACAATTAATACATTTTTTTGTTTTTTAATTTTATTTATAAACTTATCATTCAAATTAGGACGATGTAATATTTGAGATTTTAGTATATTAGGAAAACGATGCATAGTATCGGTTTTCCATTGTTTATCAGATAAACCTGTAATAATATAGATATTTTCAATTGGTATTAGATTGTTAGTTGCAAATTGTTGGATTGTAGAAATCATACAACCGGTCTTACCACATTGCGTTCTACCATATACATTTATTGCTATAACACTGTTATTGTTTAGATAACTTACAATATTGTTTGCTGTATAGATTTGATTATCGTATAGGGGAGTAATTTGTTCATTTAAGATTTTAATATTTTTAGTTATTTTTTTAATTTCTTCATTAGTATATTTAACTTTGGTGCGTATAAATTGAGACATAGTTATGTTATAACCTTACGTCATCATTTTTTATTAGATGTAGTAGAATTGGTTCTTTTTGGATTTTTACCCGGTGTTTTAGTTTGTGCGGGTGGTGTTGGACTTGTTTGTGCGGGTGGTTTAGGACTAGTTTGTGCGGGTGGTGAGGTTCTAGTTTGTGCATATTAGATGAAAAACAATAATTTTATAATCTAAAGGTTTTTATAATTTTCTTAGGTATCTTTGTTTCTACAATGTTAAATGGTATTAAAATATTTTCAATTATATACGAAAATACATCATAATCTGTTGTATCTGTATATTTTTTCATTAATATATCTAAAATACTATTTAGTTTATCTTTTGTTTCTCTCGGTGGTGATACACTATTTGAATTACTAAAACTTTCATTTAAAAATGTAGGTATTATTTCACTATAATCTGAAATTTGTTCTTTTTTACTTGTTATTTCAGTTGCATAACTATAATCATATATCATTATATTATAATTACACGCTTTTACATAAAAACTTTTTCCATTATATACATATTCATAATAACCTTTTTCATTGTTATTATGCCATAAGAAATTACCACCGTGAACATCTTTATGTAAATGATTTGTTAAAATATGAAATGAACCTATAGCAATCAAAGTTTGCGCAAATATATTAAAAAATAATTTAGTATCTTCCAATATGTTTGGTATTAAACCACCTAGATCACCATTTGCCAATTCATTTATACTTAATAATTTATGGTTTTCAGATATATTTTTATCACATTTTATTGCTTTATACATTATAGGAAAATGTTTAGATCTTTTTGGTATTATTATTTTATCTCTAACCATTTCCATTATTTTTATTTCATTCATATTATCTTCTGTTATTTTCATAACCTTAGTTGCTATTGGAAAATTGCCAAAAACTTTTGAAATTGATGTTTTATAAATAATGGAATTAGTGCCTTTAGAACTAAATAATTTTTCAAGATTTAAAATATTTTTAACAGTAAAAGTATCTGTAAGCTTTCCAGGTTCTAAACAATCATTTTCTTTTATTGATTTAAGATTATTTTGAATATAATTTAAATATTTTACACGATTATCTAAAGTGTTTTTATCTATAAATAATTTACTGCGTAAAAATCGTTGTATCTTTTTTATATCAGTTTCTTCCAAAAAATCTTGGACAAATAAAGATTTTGACTTACTACTATTTGAACCTTTTGATGAAGTACTTCTTGACGATCTACCTGATTTTATTTTTTTATTTATGTTTTCTTTAACTTGTTTAATAGAACTCATTTATTATAAAAATGATACAATTTTTATAGATTACTATTATTATGAAAAAAGTTAAATTTGGAAATAATGAAATATTCGATCATAATGGTAAAACAAAGAAAACTAGATTATATCCAATGAAACGTAGTAATAAAAATGAAAAAATTAAGACTATATCTAGAAGTATAATACGAAAATATTATAAAAAATTATTCGTAAATGTAAATATTATTATTATAAAAAAAATATATTCTATTATTATTACAAAAAAATAGAATATAAATATAAATTGTTAATTTCTAAACTTACAGATGATGATCCTATTACAAATGAACTTATTCAAGATGTTATTAATATATGTAATGACGTAATACTTGACATATATTATACATAAATGATTACCAAGCATCCTTAGTTCCACCATCATATTCTTTGGCATAACCGTCTTTAACTAACATTTCATTTATGTTAATATTATCTTTAAAAATTATTGCTAAAGGTCTTCCGTATTTATCAAAATCACCGAATAATACTTCTATCATATGAGTATTTTTATTTATCATATCTCTAATATCATTACGAGTATTATTATCATCTATTACAATATCAGTAAGTATATTTATTAAATAATTACGTGCTTTAAGACCTAATTCTTTTTGAGAACCACGTAATTCAGGTGTATCAATACCGTGTAGCCTTACGTTGATCTTAACAAAACTAAAACCTTCTAAATCTATACAAACTGTAATTGTATCAGCATCATATATATCTAATATTTTTGCATTATATCTTTTATTTTTTAAAGTAAATCTAGGTGTATTATCGTATGTTTGATTTTCCATTTACTTTAATAATTTAATTAATTCATTTTTAAGTATAATAATTATTATTAGTTCAATACAATTATATACATAATATATATTTTTACGTAATAATAAATTAAAAGTGTATATAAAATAAAATGAAATATAAAACATAGTTTGCTTTACGGTATAGTTGTTGAATTTAATACAAAATAAATAACATATCATTTTACGAAATAATAAATGTGATATAAAAGCATATTCATATTTATTTATTTTTTGAAACTCATTTGTATAATAAACTAATACTATTGTATTTATAATTAATAAATAATGAAATAAAGTATTATTACCATAATATAATATATGTATTACAAATGTTATAGCAGTAAATAAATCATAATAATAATTTATAATAGTATTCCAAAATAATAATGAACATATTATTACTAAAATAGTATGAATATATAAATATTTATTTATTATTATTGTATTTAATAATGGTTGTAATATCCATATAGTATTAATACCTAATATAAGTTTTTCATTTTCAGAATAAGACATTTGTTTAATAAAATATATTTTCTATATTTCAATCCTGTTATTTTTAACAGTTAAATATTTATTATATATATAATATATAAATGTCTAATGAGGATGAAACATTTATTAATATAAAATTTATTAAAGAATTTAGAGACAAAATACTTTATGCTAGTCCTTCTAAAAGAATAACCTATGAACAATTTGATAAAATGTGTAAAGATGATGAAGTATTGACTATAATGTCTAAAGAACTTAAAAAATCTACAACTGAATTGAAACAGTTTTGCAAATATTTTTCAATTTTTAAAAAAAATATTCATTTAAAACCGGAAGAAATATTTAATATAATAAAAGCTATAAAACAACAAGAAGAATTATTTGAAAGTCTAGATGAACTTTGCGACAGCAATAAATCAAGAATAATTGAATGGCTTGTTGATATTAGTATTGAATATAATGGTGTTCATAATAATAAAATATCTAATTTATTAACTAAATCAAAAATACCAATTAACACTAAAAACGAATATGATATATATAATTCAATTTTACAATGGTTTTTAAATAATAAAGAACAGTTTATAGATAGTGATGATCTTGATTTATTTGATAATATACCTTCAACTACTTTTACCAAAATATCAAAAGCAATTATGATGCAAAAAATAGATATTCAAGAAGCTATAAAAAAATGGAAATCAAATCCTAATATTAATCCTTATAATGGTAATGTAGTTAAAACTTCTATTGTTCCAAGAAGTAAATACGCAAAATTATATCAAACATTTATTACATATTTAAGTAAAGATTCGTCTTTTGAAAAAATTAGAAAACAACTGCCTACGAATCATATATATGTTTTAGAAGATATAGATTATCTTGAAAAACTAAAGCAACAAAATACTGATGAGCAAGATGATAAATGGATTGATTTTTTAATTAAAAACAAAAATATAATAAATACTAAAGAACAGATACTAGATAAAAAAGGTTATACCGTTTATGACCATTTATTTATGCATTTTTGTTTTAAAAAAAGCGATTCTAGTCAAAATATTGATAAGCAATTTTTTTTATATCAAACTATTGAAAATCAAATAAAATTAGTTAAAGGAGTTGATATGGATTGTTATGAAGTTATTGACAGTATGTTAAGTTTTGAAAGTGAGCAAAATAAGGGTATAAATTTTGAAATTAAAAGAATTAGTGGTGCTGATGCTAAAGTATGGCCATATTACGTTCCACCTCTTTTAAAATTGTTTATAGATTATATATATGAAATTGCTTACTATTTAATACCTATTCAAAGATTGAATTTATCAATATTTCACGAATATTTTTTATACGGTAAAGAAGAAAACACTTTATTTAAAAATAAATACATAGATGAAAGCATACAATTTAATAAACATAGATTAAAAACTATATTAAATATTATATTTGGTTCAATCAATAGTAGTAATAAAACATTTTTGAAAATATTATGGAAAGAAATAAAATATGTAATGTCTGAAGAACAAACATTTATTTATAATAAAAATAAATTATATACAATTAAGTCTTCAAGTTCTCAAAACATTATTCATAATATTAATAAAAAAATAACTGATGCTGAAATGAGTAATTTCAAAATGTTTTTTGTTTCTTCTTTATTTGATATAAAAACAGTTCATAAAGAATCGCAACAAAATAAGAATATAAAATATGAACCTGTTATAGACCCTTACAATAATTTACCTGAACCACCTAAAATGCCTAGAAGACCTGTCATTAGTCAAGAATTACAAAGATATAAAATGACATCAGATATTAAAGGAAAAAATACAGAAAAGGAAAAAGAATTGAAAGAATATTTAGAAAAAGAAAAACAATTTAAAAAAGAATTAAAAAGTTATGATAAAAAACTAAAAGAATATAATGATAAATATTTAGGTAAAAAACTATCACCTTATTTTTCAGTAAAATTATCAAGAGCAAGAAGTGTAATAAATGATAAAAATTCTTTGAGATTAAGTTATTCACCTTTAAAAGTTACAGCAAAATCTTTAACCAACTTCAAACCAAAAAAAAATAAAGAATTATTAGCAAAATTTGAAAAAGAACCATATAATAAAACATACAAAGGAAATGAAGAAGAACAAGGGAGACAGAAGGAGCTGTGGGAAGGAGACCTGGTAGGAGGACGGCCAAAAACAACAAGCAGCAGTGCTAGTGAAGTTCCCAATCTCAGTATGTCCCACTCCATCAGGGCAAGTAGCAAGAGTAGTAGCAAGAGTGGTAGCAAGAGTGATAGCAAGAATAGTAGCAAGAGTAGGTGCAAGAGTGGCTGCAGTTCAGATAACAAATCAAAAAGAAAAAAAAAAATGAACAAAATAACACAAGAAAGAAAGGAAGCAACAGAAGAAAGAGAAAGAGAAATGAACAAAATAAGACAAGAAGAAGCAAAAGAACTAGAACAAGCAGAACAGGAAAAAGTGTTGCAAGAACCAGTCCAACAAGGAGAAATAGAAGAAGAGTTAATATCAGTAGAAAAAGAAGACAAACTGGTAGAAAGGTGGTCAGAAGCAACAAACAGGGGTACTAGTAGAGCTCCCAGTATGTCCCACTCCATCAGGAGTGGTAACAAGGGTGGCAGAAGCATTGGCAGTGCCTACAGTTCAGGTGGAAACCCACAAAAAGAATACTTGCAAATTTTACAGGGAGGAGGTAATAAAAAAGAACTTTCAAAATCAGATCTAAAACTACAACTTGCACTTGAAGCACATAAATTTAAAGAATTTGCTAAATCACCAAGTCCTTCTGGAAAATCACCAAGACAAAAATATATAGGGTGTGATTTAAATGCTAATGATCCAATAACACTGGAAACACTTGGAGATTTGCATTTAAAAAAAATAAAATATTTATCAAAAATAAAAACAAAATTACCAGATGGAAAAATAATAACACATTGTTATGATACTATACCATTTTATAATTATATATTATCTTGTTATAATAAAAATGAAGAACCAAAAAATTTAGCAATAGGTAGAGAACTATTAACAACTGAACAAAAAAATGAAGTATTTAAAAAAATCAAGTATTTTACAAAACAACCAACATTGAAAAGTAATATAAACAAAAAATATTTTTTAAAAGCAAAATATAATACAGTTTTTAAAAATTATAAACTTGAAGCTTTAATTAATATCGGAACAATAGATTTTGATGTAATAAATTATAATAAAATTGATAAACCACCACTTCGAAGAAGATATCCTTCCGGAATAAATTCTGATGAATATGACTTATACGATAATTATGTAGCTGAACGTAGAGAACGTAGAGCACGTGGTTTGTTAAACGTTACTAGCTCTACTCCTACTTCTTCTTCTAGTAGCTCTAAGTCCTATGATCTTTATGAAGTCGAACCTACACTTTTACATACAGGACCAATACTTTCAAGGGATGATATATTATTTGAAGATACTTCAGATGCAACAGTTTTATTAATTAAACAAGGAATGGCAAATGGTTCTTTACTTAAATTAGATACTTATCCTTATTGGATACCTGAAACACAGATGGATATTAATAGACCAACTGATTATAAATTTTTATTATTACCTCCAAATAACTTTGGAGCTAACGATGAAATTGAAGAAATAAAAGAAAAAACAAAAGTATTTAATAATAGATTAACAAGACTAATTTAATTATTCATAATTTATCCTTATGTGTTATAACAACAATTGTCAGCATTAGAGTTGTAAATATACTCTAAAATCATAATAAAATAAATATATAAGTTATTGTATCTAATAATGGTTGTAATATCCATATAGTATTTATACCCAATATAAGTTTTTCATTTTCAGAATAATACATTTGTTTAATAATAAATGCAAAATAATAGATTTGATCTTTATTTTTCTTATTGGATATTATTATGGTTAGTTTTTATAATACTTTTTTATAAAAAAGGTATATTACCTTTTTATAGTTTTATTTTAGCTTTACTATACCATACAACAATTGTTATATATACATTTATATTAAATAAAAAAAAAATAATATTACATATGATAATTGTAATAATAATAAAAATTATACCTATAATAATAATATATAATTATTATTATAATCGTATAAATTTTAGAAAAGAATTAGTTTTATTTATTATTTTATTTGGTTTATATATTATTTGGAAATATATTATTAATAATGTAGATCTTTTATGTGAAATTAAAGATCTAATTACTAATGGTATTGCTAATGATACACCACTTAAAAATATTATTCATATGTGTTATAACAACAATTGTTAGCATTAGAGTTGTAAATATGCTAAACGATATAAAGTAATAGTAGTTAGGTGTATTTCTACGTATATTAGGTATTTTTATTATTTAGGATTAATATTATTATTGATTATAATTGGATACTTCACAATCCAGATGATAATGGTAAATGAAGAAATAGTAAATGGGATCTTGAAATGATATACACTGATTATTATGATTTAAGGGCTATAAATAGTTCTATTGTTAGTAAAAATCCAAATGGTATAATACCTAGAGGCATTGTTGATAATCTTATATTATTTGTAGAAAATTATAAAATATATATGTTTTTGAAATCATTGCAATGATTACAATCTTGCAATAGCTGGTAAGTTTCCAAATGCTAATTGAAATTTTATATAATTACTAAATGTTGAATTAGTTTCTAGTAATTGATATCTAATTTCTCCGTGTTCTTTTATTTTATTTGTAATTTCTTCTATTTTTTTTTCAAGATTATTTGTAGCTTGTTCTAAAATAGCTTCAATAATATCATCTGAAAATAATTCTAAGTAGTTTGTTGTGAGCATCTGTTTGCTTGTGAGAGTTGTCATTTTAATTATAAATTTTTAATATGTATACTTCATTTTTAACTTTAAAAATGTAATATTATTACATAATATTATATTTCTTTTTTTTATAGTATGCTTTTCGTTTATTAAATCTAGTTGTAAATATTGAAAAGTTATCTACAATATCAATTATCAATGGTTTTATTATTCTATCAGATACTTTAGATCTTAATATTCTACCTACAGATTGTTCTATATCACTCATCGGTGATACTAATATTAAACTATTTAATGTTGGTATATCAAGACCTTCGCTACTCATATGTGTTGTTGCTAATATTATATTTGCTTTAGTACTTTCGTTTAATTTAGTTTGAGACATTCCACCAATATAATATCCCATTGTATAATCAAAATCAGTATCGTTATTCAACAAAGTATAAATATCATTTAACAATGCTTTACGTTCTGATAATACTAATAGTTGTCTTTCTTTAGTCATATTTTCTTTAATTGCTTCTACAATAAATTGGATTCTAGGTTTATATGATACCACGTTTCCTAACATTTTAACTGCACTTATTTTACCATTAAACATTGTTTCTATTCTATTATATTCTGGATTATTTGAAGTAAAATGATAATATTTAACATCAATATCATTATCATCAGTATTATTAATTAATTTAATAACTGGTTTTCCTATAAACCATTCAAATACTTTACGTAATCCATCTTTTCTGTTTAGGGTAGCAGATAAACCTAAAACAAAAGGGGAACAAGTTTTAATTAATGCCTGACTGAATACTTCCGCACTACAATGATGAACTTCGTCAATAATTACTAAACCAAAATCTTTAAATATATCAGGATCATAATCTCGCATAGCTATAGATTGTAATGAACCTACTACAAAATCTTTATTTTCAATATCAACTTTATTTTGTTTTATTATTCCAATGCTAGAATCTGGTGAAAACATTTTAACTCTTTCAGCAAATTGAACATTTAAGAAATCTTTATGTGAAATGAACAAGGTTTTAAGTTTTAGACGACAAGCTATATTAATTGCTATAACAGTCTTACCACCTCCACAACCAATACTAACAATTCCACCCATTTTAGTAGGATCATCGCAAGCATTTAAGAAAGCATCAACTTGTTCAACTTGATAGTCTCTTAAAGATCCTACAAAGTTCATATTAGGTCTAGTTTCACCTTGACCAATAACATTTCTATCTGGAATACCAAACCTTTGCAATCCATAATACTTAGGTAAATATAATTTAGTTTTATTTTCACGATATAAACTGTATTTTTTAGGTTCAATATGATCAAACATATGGTTTTGAATTTCTACTGTTAATTCTTTCCTAACTACGTTAAGATCTTTTTCATCATAATATTCTTTTTTTATAGAATATCCTTGTCTAGATAAGGATGTCATTACTTATATTGTAATGTATATAATCATTTTTTATGTAATAAAATTAAATTATGCCTTATTTATTTTCATATGGATCCAATAATATAACGCAATTATCTCAGAGACTTAAAAGAAAAATATTAAAATCCGAAATTATACCGGCATATATTGAAGATTATACAAGAATATTTTGTTTTTATTCATCAAAATGGAATGGTAGTGTGGCTTCCATTTATCCAGATAAATATAAATTAGTATTTGGATCTTTAATTATGTTAGATGAAAAAGACTTACGTAAATTAGATAGGTTTGAAACAAATTATACTAGGAAAATGATAAATGTTACTGATAATTATTTTAATAAAATGAATGCACACGTATATATTTGTAATGATACTAAGTTTGTTAAAGAACCTTCTGTAGAATATTTAGAAAATATTAAAAAAAATATATATGATAGTTGGAAAATAAAAACAAAGTATGTTCCTATTTATATAAAAACAAAAAGAGGTATTGAAGTATACAAAAAATGATTGATTAAAAATTTACATTGTAAAATGAACGATGTTTTGAGCATTATTGTTTCTAAATATATACATTATATGGTATATTATCCGGATATTAGTAATATATTAATGATGAGGATTGTTAATAAATATTGTCGTAAAATGATAGATTTTGCAATTCTTAATTATTTTGAATTGATCTTTAAGCTTGAAGAAGGTAAAAGTTATATTGATTTTTATTCAAAATACATAAACCTATATATGATTCTTTGTATCAATTCAAAATTATACAATGCATATCAAACTAAGATTATGATCTATAATGCTATTTATGTAATTGTAACTAGATACAAAATTATATATAAAATGATAATTGAAGATGAAAATTATAAATTAATTATTGATAATAATATACGTTATGAAAATATTTATAATAATTGTTATAATGTAAAATTATATTTCAGTGATATTGAAAAATTTAAAAAATATATAAAATTTAGTTTGCGACTTGATAAAACATAAGTTTATTGATAAGGTTCTATGGTGGTATTATAGTGGTATTGTAGTGGTTTTATAGGATAATTACAAATATATTATAGTGGTTTTATAGGATAACTACAAATATATTGTAATGGTATTATAGGATTTTATAATTGTTTTATAAGATATTTACAAATATATTGTAATGGTATTATAGGATATCTACAAATATATTGTAATGGTATTATAGGATTTTATAATTGTTTTATAAGATATTTACAAATATATTGTAATGGTATTATA
>ENA-OUOG01000359-OUOG01000359.1-marine-metagenome-genome-assembly--contig:-NODE-359-length-60899-cov-6.186873_pt1 | contig 60899 bp, 44 predicted proteins | sample MGYA00248635_ERZ508505 | MGnify/ENA primary metagenome ERZ508505 (study PRJEB26176, sample SAMN06267871) | marine metagenome | isolation source: Saanich Inlet, British Columbia, Canada | place: Pacific...
TCCACTGTGAGCGAACCATCCAATTCCAATGTGCTCGTCGGACCCACACCATGTGCGCTTATGAACGTCAAGTTCTCTGCGTCCAAGTTTTGGATCAGAGCTTCTTCGAAGTCAGCGTTACCAGCGCTCAAGTAGTTGAACAGGCCCGTAGCAGCCGAGAAGGCGCCTGGGATGTCCAACGTTCCGTTGACCGTCAAGTCCTGAACATCGATGTCGTTGAACGTCATGCTGCCGTCAGCGTTGACGGTCATGTTAGCGAAGATGTCCGCTAAGTCAGCAGTGTTCTGGTCGACAGCGATTTGCAGCAGGCTGATGTCGCCTTCTGCGTCCTGGATCATGCCCAACAAAGCAGCGCCTTGGTCGGCATTGCCCGTGATCTGACCTTGGAGATCAGACAACGTGTTGTTGGTTGCGGTAACGAACGAGTTGAAGTCGCCTTCGTGGTCGCCCAAGGCGGTCCACAGAGCAGCAATCTCCTCTTCTTGTCCGTTGAGCGCATACATCGCTACGGGCACTGCTTGTACAGCAACGTCCCCGAAGGAAGCATACGTTCCGGTTCCGGCATCCACTTCAATCTCGAAGTGCAGGCCGGCCGCAGACCAATCGACATCAGCTAACGACGTGCCCGCAGAGGTCACACCGGAACCGATGGTCAAGGCCAGGTTACCGAACTGGTTGGTTAATACGCTGGCATGCTCTTCTTGCCAGACTGTGGTTGCCCCGTCTTTCAACGTGACTCGCACGGCAAGTTCGGTGTCCGCCAGAGGATCACCGTCGGCATCACGGGCGACCGCCTGGTAGGCGACTCCGTAGCTCGAATCCTGCGCTTGCAGAATTGTTAATGCTCCGAATAAACAGAGCAGGGAGAGGAAAAGTGTACGCATCACTTTTATCTTGGTTAAGATTTCAGAACTCGAATATACGAGAAAATTCTCGACAAACAACGAATGTCTCGCGACAAATTTCTATTAAGCATCGGTCAAAGATGGTTCTATACAACGTAACAGTAAGTGTGAGCCCCGAAAAATCGGGGGATTGGCTGCATTATATGCGGACTCAGCACATCCCAGAAGTGATGGCAACGGGCGCATTTCGCGATTGGAAAATTTGCCGGATACACGCTGAGGAAGAAGGCGGAGAGGCCTATTCGGTTCAATACGTGGCCCATGACGGCAACGCGCTTGAACAGTATCTCGAACACCACGCACCTGCCTTGAGAGCGGATCACACTGAGCGATTCGGAAAGCATACGGCGGCGTTTCGGACAATTTTGTCGATTTTAGACGAAGGTTCATCAGCGCGATAAACGGAACAAAATTAGACAATGTTTCAAGAATCGGACGTTCGAGCGAAAAAGCACCTCGGACAACACTTTTTAAAGGACGCCCAGTTCGCCCAGCGAATCGCTGAAGCGCTGAGTCCTGCTGCATGCTCCGGACTGGTCTTGGAAATCGGCCCCGGAACCGGTGCGCTCACTCGACCGCTCATGGAACGACTCGAGCAGCCGCCCTTCGGATTGGAGCTCGACCGCGAAAGCGTCGCGTACCTCGTCGAATCGAAAACGCTGCCCGCGGACCATGTGCTCGAACAGGACTTGCTGAAGTGGTCGCCGGCGGATCACCCAGCGTTCCGCGAGGCGCCGTTCGCACTGGTGGGCAACTTCCCGTATAATATCTCTTCGCAGATTCTTTTTTGGACCTTGGACCACCGGGGCCAAATCCCGGAGCTCGTCGGCATGTTTCAAAAGGAAGTGGCCGAACGCGTCGTCGCCCCCCACGGATCGAAGACGTACGGCATCCTGAGCGTGCTCATTCAACTGCACTACGAAGCGACGTACCTGTTCACCGTTCCACCGGGCGCATTCAATCCGCCACCGAAGGTGCAGAGCGGCGTGATCCGTTTGGCCCAAAAGCCGAGCCCACCCGAACACCTGGACTACTCCCACCTGAAAGGCGTCGTGAAGGCCGCGTTCAACCAACGGCGCAAAACGCTGCGCAACGCCCTGCGTTCGGGAGGCTTCGATGTGAGCAACGTGCCCGAGTCCACCCTCGGTTTGCGGGCAGAACAACTCAGCCCCGAGGACTTTGCCGGACTCGCCCGTTTGCTCCCCTCGAGATGACATATATATAGGTATGGGATTCTGCCCGACTTGGCAAAGGCCCTACCTTTGGAAAAAAGGTTTTGAAATGAACAAGACCGTGACGTTGCAAGAATTCATCATGGACGGCCAAGCGGCCTTTCCATTCGTGTCGGGCCAGTTGACCCGGCTGTTGACCGATTTGGCCATTGGGGCGAAAATCGTGAACCACCAAGTGAACCGCGCCGGCCTTGCTGGCATCCTCGGCTCCACTGACCAAGTGAACGTGCAAGACGAGCAACAGCAGAAGCTCGACGTCTTCGCCGACCGGACGTTCCTTCGGATCTTGTCCGCGGGCAAATCCGTGGCGGGAATCGGGTCGGAGGAGCGGGAAGATTTTGTCCTGTGCGGGGACGAAGGCAAAAACGGAAAGTACGTGGTCCTCATCGACCCGCTCGACGGCAGCTCGAACATCGACGTCAACGTGTCCATCGGCACCATCTTCAGCATCCACAAGCGCACCACGCCTCTCGGGAAAGCGCTGACCGACGAAGACTTCCTTCAACCGGGTTCGCACCAAGTTGCGGCCGGTTACATCCTCTACGGCTCGTCCACCATGCTCGTCTACACGACAGGCACCGGCGTCAACGGGTTCACGCTCGACCCCGCAGTGGGCGAATTTTTCCTGAGCCACCCGGGGATGTCCTTTCCCGATCACGGCTTCACCTACAGCATCAACGACGCCCTCCTCGCTCGGGCAACGCCCGCCGTGAGGTCCTTCATCGAGGGCTGCCGAGAAGCGACCGAACCCGCGTTCCGTGCTCGGTACATCGGATCGCTGGTATCGGACTTCCACCGCAACCTCATTCACGGAGGGATTTACCTCTACCCCTCCTTGATCAACAAGTCCGAAGGGAAGCTTCGGTTGCAATACGAATGCGCGCCGCTCGCATTCATTGCAGAACAAGCCGGCGGGCTGGCAGAAGACGACTCCGGTCGCATCCTGGACCGCAAACCGGAGCAGCTCCACGAGCGCGTTCCTTTCTATGTCGGCAGCCGGCACCTCCTGCATGCGCTCAAGGCATGCCGTCAAGCCGGTTCGTAGGGTTAACTTTGGGGCATGCAAAGCCCGATGCGCCCCGCGGACCTGCTCGCTCATTACCAGCGAGACCCCCGCACCGCAACGTTGACCCATGTCCTCACGCCCGAAGCGGCCAAGGTCGAAATGCGGGGAGCGTGCGCTTCATCAGTCCCGTTAATCGCCGCTGCTCAGTCCATTACAGCTGGAGGATCGCACCTCTTCGTGCTTGACGACAAGGAACAGGCGGCGTATTTTTTGAACGATTTGGAGCAGCTGTTGGGCAAGGACGTGCCGTTGTTCTTCCCGCGTTCTGCGCGCACGCCGTACCAAGAGGAAGTCACCGAGAATGCGAACATCGCCATGCGGGCGGAGGTGCTGAATGAAATCCGCGTCCGCGGAACGGGTTTGGTGGTGGTCAGCTTCCCGGAAGCCCTCGCGGAACGCGTCATCAGCCGGAAGGAGCTGAACGATCAAACCTTTACCATCGCCTTGCGCGAGCAGTACACGATGGACTTCCTCGACGACGTGTTCATCACGTACGGGTTTCACAAGGTGGATTTCGTGTACGAACCGGGGCAGTACGCCATCCGCGGGGGCATCGTGGACATCTTTTCGTTCAGCTTCGACTATCCGTATCGGATTGAATTCTTCGGAGACGAAGTGGAGTCGATTCGGAAGTTTGACCCGGTTAATCAATTGAGCGTCAATAAAATGACGAAGGCCGTCATCGTTCCGAACATCGGCAACAGCACCTTGCACGAGAGCGTGGAGCCCTTCTTCAACTTCCTGCCGGCGGACACGGTGATTTGGGCCACGGACGTGGAGCGCATGCGGAAGCAGCTGGCGAAGGAACTCGTTCGGGCCGAAGAAGCGTTCGCGCGGACGTCAGGCCAAATCCAATTCACTCCCCCGGAAGACCTGTACATCGCCCCGGACCGCCTTGACGGGCTGCTCGAGCCGTTCCGGGTGGTGGAGTTCGACGGGGGGACGACGTTTGCGGAGCGGTCGGTTTTGGCGTACGACATCCAACCGCAGCCGAGCTTCAACAAGAATTTCGACCTCATCGGCGCCAACTTGCGGTCCAACGCGAAACAGGGCTACACGAACGTCATCGTGGCCGGCCAAGCCACGCAGCTCGAACGCCTGTACGACATCTTCGCCGACCGCGAGGAAGAGGTGCCCTACCACGCGCTGCCGATGGAATTGACGGCGGGCTTCGTCGACAAGGAATTGCGGCTGCTCGTTTACACCGACCACCAGCTCTTCGAGCGGTACCACCGATTCCGCCTGAAAGAGAGCTTCCGACAAAACAAGCAAGCGCTGACGCTCAAGGAGTTGATGGCATTGGAGCCGGGCGACTTCGTGGTGCACGTGGACCACGGAATTGGCGAGTTCAGCGGCCTGCAGAAGATCGATGTGAACGGGAAGCAGCAGGAGGCCATTCGATTGACTTACAAGGGCGGCGATGTGCTGTACGTGAGCATCCACTCCTTGCACCGCATCGCGAAGTACACGAGCAAGGAAGGCACCGCACCGAAGATTTCGAAGCTCGGATCGGGCGCTTGGCAGGCCACGAAGTCGAAGACCAAATCCCGCGTCAAAGAACTCGCCTTCGACCTCCTCCAGCTCTACGCGAAGCGCATGCAAGCGCCCGGGCACGCCTTCGCCCCGGACAGCTACCTCCAGCACGAACTCGAAGCGAGCTTCATGTTCGAGGACACGCCCGACCAGCACGCCGCCTGTGAGGCCGTTAAGCGGGACATGGAGAAGTCGGCGCCGATGGACCGGCTCGTTTGCGGCGACGTGGGTTTTGGCAAGACGGAAGTGGCGATTCGTGCGGCCTTCAAAGCCGCCACCGACGGCAAGCAAGTTGCGGTCCTGGTGCCCACGACCATCCTGTCCATGCAGCACCACCGGAGCTTCACACGCCGCCTCCACGACTTCCCCGTCACGGTGGACTACATCAACCGATTCAAGACCGGAAAGGAGCTCACGAACACCCTCAAACGCCTCGAAGCCGGCGAAATCGACATCCTCGTGGGCACGCACGCCATTGTGGGCAAGCGCGTGAAATTCAAAGACTTGGGTCTGCTCGTCATCGATGAGGAGCAGAAATTTGGCGTATCCGTCAAGGACAAGCTCAAGACGCTGAAAGCGAACGTGGACACCCTCACGCTGACCGCAACGCCCATTCCCCGCACGCTGCAATTCAGCCTCATGGGCGCGCGCGATTTGAGCATCATTTCGACCCCCCCGCCCAACCGGCAACCCGTGGACACGGTCCTCGCCCCGTTCAACGAAGAGGTCGTGCGGGATGCGGTTGCGTACGAGATTTCGCGCGGTGGGCAGGTCTTCTTCGTGAACAACCGCGTCGGCAACATCAAGGAGGTCGCGGGGATGATCCAGCGCCTCGTTCCGGACGTCCGAGTGGGCATCGGGCATGGCCAAATGGATGGCAAGCAACTCGAGGAGGTCATGGCTCGCTTCATCGACGGCTCGTACGACGTCCTCGTCGCCACCACCATCATCGAATCGGGCATCGACATTTCGAACGCGAACACCATCATCATCAACGACGCCCAGCACTTCGGACTCAGCGACTTGCACCAGCTGCGCGGGCGGGTCGGCCGATCGAATAAAAAGGCCTTCTGTTACCTGCTCGCACCCCCGTTGCACGCCCTGCCCGACGAGAGCCGCAAGCGCTTGCAGGCCATCGAGCAGTTCAGCGACCTCGGAAGCGGCATCCAAATCGCCATGCGCGACCTCGACATCCGCGGTGCCGGCGATTTGCTCGGCGGCGAGCAGAGCGGGTTCATCTCCGAACTCGGCTTCGACATGTACCAAAAAATCCTCGCCGAGGCCGTCCAAGAGCTCAAGGACGAGCAGTTCGAGGACCTGTTCCATTCCGAAGACGCCCCCCGCCGATTCGTGCGCGAAGCGGCCATTGAAACGGACTTTGAGCTCTTGTTACCAGACGATTACGTCAGCGACATTCCCGAGCGGATTGCCCTGTACCGGGAGCTGGACGATTTAGACAAGGAGGAGCATTTGGCGGCGTTCAAGGCGCGGTTGGAAGACCGTTTTGGGGAGATTCCCGAGCAGGCTTCCGGGCTGATTGATACCATTCGGTTGCGCTGGCTCGCGGAGTTCTTGGGCATGGAGAAGGTGGTGCTGAAGTCCGGTAAACTCATCGCCGCATTCGTGTCGGATGAGGAGTCGCCGTACTTCCAAGGGCCGGTGTTTGCCCGGGTGCTCGATTACTTAAAGGTGAATCCAAGTCGGACCAAAATGTACCAGCGGAACGGCGGATTGCGCCTCTCCATCGACGACGTCACTTCACCTCATCAGGCCTTGGAACTGCTCGAAGCCATCGCCGGCATTCGGGCGGAACAAGCGGCGCCCGAATACCGAGCAGAAAAGGCAGAACCGGCCGGATGACCTCACCAGCGGTAAGCAAACTGCACGCCCGCAACCCGTCCAGGAGCCGAAATTCCCGTCGAACCGACCGCCGCGGAACGCCGCGCATACCGATCGTGTGTGGCGTTCACGGCGACGTGACCCGTGACCGCCCAATGGTCGCCCCAGGTGTGCGTAGCGCCGATGAGGGCGCGCAATTCGCGGTGAACCCAAACATTGGTCACCGCCTCCGAACGCACCGCGAACCGGTCGCGGTTTACCTCGAAGCCCACGAAGGCACAGAGCGGCGCGCCAGGTGCAGGAGTGGGATGGAAACGAACCCCGATGCCAGCGGTCGTTCCGGACTCGAGCGCGGCCGCCTCGAACTCCCCGCCCAACACAGGCCATCCGGAGACGGGATCGGTCACGAGCGCGCCGCCCGTCACCTGGACGGAAAACTCCGGGTGAAACCACCGTTCGACGGTGGCCACGGCTTGACCGCGGAGGAGGCGCCCTGCGTCCCAGCCGACTGACCATTTGGCCTGATCAGCCAACGGCAGCACGGGCTCAGGCACATATTCCTGCCCGGACACAGCCCCCACCAAGCCGAGGCAAAGCCCCAAGCTCCACACGATTCGTCGCGCCTTCATGCCCAATTGAACGTTCATTGTTAAGCGAAAGTTACAAACTTTACTTCAAAGTTAAGAGAATGTTACGCGAATCGGTTCAACCGCCCTGCGAAGTAGCTTTATCGCATGCAACCGATCATGACGTTTGAGGAGGGCGAAGACTTCCGCACAGGCCAAATCTTGCTCATCGACAAACCGCTCGAATGGACCTCCTTCGACGTCGTCAACAAACTCCGGTACACCATTCGGAAAACGTTCGGATTCAAGAAAATCAAGGTCGGTCACGCCGGAACGCTCGACCCCCTCGCCACCGGCGTCCTCGTCATCTGCACAGGGCGCATGACGAAGCAAATCGACGGGCTCATGGCCGAAGAAAAAGCGTACCGAACCACGGTTCGCCTCGGCGCGTTTACGCCATCCCTCGACGCCGAAACGCCCGTCGAGCGGTGGGTGGAGGCGAACCACATCACGCAGCAACACGTGGAATCCGCGCTCGACGCATTCCGCGGCACCATTTCCCAGCGCCCGCCTGTGTTTTCGGCGAAAAAGGTCGACGGGAAGCGGGCCTACAAAGTGGCGCGGGAAGGGGGCGAAATCGCGTTGCGCGTGGTCGAAGTGACGGTTCATGGATTGGATTTGGTCCAAATCGAGCACCGCACAGTCGAGGGCCACTCCGTGTGTGACGTCGTACTGGACATTCGCTGCAGCAAAGGGACATACATCCGTTCCATCGGCCGGGACCTTGGGGAAGCGCTGGGCGTGGGGGGAACCCTTGCCGCGCTTCGTCGAACGGCAAGTGGTCACTTCGTTGAAGACCAACTGTGGACGGTGGATGAGGCCGTTCAACGCATCGCAGCTTGCCCACTAGAAAAGACTTGACAAAGGTGTGGCGATTTCGTACCTTTGCCGGCTTGAAGAAGGGATTCGCCTGACTTCTGGAAACCGCCTCGCAGCTCAAAACCCCCTGTCGTTTTGGAAAGAATGAAACTCTCCCATTTCAAGTACGAAATTCCAGAGGATTTGATTGCCCAATACCCCTTGGACAACCGCGATGACAGCCGGTTGCTCGTGGTGGACCGAAAGACGGGAACCTTCGAACACAAAATGTTCAAGGACGTGCTCGATGAATTCGACCCGGGGGATGTCTTTGTGGCGAACGATACCCGGGTGTTTCCTGCCCGCCTTTACGGAAACAAGGAGAAAACGGGGGCCGTGATCGAAGTGTTCTTGTTGCGGGAACTGAACCGCGAGAGCCTGCTGTGGGACGTGTTGGTGGATCCCGCTCGTAAAATCCGCATTGGGAACAAGCTGTACTTTGGCGAAAACGACGAGCTGGTGGCCGAAGTCATCGACAACACCACCTCGCGGGGTCGGACGTTGCGCTTCCTGTTCGACGGCACGCCCGATCAGTTCATGGACGTCATTTTCAAGCTTGGAGAAACCCCTCTTCCGCGGTACATCACGCGGGAGGTGGAACCCGAAGACCGCGACCGATTCCAGACCATCTACGCGAAGAATCTCGGTGCGGTAGCGGTGCCGACAGCAGGCCTGCACTTCTCAAAGCACCTCCTCAAGCGATTGGAAATCAAAGGGATTGACATGGCATTCTTGACCCTGCACATCGGTCTCGGCACGTTCCGTCCCGTCGAAGTGGAGGACCTCACGAAGCACAAAGTGGATTCCGAGCAGCTCAACATTCCCGAAGATTGCTGCGACATCGTCAACCGGGCAAAAGAAAACGGAAAGCGCATCGTTGCCGTGGGCACCACTGCGTTGCGCGCGATGGAAACGTCGGTGAGCACCACGAACACGTTGAAGCCGTTCAACGGCTGGACGAACAAGTTCATCTTCCCGAAGTACGATTTCAAGATCTCCGACGCGTTAATCACGAACTTCCACACACCCCAGAGCACGCTGTTGATGATGTCATCGGCCTTCGCGGGCCTGGAATTGATCCAAGAGGCCTATCAGGAAGCCATCAAGGAGAAGTACCGCTTCTTCGCCTACGGAGATGCGCTCCTGATCAAGTAATCGCGCTGGGAGGTTTGCCTTAACGGGATTTTTTAGAACTTCGGGAGCACTCAATTGTTGTTTTCCTCATGATGAAAATCCTCGGCTTGGCCTTGGCGCTCGGGATGAGCGCGGGGTCTTGGGCGAATGCCCCTCTCGTTGGTAATCCCTTGACGGTTAGCGCTGAAAGCGGTTTGGAGGTGGGCCAAAAAGCTCCCCTCCTCGACCGCGAAATGCCCGGCGTAGACGGACTCAATCACACCATCAACTCCACCATGGGCACCCACGGAACGGTGGTGGTATTCAGCTGCAACACCTGCCCATTCGTCGTGGGCAACGGCGAAAAATCGGAAGGTTGGGAGGGCCGTTACAACGAACTCGCGGCGCGGTTGGAATCGCTCGGATTTGGCATGATCCTCGTGAACTCGAACGAAGCGAAGCGCGAGGGCGTGGATTCGATGAGTGCCATGGTCGAACATGCGAAGACAGCGGAGTACACCGTACCGTACGTGGTGGATGCGAACCACGAACTTGCTGACGCGTTCGGAGCGATGAAAACGCCTCACGTGTTCATGCTCGACGCTTCGGGCAACCTCGTTTACACGGGCGCAATCGACGACAACGTAAACCGGGCGAGCGACGTGACCGAACGGTACGTCTTGGACGCAGCAAAAAGCGTTTCCCGTGGGGTCGCCATTTCCATTCCTTCGACGCCCGCGGTGGGCTGCAGCATCAAGCGCATCGGCGCCTGAACCCAGCTCGACCCCAGCAACACGGCAACGTTCCGCTCAAAGCGGGAGGTTGCCGTGTTTCTTTTTCGGCAACTTGGCCGCCTTGTTTTCAAGCATTTCGAAGGCACGGATGAGCTTGATCCGGGTTTCGGAAGGGGCGATGACTTCAGACACGTAACCGCGCGCTGCGGCGTTGTAAGGGTGCGCGAACAACTCGGCGTATTCCGCCTCGCGCGCAGCCAGTGCAGAGGTGGGATCTTCTGCTGCGGCAATTTCACGCCGGAAGATGATTTCAGCAGCGCCCTTCGCACCCATCACGGCAATTTCCGCCGTGGGCCAGGCGTACACCAAATCCGCTCCGATGTGGGAACTGTTCATCACGTCGTAAGCCCCACCGTACGCCTTGCGCGTGATGATGGTGATGCGCGGAACGGTGGCCTCACTGAACGCGTACAGCAACTTCGCTCCGTTGCTGATGATTCCGTTCCACTCTTGGTCCGTTCCTGGCAAAAAACCGGGAACGTCCTCGAACACCAACAAGGGCACATTGAAGGCGTCGCACGTCCGAACGAATCGAGCCGCCTTGTTCGATGCCTTGATGTCGAGCACCCCCGCCAAAAACGCCGGTTGGTTCGCCACTACCCCAATGCTTCGACCGGCCAAGCGCGCAAACCCGCACACGATGTTCTCCGCATAGTCGCGCTGGACCTCACAGAAGCTGCCCGCGTCCACGGTGCCCTCAATGGCCTCCCGGATGTCGTACGGCTGTTGGGCGTTCGCGGGAACCAAGTCGTTCAACCCCGGGCGCTCCTCCGCCCCAGGCGTGTAATCCAACGCCGGGGGCAGGTCTTCGCAATTCGATGGGAGGTACGATAAAACGCGCTTGATCTGCTGGATGACTGCGGCTTCGTTGGGCGCCGTGAAATGCGTCACACCCGACTTCGATGCGTGAGCCTTCGCTCCGCCCAATTCCTCGCTCGTCACTTCCTCGTGCGTCACAGTCTTCACCACGTTGGGGCCTGTGACGAACATGTAACTCGATCCCTCCGCCATGAAAATGAAGTCCGTCAACGCAGGGCTGTACACCGCGCCTCCAGCACACGGACCCAAAATACCCGACAACTGCGGAATGACGCCGCTCGCCTGCACGTTCCGGTAAAAAATGTCCGCATAGCCCCCGAGCGACACCACGCCCTCTTGAATCCGCGCACCACCGCTGTCGTTGAGCCCGATAAGCGGCGCACCGTTCTGCATCGCCAGATCCATGACCCGGCAGATCTTCTCCGCATGCGCCTCCGCCAACGACCCTCCCAACACCGTAAAATCCTGCGAAAACACGTAAACCAACCGCCCCTCGATGCGACCGTACCCCGTCACGACGCCATCGCCGAGAAACTGCTGCTTGTCCAGTCCGAAGTTCGTCGAACGGTGCTTCACCAGCATGCCGATTTCCTCGAAGCTATCGGGATCCAGAAGCAGCGAAATCCGCTCGCGCGCCGTCAATTTGCCCTTCGCATGCTGGGCTTCAATGCGCGCTTCTCCGCCGCCTTTCAAGGCTTCCGCGCGCAAGCGTTCGAGGCGATCCATCGGGGTTGAGGGGGTATCGGACATGTTCGTCAGGGTTGTCGGCCGGCACATTTTCCGGCAAGTTGGAACGATTCAGCAGCGGCAGGGGCTCCAGGCCAAATCCCGCCATCGCCAAAACTACGGCGAAACCCATGCCCATCCGAACCCGTACGGGATTCGGCGCCTGCCAGAATTGGGCGCCTCCGGACTCCGCTGCGCTGCGGTTTCCGTGGTAAATTTGCACACCTGAAAAAAGGCACTTTCATGCACCGATCCCATACATGCGGCGAACTCCGCCTCGAACACGCCGGACAGACCGTCACCTTGAGCGGTTGGGTCCAACGGTCCCGCGACCTCGGGGGAATGACCTTCGTCGACTTGCGCGACCGGTTTGGCCTCACCCAATTGGCCTTCAACATGGACACCGATGAGGGCCTCTGCCTCAAGGCGCGGAAGCTCGGCCGGGAATTTGTCATCAAAGCGACCGGGCTTGTCGTCGAACGCGAATCGAAGAACGCGAACATGCCGACCGGGGAAATCGAGATCGAAGTGCGCCAGCTCGAAGTGCTCAACGCCTCCAAAACGCCCCCGTTCACCATCGAAGACTCCACGGACGGCGGCGACGACCTGCGGATGCAATTTCGCTACCTCGACTTGCGCCGCAAGCCGGTTCAGAACAACCTCATGTTGCGCCACCGGCTCAGCATCGAAACCCGGAAATACCTCGATTCCATCGAGTTCATCGAAGTCGAAACGCCGTACCTCATCAAGTCCACGCCCGAAGGCGCCCGCGACTTCGTGGTGCCGTCGCGCATGAACCCGGGGCAGTTCTACGCCTTGCCGCAGTCGCCCCAGACGTTCAAGCAGCTCCTCATGGTATCGGGTTTTGACCGCTACTACCAAATCGTGAAGTGCTTCCGCGACGAGGACTTGCGAGCGGATCGACAGCCGGAGTTTACCCAAATCGACTGCGAGATGGCCTTCGTGGAACAGGAGGACATCCTCAACACGTTCGAAGGCCTCGTGCGCCATTTGTTCCAAGTCGTTTTGAACCACGAAATCGGGGACTTCCCGCGGATGACGTACGACGAGGCGATGAGCCGGTATGGATCGGACAAACCGGACGTGCGGTTTGGGATGGAATTCCAGGACTTCGCACCGGTTGCGCAAGGCAAGGGGTTCGGGGTATTCGATGCGGCGGAGGCGGTGCTCGGCATCGTCGCTCCGGGATGCGGCGAATACACGCGCAAGCAGCTCGACGCCTTGACGGATTGGGTGAAGCGCCCGCAAATCGGAGCGAAAGGATTGGTTTACTGCAAAGTAAACGAGGACGGCAGCACCAAATCCAGCGTCGATAAGTTCTTCGACGATGCCGCCCGTGCGGAGTGGGTGCAGGCCTCCGGGGCACAACCTGGCGACCTCATCCTGATGCTGTCAGGGGATTTGGAAAAAACGCGGAAGCAGCTCAACGAACTGCGTTTGCACATGGGATCCGCCCTGGGCTTGCGCGACCCGAAGGTGTTCCGTCCGCTTTGGGTGGTGGACTTCCCCTTGCTCGAATGGGACGAGGAGACGGAGCGCTACCACGCGATGCACCACCCCTTCACCTCCCCGAAACCGGAACACTTCGACCTCATCGAATCGGATCCAGGAGCGGTGCGCGCCAACGCATACGACATGGTCATCAACGGCGTGGAAATCGGCGGCGGATCCATTCGGATTCACGACCGCGGCATCCAAAGCCGCATGTTCGATCTGCTCGGATTCTCGCCGGAAGAAGCCGAAGCGCAATTCGGTTTCCTGATGAGTGCATTCACCTACGGCGCTCCGCCCCACGGCGGATTGGCGCTCGGGTTTGACCGCTTGTGTTCGCTGTTTGGCGGAAGCGACTCCATCCGCGATTTCATTGCCTTCCCGAAGAACAATTCCGGCCGCGACGTGATGATCGATGCGCCCAGCCCCATCGACGACGCGCAATACGCGGAATTGTACCTTCGTTCCACTGCACCTGACGAAAACTAACCACCATGTACCCACCCGAACTCGTAGCCCCCATGCGGGAAGACCTGACGCAAGTCGGATTCTCCGAATTGACCACCTCTGAAGCCGTTGACGCCGCACTGGCAGAAACGGGCACCGCGTTGGTCGTATTGAACAGCGTATGCGGATGCGCAGCGGGCTCCATGCGACCCGCTGTAAAGCTCGCCGTTCAACACGGCACCGTGCCCACGAACCTGTTCACCGCCTTTGCCGGCGTGGACCGGGATGCCGTGGAGCGCGTGCGCCAGTACATGCTGCCCTACCCTCCAAGCTCGCCGAGCATCGGTTTGTTCAAGGACGGCAAACTGGTCAGCATGGTCGAGCGGCACCACATCGAAGGGCGCACGGCGGAAATGATCGCCGAGCACCTGAAGATGACCTTCGACGAATTCTGCAACTGATCCCGCACCATGGCGCGCATCCTGACCGGCATCCAGGCCACGGGCATCCCGCATTTGGGGAACCTCTTGGGAGCCATTCGCCCTGCGATCGCGCAGGCAAATGACCCCGACAACGAGTCGTTCCTCTTCATCGCGGACATGCACTCGCTGACCCAAATCAAAGACGCCAACACCCTCCGCGACAACACGTACGCGGTCGCTGCGGCGTGGCTGGCGTTCGGGTTGGATGCGCGCCGTTCGGTGTTTTATCGGCAGAGCGATGTGCCACAGGCGGCCGAATTGGCTTGGTACCTCAACTGCTTCTTCCCGGTGAGCCGGTTGGAGCTCGCGCACAGCTTCAAGGACAAGACCGCCAACCTCAAGGATGGCGCGGCTTCCGTGAATACCGGCTTGTTCACTTACCCCATGCTGATGTCCGCGGACATCCTGCTGTACGATGCGGAATTCGTGCCCGTGGGGAAAGACCAAATGCAGCACCTCGAATTCACCCGCGACGTGGCCAAGCGCCTGCACAACGCCATGCAAACCGAGGTCTTCGTACTCCCCGAAGCGGTGACGCAGGAATCGGTGATGCTCGTGCCCGGTTTGGACGGCGAGAAAATGTCCAAATCCCGCGACAACACCCTCAACATCTTCGACGATCCGAAGGCCCTCAAGAAGCGCATCAACAAGGAAATCGAGACGGATGCGACGGCGCTGGAAGACCCGAAGGATCCGGATTCGAATCCCGTGACCCGGCTCTACGCGCTCGTGGCGGGAGACGCCGCAGCCGCGCACATGGCCGATCAACTGCGCGCGGGCGGTTACGGCTGGGGCCATGCGAAAAAGGCCCTGCTCGAGGCGGTCGTGGACGGGTTCGCAACCGAGCGGGATGAATACAACCGCTGGATGGGGGACCGCGGCGCCTTGGATGCCGAGCTGCATGCCGGCGCCCTGCGCGCGGCCGAGGTCGCCCACGGCGTGCTGAATCGGGTGCGCGTAGCGCTCGGTTACGGCGCCCTTTGAAATTTTTGGCACGGGAGTTGCTCCAGGGCGCGGAGATTTCATCTCAAACTTCGTGTCCATGCGCCCCTTCATTTCCCTGCTTGCCCTGTTGGGCCTGAGCACCTCCTCATTCGCGCTCTCCCTCTCGGAACAGAACGAAAAACCCCTCGAATCCGCCATCGACCACGTGGTGGTGTACCAGCAAGGCGCTCAGGTCGAACGCGTTGCGGATTTCTCGCACAATACTGGGCGTTCGTCTTTGGTTTTCAAAGACTTGAGCACATCCATTGACCCTGCCCAATTGCGGGTCACAGGAAACGGGAGCTTCACGGTGCTGAGCATTTCGCACCGCTACCACAGCGACACGATCAGCGGATTGGGAAGCGCCGAAGAACGGAATGCATTGCAAATCCAGCGGAATGAAAAGGTGAAGGAGGTGAACCGGCTGAATGCGCGCCGCGTCATCTACGACCGGGAGGAGAGCCTGCTGTTGAACAACCAGAGCTTTACGGTGAAGGACAGCGGGGTGGACTTGGCGAGGCTGATGGAGGCGGACGCGTTCTTCCGCGAACGGTTTACGGCGGTGCTTGAGGGCCGGCAAGCCATCGATTTGGCCATCGAAGAATTGAATGAGGAAATGGGCCAAATCGACGCTCAAATGCGCGCCCTACCGCCCCTCCAAACCTCCACTTCGCTCGAAGTGCTCGTCAACATCGATGCCGAAAGCGCGGGCAAAGGCAAACTGCTGCTGTCCTACTGGATGGCCAATGCGGGTTGGACGCCTTCCTACAACGCCCGGGTAGAAGAAATCACGGATCCCTTGAAGCTCGAGTACCAAGCGATGGTCCACCAATCCACGGGCGAAGACTGGGAAAACGTGGGCATGAGCATCGCCACGGGAACCCCCAGCAAAAACCGAAGCAAGCCCACGCTGCAACCGAAGGTGCTTGACGGCGCTTACATCGGCCGCAACGTTGCCAACAACGCCGCCAATGCCTGGTTGCGCGCCCAACCCTACAACCCCAACGTGAACCAAGTCCGAGGACAGCTCTACGACGCCAACGGCAATCCCCTGGTCGGAGCGCAGGTCGTGGCTCAAGGGCATGGCGCTACGGCAGTCACCGACATCAATGGCTTCTACACGATGAACGTGCCCGCTAACACCATGAACCTCTCGTATTCCGCCGCGGGTTACGCCACGGAGAGCCTCAACATCTCCGCCCCGGTGATGAACGTGGCTTTGGCGCCACAACAGCACATGCTCGCTTCGATTTCCATGGATGAAATCGAGTCGGAAGAGTCCTTGTTCGGGGGGCGCTCGAGTCGGCGCGAATCGTTCTCCGAGCAGCCCCGAATGGATTTTGCCGCCGTACAGGTAGGCCATTCACCGACTTCCACCCGTTTCGACATCGGCGCTCGGCATGACATCCCTTCCGACGGTCAATCACATGCCGTTCGCATCCAAGAACACGCCATTCCCGTGGAATACCTGTACCAGGTCACGCCCAAACTGGACCCGCAAGTTTACCTGACTGCGCACTTTACGGATTGGGAAGAACTCGACCTCATCGACGGGCGGATGCACATTTACTTCGAGGACGACTACGTGGGCGAAAGCCAATTGCGCCTCGATTTCGTGCAGGACACCTTGTCCATCTCGCTCGGGCCTGACCCGGGCATCCAAGTTCGCCGAAAGCGCGTCGAGCGGGAGAACAACACGAACCTGCTGAGCGGGCGCCACGAATACATCCGAGCTTACGAATTCTCCATCACCAACCGAAAGCGCGCCGAAATCCACATCGAAGTGGAAGATCAGCTCCCGCTCGCGGACAACGAGGAAATCGAAATCGTCGCCACGAAGGCTTCCGGAGCAAAAATTGACGAGGAAACCGGACTGGTGGTGTGGGACCTTGAAATTCCCGCGGGAAAGACCGAGGACTGGGTCTATCGCTACGAGGTGAAGTCACCGAAAGACCTGCCACTGGCCGTGGACTGACCTCAGTCGATGATGGGCGCGTTGTACTTCTCTTGGTACTTTCTGTAAAGCTGTCGCTGGCGTTGGTCGAGGTCGATTTCACGGCCTTGGATGAACGCCAGCGACACGCGATTTGAGCGCATGTCCAACGCATCCCCGTCCGAAACGAAGAGCGTTGCGGATTTTCCGGTTTCAATGGAACCCCAGTGCTGCTCGATCCCGAGGATTTGGGCCACGTTCAGGGAAATGGCGCGAACGGCCTGTTCGTAGGTCAAGCCGTAAGCCGCCGCCGTTCCTGCGTAAAATGGCAGGTTGCGGGTATTCATATGCTCCATCCGTCCACCGCATTGGATGCCGTAAAGGACCCCTTCATCTTCCAGCAACTTGGGCAATCGGAAGGCCAAATCCACATCATCTTCCGGCAACCGCGGCAACGCATGCGTTCGATTGAGCAGCACGGAGGTCCCGTTTTCACGCAGCAAATCCGCGACCAAATAAGCTTCCGTTCCGCCCACCACCACAACGTTTTGGATGCCGTACTCCCGTTTGAAGTGGACGACATCGGCGATGCCTTTGGCGTCATCGACGTGCACGTAAAGGTTCACGCGCCCTTCGAACAACGGTCGCATGGCTTCCAATCGAACATCCCGTGCAGTGCGCAAATCCCCTTCCAATGGATGCGGATGCGACTCGGCATACGCCACTGACTCGTCGAAAAAGTGCGTGATTTCTTGGATGGTTTGATCATAGGTCTTCGAACGGACCACGTCCAACGTTCCGTGGTCTCGGTGCCGATGATACGAGGTCGGCCAATGCACATGAATGCCGTCCACTTGACGAATGGCGGCGTCTTCCCAATTCCAAGCGTCGAACTGCACCACGCACGATGAGCCGGTAATGATGCCTCCTCGGGGAGTCGGTTGCCCGAGCAACACGCCATTTGTGCGCACCGTCGGGGTGACTTCGCTGTCCGTGTTGTAGGCGATCAAACTGCGAACGTGGGGGGTGTAGGTGCCCACTTCAGAATAATCTCGGGTGGCGCGAACGGCCTCGATTTCTTGGAGTCCCAAGGTCGTGTTCGCCGCGATGAACCCGGGATAAATGTGCCGGCCGCTCACGTCGATGACGCGGCGGTAACGACCGGGGTCCGCATCCCGTTCTCGGCCTACAAATTCGATGTTGCCGTTGCGCAAGCCGATTGCCGCGCCCTCAATGACGTCCCCCGTTCCCAAGTGGGCGATTCCCCCGAGCAACAGGATGGATTCCGACTGCTCCGGAGCCGGAGTCGGTTGCGCAAAGCCGGTCGCCGCAAAAAGTGCTGAACCGATTGCGATGGAAAGAAAGCGCTTCATCGGGTTTCTTCGAGTTGGGTGTCACAGTGGTAGTGGAAGGCCGGTTTGAAGGCCGGTGTTTGGCGGTCATCGCTCGAGTCGGCCAGCATGGCTTGGATCAACCGTGCGCGTTCGGCTTGAACCGCAGCGCGGAGCTGTGCATCCTCCTCCAAGCTGAATTCGCATCGCCCATCAACCCAAGTTTGTTCCGCCCGGGTGTAAATGCTCATCGGAGGTCCATTCCAGAGGACCAAATCCGCATCCTTACCCGGAGCTATCGACCCCACCCGATCGTCAATGTGCAGCATGCGAGCCGGATTCAGGGTGACAAACTTCCACGCATCCTCTTCGGAGACCCCGCCATATTTCATGGCTTTGGCCGCCTCCTGATTCAAGCGCCGCGCCATTTCTGCGTCGTCCGAATTGAACCCGGTCAGCACGCCCTGCCCATGCAATACCGCGCCATTATAGGGGATGGCGTCTTTCACTTCATACTTGTACGCCCACCAGTCGCTGAACGTGCTTCCCGCAGCCCCGTGCTCAGCAAGCTTGTCGGCCACCTTGTATCCTTCGAGGATGTGGGTGAAGGTATTGATTCGAAAGCCCAAGCTGTCCGCTACGTGCATCAACATGTTGATCTCATCTTGCCGGTAGCTGTGGCAGGTGATGTGGCGCTCACCGGCAAGGATTTGGGCCAACACCTCAAGTTCCAAATCCCGGCGCGGAGCAACAGGAGGCTCACCCCTTCTGAAAAACCTGCGCTCCCATTCGCTCAATGACCGATCGTGAGCGCGCCAAGCCTCCGCGTACTCCGCAGCCGCCAAAAACCGCTCGTAAAACACCTGCTCGACGCCCATGCGGGTCTGAGGAAACCGAACCGTTTGATCGTCGCCCCAATTGCTCTGCTTCACGTTTTCCCCCAATGCGAATTTGATGAAAGGCGGAGCGTCTTGAAAGAGCATTTCCTGCGGAGTAGCGCCCCACCGCAGCTTGATGAGGGCGCTCTGGCCGCCGATGGGATTCGCAGATCCGTGCAAAATTTGTGACGTGGTCACGCCGCCAGCCAATTGGCGGTAGACGTCGATGTCTTCGGCATTGATGACGTGCTCCAGACTCACTTCGGCGCTACTCGACTGCGTGCCTTCATTGACGCCGCGGACGGCCGCAATGTGGCTATGCTCATCGATGATTCCTGAAGTCAAGTGCTTTCCGCGGGCGTTGATGACCTCCAAATCGCTCGGAACCGGGCGCTTTCCGAAAACGGTGGCGGGGTCCAAATCGGAGCCAACCGCCAAGATTTGGCCTTCGTGGATCAGCACATCCGCGGACGCCAAAATGCCCTCCACCTCATTCGTCCAAACCGTCGCTCCTTGAAACAACACCGTCCGTTTTTCGGGGCGCTCAGGGCGGCCAAAGGCCATGAACGGGTGCGTGACCGGTCCCAACTCCGGCGGCCGTCGCAGCGAATCCACGGAATGGACAGCCTCGGTTTCGTCGTCTGACTGGCGGATGGCGCTCCATGTGAACGAAGCCCCGTCGGGTGTTCGGCCCGTCCCTTCCCAAATCCGGCTGTCCATCCACACGTTGCCCGCCAATCGAACCACGCCATCCCAGCCCCAGGAATCCCCCGGGGTGGTGAGGGTCAATTGACGCTGCTCCAAATTCAATTCAACCTGAATCTTCGTGGTGTCTCCCCCTTCAATGCGCTCCCAGTGCGCCTTAGGGTGCGCAGAGGGGCCCTCCACCACCAACCGTTCCACATCCCCGTCCAACGTGACGTCGTACCGGCCCCTTGGATCAACCTCGGGCAGGATCTGCAGCACGTGGCGCTCACCCTGAACCCAATGCTCCCACCACGTCGTCTGATCTGCGAACAAAGGGCCATCTGTCAAAATGAAGTTCGCCCGCAGTCCAGTCGCCAACTTGCCCAACTCCTGATCGGCTTGGACCAACGCGGCCGGTGTGGTCGTCCATGCCGCCAACGCTTCGGCTTCAGAAAGTCCGTATTCCATGGCCTTGCGCGTGGCGGCGATGAGGTCCTTAGGAGACTTCAATCCGCGCGAAGTGAACGCGATGGGGATACCTGCAGCCATCAGCGTAGCAGCCTGAGCAGGCGCCCATTCCCAATGCTTCATTTCTTCCAGTGAGATGTACCGCGAAGTAATGGGGTCCGACACATTGAATGCCTTGGGGAAATTCAACGGCAGGACGCAGGCCGACTGCGTAGCCTTCAACGCTTCTACCTGACGATAGCCATCCGCAACACCCACAAATACCCAAGGCACGTCATCGCCCATCCGTTCACGCAACGCGTCCGCCCGCAAGGCATCCTGCCAGTTCCCAACTTCCATGAAGGCGGGCAAATCGCGTTGATTATTCCATGCGTCCAAGCTCAAGTTGACCACGTCTTCGGTGCCTGTGGCGTGCCATTTGGCATCCTCTGCGGTTTGTTCCAACAAAGCGATGGACCCCATGAGCGAGCGGGGATAATCCTGAGAAGAAGTGCCCTTCCGGAAACTGAAATGGCGGCTTGCCGTCTCGTTGACCCACGCTTGATGCGGCGAAGAATGCAAGGTCATCAGCGCCCCCGTGCCCCGAGCAATGCCATCGTGGTGATGGGTCAAAATGGCTCCTACCCCAGCGTCAATCCACGATGCAACGTCGCCCGCACCGACGAACAGGTCCTTTGCCTGCACCTCCGGGTGAATGGCTTCATTCCAATGCAACGGACCGGGTTCATCGGACAAATCCTGAGGACCCCGGCGATGGGGTGCGTCGTACTGCGGATGCTCCAACCCCCAATCCACGTCCAAATCAATCAACGACGGGTAGACGTGGTAGCCCTGCAAATTGCGCTCAATGGCAGGTCCTTCGACCGATACGGTGCCGTGCGGACCGACCGCTACAATCCGACCTTCCTTGAACACCAATGTGGCATCTTCAATAATCCGTCCGGGTTCCACATGGGCGATCACGTGGTGCCAAACCTGAGCCGACCAAGTCCGTTCAGGTGCTCCGTTTACTGGGCGGTCGCTTTGGGCCGTTCCGGAGGCCATCCATACCGCCACGGCTGCCCCTGTTAAAAGTGGTTGGATCCAACGATTCATGCTCCGATTCTGCTGAAATTGAAGGCCCGAAGTTACGGGGCGACTGCTACCTTTGCACCATGAGCATTCCCACATCCGTTTACGCTGAAATGACGCCCAATCCGGCTGTCATGAAATTCGTTGCCGATCGCGATTTGATTGAAGCGGGAAAGCAGGTGGAGTTGCGCTCGCCGCAAGAAGCTGCGCTTTGCTCGCCGCTCGCTGCGGAGTTGTTTCATTTTCCCTTTGTAACCAACGTCTTCATCAGCGGTCCGTTTGTTTCCATTACGAAGGACGAAAGCTTGGGCTGGGAGATGATCGTGCAGCAATTGCGCGAATACATCCGCGAATGGCTGATGGAGCACCCGGTTGCGGTGGACGCTGAACAACTGGCTGCAGTTGAAGACCAACTCGCCCAACCCGCATCCGCCCCTCAAGACACCCCCGCATCGCTGGATTTCATTCGCGACGAGGAGATTGAACCCTCTGAGCAAGACGACGCCATCCGATCGTTGCTCGACGAGTTCGTTCGGCCCGCGGTGGAACAGGATGGTGGAGCCATCGATTTCAAGGCCTTCAAAGATGGCACGGTCTACGTGCACATGCGAGGGGCCTGCAGCGGATGTCCCTCCTCCATGCAGACCCTCAAAGGCGGCATTGAACAACTCCTGACTGCAAAGATTCCTGATGTGAAAGAAGTCGTGGCCCTCGGCGTCTGATTGAATCAGTCGAGCTTCTTTTGAATGGTGCGCAAGTCTTCTCGCATCTGATCGAGGGTGCCTTGTATGCGTTCCATTCCAGCAAATGCTGGGGTCGGCCAATCGAACGCCAAGTACGCACGAGCGCGCCACATCTCCACCACGTCTTCGGGAAACACCCGGTAGGGCGCGAAATCGAGGTTGTCGGAAATCAATAAATAGTCCCCATGGGTGTCGAGCCGGTTCTCGACGCGCTTGAACACCACCCCGTGGTCGCGTGTGACCACCACATAGGGTCGCATGCCACCTGCTTTGGACCAGTTCTCCTCGTAGTGGGCCAAGATGTAACTGCCGTTCGGAATGGGCAGCATGCTCTCTCCCTCGATTTGAAACATCCGGTAGGTGGCGTCTTGCGCGAGTTCTTTCACCGGAAGATTGAAGTGGTCCAATCCCTCCATGTACTCCGGATCGCCATAGCCACTCAAGTAACCCGCAGCCGCTCGCACGGGAACAATGGCCACGCGCTCGCGTTCGGAGGAGCGGTCTACTGGCACCGACAAAACGCGCAAATCGCCCCCGCTCACACGTCGCATCATGCGGTCCTCTTCCGACTCGCCCAATACAAAGGCATCGAGTGACATGCCGAAGTGGCGGGCCAGCGCAATCAACGTCGCGAGCTTCGGCTCGGCTCGTCCCTCCTCGTATGCGCCGAGGGCCGACCGCTTCAAACCCAATTCGTCCGCCAGGGACTGCTGGGTCCATCCTGCGGCTTTGCGCAGCGTGCGTATTCGGGATGCTAAATCCATGAGCAATGGAGGCGAAGATAGGTTTTTTCGAATGCATGCTCAAATATTTGGCAAATGATTTGGTCTAAAAAAGCCAAATTCACAAACGTCAGCGAAAAATTCACGGATGAGTGGTTTCTGTTTGCTAAAATTTTTAGCTTTGCCTTCGTAGTTAGCAAGCCATGAATCTGCATCAACGATCCATCCTCCACCTCGACCTCGACACGTTCTTCGTGTCCGTTGAACGGCTGCTTGACAGCCGCTTGGCAGGCAAGCCGATTCTCATCGGAGGCACCGGCGATCGCGGGGTGGTGGCTTCATGCAGTTATGAGACGCGCGCGTTTGGGGTGCATTCCGGAATGCCCATGCGGCAAGCACGCGCCATGTGCCCCGAGGCGGTGGTCATTCGCGGCAATTCATTGAACTACATGAAACTGTCCGACGCGGTCACCGAAATCGTGCGCGAGGCGGTGCCCGTGTGCGAGAAAACCTCCATCGACGAATTCTACGCCGACCTCACTGGAATGGACCGGTTTTTCGGATGTTGGCAATTCTCGCGCGAATTGAGGGAACGCGTGGTGCGCGAGACCGGTTTGCCCATTTCGTTTGGCCTGAGCACGTGCAAAACGGTCAGCAAAGTCGCTACCGGCGAGGCCAAACCCGCAGGAGAACTCCACGTTCAACAGGGCCTGGAGCGCCCCTTCCTCGGCCCGTTGTCAATCCGCAAGATTCCCCAAGTCGGGGTACAGACCTACCAAACCCTGCGCAACTTGGGCGTACGGCGGATCCACACCATCCAAGAAATGCCCCAAGACTTGATGCAGCAAGTGTTGGGCCTGAATGGATTGGCGATTTGGCGCAAGGCACAGGGAGTCGACCCCAGCCCCGTAGTGGCATTCAACGAGCGCAAATCCATCTCCACGGAACGGACGTTTGCGCGGGACACCACCGACGTGGCCAAGCTGCAGGGCATGTTGGTGGCGATGGCGGAGAATTTGGCCTATCAACTCCGTCGGGGAAAAAAAGTGACCGCCTGCGTCACCGTTAAAGTGCGCTACGCCGATTTTGACACCCGCTCCATGCAAGCGCGCATCCCTTACAGCGCTGCGGATCACGTGCTCATCCCGAAGGCTCAGGAACTGTTTCAACGGCTGTACGATCGCCGCGTGCGCGTCCGGCTCATCGGCATCCGATTCAGTCACCTCGTCGGTGGCGGCACCCAAATGGACCTGTTCGAAGACACGGAAGAACGCTCCAACCTCTACCAAGCGCTCGACAGCATCCGCAACCGATTCGGCGATCGCAGCGTGGTCACCGCAGCGGGCATGGAAGCACGCACCATCGGTCGATCGAATCCCTTCAACGGCGATGCGCCCCTTCTTTTGGCCAACCGCCATCAATGAAAACCTTTTAAATTCAGCAGCCATGTGTGGTCGCTACGTCACCGTTTCCTCGGTCAAAACCATTGAAAAACGCTTCAACGTCAGCATCCCCGATGACGTGGGGACCGCGCTTGTGCCCAATGCCAACGTGTCCCACGGTGAACTCGCGCCCGTCATTGCCAGCGATGCTCCCGACCAAGTGCAGCGGTTTCAATTTGGATTTACTCCTCGGTGGGCGAAAAAGCAGTTCTACACCATCAATGCGCGCTCAGAAGGGGACCACAATTCAGCAAACGACCCCCGCTATACCGGAGCCATGGGCATCTTGCACAAACCGATGTTTCGGCAATCGATTCGCGACCGGCGGTGCCTCGTCATCGCGGATGCCTTCATCGAAGGTCCAGAGCGGGAAAAACTCGCGAAGCCCTATGTCGTCTACCCACGGACGGGAGATCGCCCCATGGCGCTGGCGGGCATTTGGGATGAGTGGTGCAATCCCGATACCGGGGAATTGGTAAGGTCGTACGCCATCTTGACCACGGTGGCCGGTGGGGTGTTGCAGACCATCGGGCACCACCGAAGTCCTGTGATCCTGGACCCCGAGTCGGAGCGGGCTTGGGTGGACCTTGGAACCCCCCTTCACGACATCACCGCCTTGATGCGGCCGTGCCCCGACAACCGGCTGAACGCTTACCCCATTTCACCCGAAATCCGAGATCCTCGAGCGAACGGCTCCCACCTGCTGCAGCCCATCGGACAACGCATTCACCCCGAATCGACCTACGCTTTGCACGAAGAAATCGAACTCTTCGGAATGGGCGAATCCCGGTCCAAATCCCGGCGCACCCCTCCCCAACAAGGTTCCCTCTTTTGAGCGCCCGTCATGTTCCTGAATTGCCATTCGTGGTTCAGCCTCCGATACGGGCTGATGCCGCCAGAAGAACTCGTGCGAGAAGCGGCCGCGCGAGGAGTGACCGCACTCGCCATGACGGACATCAACAACACGTCCGGGGTTTGGGACTTCGTGCGGCATGCAAAAGCAAGCGGCATCCGGCCCGTGGTGGGCATTGATTTTCGAACCGGAGCCACTTGCCACCGCGTCGGGTTAGCACGAAATGCGGCGGGTTTTGCCGCGCTTTGCCAGCACCTTTCAACGGGAAAACCGTGTGACGATGAGCACGTGGAATTCATCATTCCGTGGGCCACGTGGAAAACGTGCTCCGAGCGACCTCCTTTGCGCGAAAACGAGTGGATCGGGGTGCGTGCGGATGAAGTGGCGGAGTTCCGATTGCTCGGCAAGTCCGATGTACCTTGGGACCGGTTGGTGGCCTTGCAAACCGTGACGTTTCGGAACCAAAGGGATTGGAATTGCCACCGCTTGCTACGGTCCATGGCAGGGAATACACTGCTCAGCAAGTTGGACTCGAAAGCGACGGGGAATCCGCGCGATCGGTGGGAAGACCCTGCAGCACTGCGTTCGCGGTTCGACGAACGCCCCGAATGGGTCGAACGGAGTGACGCGCTGATTGAGCGCTGTGGCATCGAATGGCCCACCCCGCCCCTGGACCGACTGCACAACAACCAACACACCTACACCGGGTCAGAAGCGGAAGACGAGCGCCTCATTCGCACGTTGTGCGCAGAAGGATTGGCCTACCGGTATCCCGACCACGACGAAGTGGTCTTGGAGCGGATGGAACGGGAGCTTGAAGTGATTGCACAGCAAGGGTATTTGGCCTACTTCCTGATCAATTGGGACATCACCAGCTACGCGCGCAGCCGGGGTTATTTCTACGTCGGCCGGGGCAGCGGCGCCAACAGCCTCGTCGCTTACCTGCTGCGCATCACGGACGTCGACCCCATCGAGCTCGACCTCTACTTCGAACGGTTCATCAACCTGTACCGCAAGAATCCGCCGGACTTCGACATCGACTTCTCGTGGACGGACCGGGACGATGTGACGCGGTACATCTTCGAACGATTCGAGCACGTGGCGTTGGTGGGCGCTTACAGCACCTTCCAATACCGCGCGGTCATACGGGAGTTGGGAAAAGTGTTCGGGCTCCCCAAGGCCGACATCGATGTGCTCGCGGAAGGCCGGTTTGACCCCAATCAACTCGATGACATGGAGCGGCTCGTGGTGCGGTATGCCAGCCATTTAAAAGACCAACCGAATGCCCTGACCATCCACGCGTGCGGCATCCTGATTGCCGACCGACCCATTCACCACTACTGCGCCACGTTCCTCCCTCCGAAAGGATTCCCCACGACCCAATTCGACATGCTCGTAGCGGAAGATGTGGGGCTGTACAAGTTTGACATCCTCAGCCAACGGGGACTCGGCAAAATCCGCGACGCCATGGATTTCATCGCGCGCAATCACCCCGAAGATGCAGCCCGCATCGACATCCACGACATGAAGCGCTTCAAGGCCGATTCAGCCATCCAAAACATGCTGCGAAACGCCGAAGCCATCGGGTGCTTCTACGTGGAATCTCCGGCCATGCGCATGCTCCTGCGCAAACTCAACGTGGACCACTACCTCGGCCTTGTTGCTGCCAGTTCGGTCATCCGCCCGGGGGTCGCAAAAAGTGGGATGATGAAGGCCTACATCGAACGGCATCGGAATCCCGAAAAGCGGCAGGAGGCCCACCCCGTCTTGCTGAAGCTCATGCCCGAAACTTATGGGGTCATGGTGTACCAAGAGGACGTCATCAAAGTCGCGCATCACTTTGCAGGGCTGGACTTGAGCGAAGCAGATGTGCTGCGCCGAGGCATGAGTGGGAAGTTTCGGTCACAGGAGGAATTCGCCAAAGCCGCTCTTACTTTCCAACAAAAGGCCCTTGCCGCGGGCCGAACACCGGATGAAGCGCGCGAAGTTTGGCGCCAGGTGGAAAGCTTCGCGGGCTATGCCTTCGCCAAGGGACACTCCGCTTCCTATGCCGTTGAGAGCTACCAAAGTTTGTTCTTGAAAGCCCATTGGCCATTGGAATACATGGCCGCCTGCATCAACAACTTCGGCGGGTTCTACCGCACCGAGTTCTACGTACACGAGGCGCGCATGCTCGGGGCAGAAGTGGAGGAGCCGTGCGTCAACGAAGGGGGATGGGAGGCCGATGTCATCGGAAACCGCCTCATCCTGGGATTCAATTTGGTCAAGGGGGTCGAAGCGGCCTCTGTGGGAAATTGGCTGGAGGAACGCCAAACCCGAGGTGCTTTCCGCTCCTTGGGCAACTTCGTTGAGCGCACGGGTGTCGGACTCGAACAGCTCGTCCTGCTCATCCGAGCCGGAGGGTTTCGCTTCACGGGGAAAACGCCGCAAGCCCTGCTGTGGGAAGCGCATTTCCTGTTGGGACAGGGGCCTTCCCTACCGCATCAGGCCTCGCTGTTCGCTACGGAATCGCATGAGGATTTCGCCTTGCCGCCCTTGGAGCACGGCCGGTTGGAACGCACGTTTGACCAAATCGAATTGCTCGGATTCCCCCTGAACTCCCCGTTCGAGCTGCTAACACCCGATGCCCAACAACTGATGCGAACCGCCGTGCCCGCTCGCCACCTGCCGCAGCACATCGGCCGAACGGCCGCGGGTGTCGGCTACCTCGTCACCGTGAAAGAAACGCGCACCGGAAAAGGGGAGCGGATGTGCTTCGGTTGCTTCATCGATTCCGAAGGCCATTGGCTCGACAGCGTCCATTTTCCGCCGGCCTTGAAGCGCCAAAACTTCCGCGGCCGGGGCATCTACCGCATCTCTGGACCCGTACGGGAAGAGTACGGTTGCGTGCACATCGAAGCGCACCAGCTGGAAAAACTCGACTACATCCCCGATCCGCGTTACGCAGAAGGGGAGGCTGCTCCTCGCCCTTCGCGCCGCATGGCCCCGAGTGCACGCAGCGCAGGCACCCAGCTCAAACGTTCGCTCCGATCGCCGTAAAGCGCTCAACTCACCTTCCAACGGAACCCGGAATACACCATCCGACCGAAAATCGGCCCGTACACCAAGCTCGCGTCAAAATAGCGCTGGAAGTCCGCATCGGCTACCCCCCCTGCCCCGATGATGGGGCGATCCTGGCGAACGTTTGTCAAATTCTCCACGCCCACATACCAACTCGCCCGAGAAGAAAAATCGCGGGACACCTGCAGGTTCAGTTGGGCAAAATCAGGGGATTCGTCCGGTCGGCGGAACGGCTCAGTATTGCTTGCCGTCGAGGGCAACCGCTGGGTACCAATCCATTGGAAAGTTGCATCGGCCCGCCATTGGCTTCCGTTCTCCCTGACCCGACTTCCATAGGAAAGCTGAGCAAACCCTCGGTGCTTGGAAACGAACGGATCGCGCCGAGCCTCAGGCTGTATGCGGTCCGTCACGGCATCCACGTACCGGTAAGCCATTCGCACGTCAAAACGACGGTGCATCGACCAGTCCCATTCCACCTGTGCCGTGCGCGAGCGGGAGGTGCCGACTAAGTTGTAGACGAGCACCGCATCCGTCGCGAAATCATAGTCCACCACCAGCCGCTCCTCAAATTCAGTCCAATACGCATCGATGCTCAAGGAAGATTCCCGGTGATTCAGCTTGAACCGAGCGGACGCGTTCAGTCCAAAATTCGAAGCCACTTCGGGCCGAATGTTCAGCCCTTGCAGAGGCACGCGCGCATCGCTCTCTCGATCCCACGTCCACCAGACCCGACGGGAGGCCCAAGGACCCAACTGTTCCATCAGGGGATTTGGAACCCGCATGCCCCGCCCGGCGGAAGCCTTCAAGGAAACGTGCTCAGACACACTGAACCGCGCGTGAAATCGGGGACTGAAAAAGCCCCCAAAGAGGTTGTGGCGGTCATACCGAACGCCCGCCACCACATTCCATCGCGCCTCATCGTTCAAGGTGTACTCAAAGTATGCACCTGGGACGCGCTCGACCCGGTTCCAGCTGACCGAGGCCGTGTCGTTCCAAGCCGCCGACTCATCGAACGAATTGAAAACCCAAGACCCCCCGGTGGTGAACCGGTGATTCGAGTTTCCGATCCGGCCTGCATACAACACGTTCGCCCGAAACATCTGCTCGACCCCATCGTACGCATTGCCGCCCATGTTGTGCCGGGAAGCATGCCGCAACGCACTGAACTGGGTTCCGATGCTTCGCCATTCCGCAGCGGGAAAGACAAAACCCGTCTTTGCAGTGGCCTCCAACCGATCGATCAACGAAGTCGCCACCCACGAACCCTCCGAAAACGTGCGCTGATCCATCCACGTGGGGAGCTGGTTCCAAGGAGCCTCGCTGAAAGGCGTGGTCTGACCGGAAACCAGCTGGGTGGTGGCTCCCGAAAGCGCGTACTCGCCGCGGATGCCTCGGTCGCCCGTGAACTTCCACTCGTTGCGCAGAATGACGTGGCGTTGCAACGGCGTATCCAAGAAACCGTCCCCGTTACGGTCGTTGACGCGTTGATTCATGAGCGCATGACTCAGCAGGGCGGTGCGCCATCGGCGGCTGACTTGGTGCGTGCTCACGTGATTCCATTCCCAGCGTCCCGCGCCGTTGAGGTAAATGTTCGCGTGAAACGGATCGGCGTTCGTGGGGTTTTTGAGGGCAACGTTGATTTGGCCTGTGATGCTTTCATAGCCGGAAGAGACCGTACCTGCACCCTTGGAAATGGCGATGGACTGTACCCAGTCGCCCGGAATGAGCAACAGGCCCTGAACCACCGAAAGTCCGCGCGGACCCGGCATGTTATCGACCATCAATTGGGTGTACTTGCCGTCCAAACCCAGCATCTTGATCTGCCGGGTACCGGTAATGGCATCCGTGAATGACGCATCGACGGAGGCATTGGTTTCGAACGCTTCGGACAAGTTGCAACAGGCTGCTTTGACCAATTCCGCCCGGTTCAAGGTTTGGACATTCAGCGGGCTCATCAACGACAGGGAGGTCGAGCGCTGCTTCGCGACCACCTCAGCAGCTTCCAATGCCACTCCCGGCCGCAACACCAACTCCACAAACCCACGACCCTCCCACACCCAACCAGACGGCTCATACCCGACCATTGAGGCTTCAATGGTGTCGCCCATTTGGACCCCATCCAACTCAAAGACCCCGAATGCATCAGTCACCGTGATGGACTCGGACCCCAACAGCCTCACGTATGCCCCCGGCATGGGCAAATGCTTCAGCTCGAAGCCGCCCTTCTCTTCATAGACCTTGCCTTTCACGTGCTGTGCGGCCACCTGACTGCTCATCAAGAGGAATCCCGCAATCAGCAGAAGCGACTTCATTCCTTTTCCTCGTTTGGACAACTCGCCCCTTCACGGTACTTGCAGCAGCCGTGAAGACCCGCGTATTCCTCGTCTGTGGCTTTTCCTGCGGAAGTGTCATGTCCCACCGAATGAATCAATTCGTGCAGCTCTTGCTCAGTGATTTTTTTGGACCGATAGACCACTGAAACCATCTTCGAGTCGCGATCCCAATCGGCCACCACAACCCCAGGAACATCCAACGCTCCTTCAATGCGATCCTCGCACATCCCACAAATCCCCTCTACCCGAAACGTAATCGATTCTTTTTGAGCGTTTGCCCACTGCGCTGCCAGCACGGCAAACAAAACGAGTGCGTATTTCATCTCAGAAAGGTAGCTCATGATCCGAGCATCCACTGTCTACAAAGTGTAAAGGATTCGAAATAAAAAGCCCCTCCAGTGTGAGGGGCTTTCCGAAGTCGGGATAGCAGGATTCGAACCTGCGGCCTCTTCGTCCCGAACGAAGCGCGCTACCGGGCTGCGCTATATCCCGTTTAAAGTGCGGGCAAAGGTAATCATTTCCCTTCGACGCACCTACACCTTCATTCGCCTTTCAATGACGCTGTCAAGTAATCCCGATTCATCCGCGCGATGTTGGTCAAGCTGATGCCTTTCGGACACTCCACTTCGCAGGCGCCTGTGTTCGTGCAATTGCCAAAACCTTCCTTATCCATCTGTTCCACCATGCGCTTCACCCGCAATTCTCGCTCCGGCTGCCCTTGAGGAAGCAGTGCCAACTGAGAAACCTTCGCTGAAACGAACAGCATCGCAGAAGCGTTCTTGCACGTAGCCACACAGGCTCCACAACCGATGCACGTTGCGGCATTGAACGCCTCGTCTGCATCTGCTTTGGGGATGGGAATGGTGTTGGCATCGATGGTGTTGCCCGAGGTGTTCACCGACACGTATCCACCCGCTTGAATCACCCGGTCAAACGCACTGCGATCCACCACCAAATCCTTGATTACGGGGAACGCCTGCGCCCGCCACGGCTCAATGTAAATCGTATCACCGTCCTTGAACGAACGCATGTGCAACTGGCAGGTGGTCACCCCGCGGCCTGGCCCGTGGGCCTCGCCGTTGATGAACATCGAGCACATGCCGCAAATGCCCTCGCGGCAATCGTGGTCAAACGCAATGGGATCCTTGCCGTCGCGAACGAGTTGGTCGTTCAACACGTCCATCATCTCCAAGAACGACATGTGCTCCGAGATGTCGGAGACCGGATACGTCTCCATCCGTCCTTTGTCTTCTGGGCCGTTTTGGCGCCAAACTTTCAATGTCAAGTTCATGGCTCGCTTACTTGTAGCTGCGTTGCTTCAGCTCGATGTTTTCATAAACCAACTCCTCCTTTTCCAACTTTGCCTCCGAGGGGTCGCCCGTGTATTCCCACGCAGAAACGAACGTGAAATCCACGTCGTTCCGCAAGGCCTCTCCTTCTGTAGTTTGGTGTTCTTCGCGGAAGTGCCCGCCGCATGACTCTTCGCGGGCCAACGCGTCAACGCACATCAGTTCGCCGAGTTCGAGGAAGTCCGCAACGCGGCCGGCCTTGTCCAACTCGGGATTGTATTGCGTTGCCGTTCCAGGTACGCGGACCTTCTTCCAAAACTCCTCCCGCAAGGCACGGATGTCAGCAATGGCCTGCTTCAACCCGTCCGCATTGCGCGCCATGCCACAGTTGTTCCACATGATGCGTCCCAACTTGCGGTGAAAGTCGTCCACGGGGGTGTCGCCGGGGTTGTTCAAGAAATGTTGAATGCGTTCGGTCACCTCCTTCTCCGCAGCTTCAAACGCCGGGTGATCCGTCGAAATGGGTCCCGTTCGAATGTCGTCTGCGAGGTAATCGCCAACGGTGTAAGGCAATACGAAGTATCCATCGGCTAGCCCCTGCATCAGAGCGGATGCCCCGAGGCGGTTGGCTCCGTGATCCGAGAAGTTCGCCTCACCGGCAGCGTACAACCCGGGAACAGCGGTCATCAGGTTGTAATCAACCCACAAACCGCCCATGGTGTAGTGAACCGCCGGATAAATCTTCATCGGCGTCTCATACGGATTGTCGGCCGCAATTTGCTTGTACATGTCGAAGAGGTTGCCGTATTTGGCTTTCACCACTTCCGTGCCAAGTGCTTTGATTTCGCTGGCTGAAGGGTTTTCCAATCCGCGAATGTTCGCTTCGGTTTTGCCGTAACGTTCAATGGCACTTGCGTAGTCCAAAAACACCGCCTCCCCCGTCTCGTTCACCCCAAAGCCCGCATCGCAGCGCTCCTTTGCGGCACGCGAGGCAACGTCGCGAGGAACGAGGTTGCCGAATGCCGGGTACCGGCGCTCGAGGTAATAATCCCGGTCCTCTTCCCGGATGTCCACGGGGCGCAACTTGCCCTCACGCACCGCCTGAGCATCCTCCTTCTTCTTCGGCACCCAAATCCGACCGTCGTTCCGAAGGGACTCCGACATCAACGTCAGTTTCGACTGGTGCGAACCGGATACGGGAATGCACGTGGGGTGAATCTGAGTGAAACTCGGGTTCGCAAAATGAGCGCCTTTTTTATGGGCTTTCCACGCCGCGGAAACGTTGGATCCCATGGCGTTCGTGCTCAAGAAGAAGACGTTGCCGTAGCCTCCAGAAGCCAAGATGACCGCATGCGCGCCATGGCGTTCCACCTCACCCGTCACCAAGTTGCGGGCAATGATTCCTCGGCATTTGCCGTCGACGACCACCACATCCATCATTTCATGGCGGTTGTACAGCTTCACTTTGCCTTTGGAAATCTGGCGGCTCAGCGCCGAGTAGGCACCCAAAAGCAGCTGTTGACCCGTTTGGCCCTTCGCGTAAAATGTGCGGGAAACTTGAACCCCACCGAACGAACGGTTGTCAAGCAATCCGCCATAATCCCGCGCGAAAGGAACGCCCTGCGCCACGCATTGGTCGATGATGTTCGCGCTGACTTCTGCCAAACGGTAAACATTCGCCTCCCGGCTGCGGTAGTCTCCTCCCTTCACCGTGTCGTAAAACAAGCGGTAGGTGGAATCTCCGTCGTTTTGGTAGTTCTTCGCGGCGTTGATGCCCCCTTGCGCAGCAATCGAGTGTGCGCGACGTGGGGAATCTTGAAAGCAAAACGCCTTGACGTTGTAGCCCATCTCAGCAAGCGACGCAGCGGCTGAACTGCCTGCGAGACCCGTGCCCACCACGATCACATCGATCGAACGTTTGTTCGCTGGATTCACCAGCCGGATCGAATTCTTGTGATTCGTCCATTTTTCGGCGAGGGGCCCCTGTGGAACTTTTGAATTCAACATGGTCGTGCAGGTTAGGAGAGCTGGATGATGTAGAGGTAAACCGGAATGGAAGCAAATGCCGCAGGCACGATGACGCTGAACGCCTTGCCAGCGCCCTCAATCCAGGGCGTGTACTTCTCCGAGCGCAAACCAAAGGACTGGAAAGCACTAGCGAACCCGTGCCAAAGGTGGAACCCAATGGCCAATTGAGCAATCACATAAAAGATTACTGCCCCAAGCGCCATGCCATTCGCAGGCCCAAAGAACTCCATCACAACGCGATGTAAATCCTTCACCTCCACCCCATCAATCGCATACGTGCTCACCTCGCCGAAGTGCATCACATACCAAAAATTCTGCATGTGGGCCGCGATGAAGGCCAACACCACCGTGCCCAATACGGCCATGTTGCGGCTGCTCCAGCCTGCGTTGGCCGCGCCGTTCTCTTTCACGTAACGCACGGGTCGAGCAGCGCGGTTCGCGCGCACCAACAGGATGCCATCCACCACGTGGAGCAGGATGCCGAAATACGTTGCATAGCTGAGCACCTTGACCAGCGGAAAAGTCGTCATGAACAAGGCGTATTCGTTGAAGGCATCCCTGCCCGCCTCCCCAGACTGAAACAATTGCAAGTTGCCCAGCAAGTGACCGACTAAAAACAGGCACAGGAAAAGGCCTGTCGCGGCCATGGCATACTTCTTCGACAGCGAAGACGGAAATAACCCTTTGTTGCTCATTGCGGTTGAGTTCGTTGGTTGCAAAGATAGTTCTGCAGCGGCCGGCGACCAATGCAACGCTGCATCACCCAACTCAAACAACTGAACGCCCCCTTCTGTTTCATGAAAAATAAAAGGGCGCCCCGCCCCGAAAGGCTGCGGGCGCCCCACCCTTCAGGACTCCGCCTCCTTCTCCTCGGGCCGCTTCTCGAGCAACAACAACTCGTTCGCGACCACCTCCGTCACGTAACGGGTGTGTCCTTCAGAGTCCTCATAGGTCCGGTAGGATAACCGCCCCTCAACCGCAACCTCTGAGCCTTTCGTGAGGTAAGCCCCCACCACTTCCGACAACTTGCCCCAAACCACAACGTCGTGCCACTGGGTTCGTTCCATCCGATCGCCCGAAGCGTTTTTGTACACTTCGTTCGTCGCCAACGGGAAACTCGCTTTGGTTTTCCCCTCTTCAAATTGGACCAATTCCGGGTCCTTTCCCAATCGTCCAATCAACTGGACTTTGTTGCGCAATGCATTCATCTTGTGTGTTTTTGAATGATGAAGCGAAGGTGCGAGGGGGCCTGAGCAAGAGCCGTAACCGTTACGGATGCATTCACCAGCGGCGGTCGGGAATTCACCCGCGTCAGCTGAAAGGCTCGCCGTATCTTCGCGCCTCCATCGAAATTCCCTTGCCATGAGCGCTTCTTCCGATGTTCGCGTACGTTTTGCTCCGAGTCCCACAGGTCCCCTTCACATGGGGGGCGTTCGCACGGCGCTTTACAACTACCTATTCGCTCGTCGACACGGGGGCAAATTCCTGCTGCGAATCGAGGATACGGACCAAAAACGCTTCGTACCCGGTGCCGAGGACTACATCCTTGAGGCCCTGAACTGGTGCGGCTTGAAGGTGGACGAAGGCGTCGGGGCGTCGGGCGAATTGGGGCCCTACCGCCAAAGCGAACGCACCGCCATTTATGCCCAACACATCGGCACCTTGATGGAGTCAGGTTGGGCCTACAAGGCCTTCGATGCCGCGGAGGAGATGGAGGCGTTGAGGAAGTCGGCGGAAGCGGAAGGTAGGGTTTGGCAGTACGACGCATCGACGCGGATGGGGATGCGCAACAGCTTGACGATGAGCCCACAAGAAGTGGAGGCGTTGGAGGCTGAAGGGGTGCCGGCTGTGATCCGGTTCCGCATGCCGGAGGAGCCGAAGGATGTGGTGATTGACGATTTGGTCCGAGGAAAAGTCCAAATCTCTACCCGCGTGCTGGACGACAAGGTCCTCATGAAAGCCGACGGCCTGCCCACCTATCACTTCGCCAACGTCGTTGACGATCACCTCATGGCCATCAGCCACGTCATCCGCGGCGAAGAATGGCTCCCGAGCGCGCCGCTCCACGCCATGTTGTATGAAGCATTCGGTTGGACGGCACCGCGGTTCGCGCACTTGCCCCTCATTTTGAAGCCAACAGGGAACGGCAAACTGAGCAAACGCGACGGCGACCAAGGCGGGTTCCCGGTCTTTCCCTTGGAATGGAAGGATCCCGCAACGGGCCATGCGTCGTCCGGTTACCGCGAATCGGGGTATTTATCGGAAGCCTTCACGAACATGCTGCTGTTGTTGGGGTGGAATCCAGGAAACGAGCAGGAAGTGTTCCGCCTTGCCGATGCGGTGGAGGCGTTCGATTTGGACCGGGTGGTGAAATCGGGGGCGCGTTTCAATCCTGATAAGGCCAAATGGTTCAACGAACAGCACCTGCGCAGCCTGCCACTTGAGGCCGTTGCCGCGCAGCTCCTCGCGACCCAGCCCACCGGCCTCAATTGGGACCTTCAAGCCTGCCACGACGTGGCGGACATGATGCTCGAGCGCGTTTCATTCCTGAGTGAAGTATGGGAGGCGCGCTGGCTCTTCGAGCGTCCACAATCCTTGGACGCCAAGCTGGTGCGCAAGCGATGGAAGGCGGACACGGATGAACTCATAGAAGGACTGATGGAGCAACTCAACGCCTTGGAACCGTTCGATTCAGCATCCATTGAAACGGCGTTCAAGGCCTACCTCGAAGACCGCGGTGTCGGTTTCGGAGCGGTGCTGTTGCCCTTCCGGATTTTGCTCACGGGCGAAGGCGGAGGACCGTCCATGTTCGCCTTCGCGGCGTTCATCGGAAAAGAAGAGACCCGTCAGCGGGTAGCAGCGGGCAAATCGTTGGTCCAAAGCATGCAATCCGAATGAAAATCGGTGAGATCCACGTGAATGACATGCGCTTCCGAGCCCAGCACGGGTGCATGGAAGAGGAAGCGCGCATCGGCGGCGATTACGTCGTCGACGTCACCATCCGAATGGACCTTTACGAAGCCGCGACCACGGATCGACTCGATGCAACCGCCGACTATTGCGACGTTCACCGAATCGCCCAAGAAGCCATGGCCATTCGTTCAAAACTGATTGAACACGTCGCCCAACGCATCCTGGACGGGTTGCGCCAAAAGTGGCCCCATGCCGAATCATTTCAAGTCAAACTGACGAAAATCGCCCCTCCGATCGGCGGGGACGTGGCCTCGGTGGCCGTCGTGTTGAACGGTTGAACTTTTCGTTGACATCGTAAATGCTTTACGATGTGGTGCCGCACCTTTGGTAAATGAAGGTATGGCACACGGCAGACTGGCATTTGGGCAAGCGCCTGCACGAGCAATCGTTGCATGCGGACCAAGCCCTCTTCTTTGAATGGATGCTCGGCGAAATCGAGCGGAGAGGAGTGGACGTTTTACTCGTTTCGGGAGATGCATTCGATACCGCGAATCCGCCCACCGAGTCCCGAGCGCTTTACTATTCGGTTCTGACGAGGCTTGCTGCACTCAACGTTCAGGTGGTGGTGACAGGCGGCAACCACGATTCGCCGTCCATGCTGAACGCCCCGAAGGATTTGCTCGAGGCCTTGCGCATCCGCGTCATCGGCGAATTGCCCGAAGACCTGTCCGACGCCTTGATTCCGCTTGGGCCCCCGGAAGCGCCGGAGGCGGTGGTGGCTGCCATCCCCTTTGTTCGCGACAACGCTTTGCGCCAAATCACCCCCGGCCTCAACCCCGCAGAGCGCCAAGAAGCCATCCGAACGGGCCTGCACGAGCTGTTCCACGCAGCCGGAGCGGCCTGCGAAGCGAAATACCCGGGCCTGCCTGCATTGGCCATGGGCCACCTCTACGCCGCAGGAACCCAACTCAGCGAAAGCGAGCGTGAAATCCAAGTGGGCAACCTCGCGGGCGTTGAACCCAGCACCTTTCCTGCCCATTTTCAGTACGTGGCCCTCGGGCACATCCACAAACCCCAACCGGTAGCGCCCCACATCCGATACTCCGGTTCGCCCATTCCGTTGTCCTTCAGCGAACGGGACCAGCAGCATCGGGTGCTCGAATTCACCATCGATTCAGGCCAAATCAGCGCCGCCGAATCCGTGCACATCCCGGCCATTCGCAAACTGGTTCAAGTGTCCGGGGACTTGCAGCAGGTGCGGGAACGTCTTGAGCGCCTTCCCGCAAACGGCCGCCTTTCAACGCTCATTGAAGCGCGACTCGTCATTGGGCACGCGGATCCTGCAGTGACCCTGAACTTCAGCCAGCTCGTCGAACAATTCAACGCGCTCCATTCCGATGCTCGGATTGTGAAGCAGTTCATCGAATTGACCGGCGACCGGTCCCGTGCGACCGACATCCTGCCCGATGCGGACTTGAAGCAACTGCAACCTCCGCAAGTGTTCGAAGCCCTCCTCGACGCAGAAGGCATTGAGGACCGCGAGGCCCTCCGCGAAGCCTTTCAAGAACTCATCCAAGAACTCCAACAAGACGAACGCGCATGAAAATCCTCAAACTGGAAATCGAAAACCTCGCCTCGTTGAAGGGAAAGCACGTCTTGGATTTCACCTCCCCGCCCCTGCATCAATGCGGCTTGTTCCTCATCGCTGGGCCGACGGGCAGTGGGAAAACGACACTCCTGGACGCCTTGTCGTTGGCCTTGTACAACGAATTGCCGCGGATGGGTAAGGTGTCCAAACGCGACATTGACCAAACGGGCGCCCTCGTGACCCGACACACCGACCACGCCCTGGCACGCGTCACCTACCGCTGCGCCTCCGGGACGTTCATTTCGCAATGGCAAATCTCGAAGAACCGCAATGGCAACTGGCGGAATTACGACTTCGAGGTGTTCGATGAGAAGGGGAATTCCAAGGGGTTGCTGCGGAGCGAAGTGGCCCCTTTCAATGCCGAACGCATCGGTTTGGATTACGAGCAATTCACGCGGGCCATTGTGCTGGCGCAAGGCGAGTTTGCCCAGTTCCTGAAAAGTGGGGAAGACCAACGAGCGGCGCTGCTCGAAAAGATCACAGGGGACCGCATTTACCGGCAACTGGGAAAGGCAGCAGCTGAGCGGGCCAGCGGGTTGTTGGCGCAGGACAAAGACCTCAAGAACCAACAAGAAGGGTTGCGAGCTCAGGTGCTTGAGCCCGACCAAGCCGATGCGCTTTCGGTCGAAGTGGACGGATTGAATGCAACGGTTCAGTCCCAGCAAAAGGAGGTCCAGCAGCGCGAACGAGCACTTGAGATTCGAAAAGAATTGAACCAAGCAAAATCGTCCCTCGATGCGCGTCGAACGACATTTGCTGCAGCCGAAGCACGGTGGACACATTGGAACAGCCTCCACGCTGAGGCGTGGTCGCGTCACCAAGCCTTGTTGCCCATCGAGTCGGTGGTCAAGCAGTGGTCAGAGGCCTCGGTACGATTGGCTTCAGCGAAAACTGAATTGTTGGGGTTGACCGCGGATCGGACGGCATCGCTCGAACGACTTGAATCGCACCTAGAACGCGCTCAAGCATGGATTCCGACCCCCGTTGATCGGGCCACAATCGTCGAGCAACTTGACGCCCATTCGGAACAAGTTCGTGGGGTGGCCCGGCGTTTGAACAAAAAAAATGAGGAAGCCGCCACCCTCCAAGCTCAATTCAAACAGCAGGTTGATTTTCAAACGAAACTGAAGTGGAGCGGAGATCGAACCGCGGCGGAATGGTCGACCGCCCTGGGCCGAAACCACACAGAATGCACACAACAACTGGCCGAAGCGGAGTCCCAACTTGCGACCTGCGCGGCCCCCGGATTGGACGAGGCCTCCGCGGCGAATTGGGAACTGCGCGCAGAACAATGGATGCAACTGGAATCGGCTTGGAACGCCAAAAATGGGCGAGCCACCCAAATCCAATCGGCTTTGTCGACCAAGCGCACCCAATTGGCGGAAATTCCAGACCAACTCCGCGCATTGCAACAAGCCATGTTGCTGGCCACTTCCAAAGAACAAACCGCAGAGGCCGAGTGGCGATACGCCGCATTGCACGCAGAAGTGGCCGCGCATCGAACGGAACTCACCGCTGGTCACCCCTGTCCCCTTTGCGGCGCCCTTGAGCACCCGTTCGCAGAAGACTTGCCTGAGCTCCATCCCGACGATAAAAAAGCGGCACGCGATCGTGCACAACAGGCGCGAATGGACGCTGAATTGGCCTTAAAAGAGGCCAAACGAAAGCAACAAAGACTTCAGGATGAATTGAAGCTGCTCGAGCGGGAGTTGGAGGAATTGGGGTTGGATCCACTGAACGCGGAACTTCGCGAGGTCAAATCATTCTTTCCCGCGGATTGGGCGGAATGGGGAGGTGAACGTGTGCGGTCACAGGTCCGGGACTGGGTGGCCGCGAAGGGACGGGCTCTGGAGGCGTCGAAGTTCCTCAACGGGGGGAATGAAGCCTCGCAACGGCTTGAACAGTTGGAGGCCAGCCGGGAGGAAGTCGGGGTGATTGAGCGGGAATTGAACGCGATTTGGCCTCAAGAAACAGCAGTGGATGATGCAGTCAGCGCATGGAAACTGGCTTGGAAACTCGAGCACAGCACCCTGCAATCCGTGAACCAGCGCACGGAACGCGTGGAAGCGGCCATCCTGCTGGAATCTGAGGCGGTCGAGGCCTGCGAACGGGAAGCGCAAGCCCTACTCGATGAATTGGGGCTTGCAGACCTGGGCACAGCGCATGCGCAGTTGCTCGATGGTGGGAAAGCTCAACAACTCGGCAAGGAGCGCGAACAGCTCAACATCGATCGCATCCAAGCCGTTGAACGCGTCAAAGAACAAGAAACGCGTGTCGCAGAATTGTTGGAAAACGACGCGAAGGAACCCGAAGAAACCCTGGAACTGCGAGCAAAAACCGCCGAAGAACAACTCCATGCCCTCCAAACAGAACGCGACGCACGCTTCGCTGAACTGCAACAACACCAAGGAGCACTCAAACAAATCGCGGTGCTGGAAAGGAAGCGAACCCAACTCCTTGGCGACGGCGAAAAGTGGCTGAAACTCCATGCGCTCATCGGCGACGGAGAAGGCAAAAAGTTCAACAAATTCGCCCAACAGTTGACCATGGGACAACTGCTCGCCATCGCCAACCGACGCCTGAAAGGACTCAGCGATCGCTACCGGTTCGCGGAGCCCGACGATAGCGGGAAACTCGCCGTCATCGACCAGCACATGGCAGGCGAACGGCGCGGGGTCAGCACCCTCAGCGGCGGGGAGACGTTCTTGATGAGCTTGGGGCTTGCTTTGGGATTGAGCGATTTGGCGTCGCGGAACATTCAGATTGGAGACCTCTTCATCGATGAAGGGTTTGGCACCCTCGACGCGGATGCGTTGGAAGGCGTGCTGGACGTGCTCGATCGCCTGCAAACCGCGGGTGGGCGGAACGTGGGCATCATTTCGCACGTCGAGGGCCTCAAAGAGCGCGTCTCAACGCAAGTGCAGCTCACACCCAACGGTCAAGGGCACAGCACCCTTCGCGTGGTGCCAGAAAATTAGAGGCGCATCTCGGGGACCTCGTCCGGAACGACGAGGGGCCCTGCGGTGGCGGTTTGGATCTCCTCCACGGAAACTCCGGGCGCGCGCTCGACCAAGTGGAACGCGCCATCGCGAATGTCGAGCACGGCGAGGTTCGTCACGACGCGTCGGACGCACGCCACTCCGGTCAATGGAAGGGTACAGGCGGACAGCAATTTGGACTCCCCGCGCTTGTTCGTGTGCATCATCGCCACGATGATGTTCTCAGCACTGGCCACCAAATCCATGGCGCCCCCCATGCCCTTGACCATCAGTCCCGGGATTTTCCAATTCGCAATGTCGCCATTGGAACTGACCTCCATGGCGCCCAACACCGTCAACTGCACGTGGCGTCCGCGGATCATGGCGAACGAGGTGGCGGAATCGAAGTAGACCGCACCTGGCATCGCCGTAATGGTCTGCTTGCCCGCGTTGATGAGGTCAGCATCTTCCGTGCCCTCTTCGGGGAACGGACCCATGCCGAGGATGCCGTTTTCAGACTGGAATTCCACCTCCAAACCCTCCGGAATGTAGTTCGCTACCAGGGTCGGAATGCCGATGCCCAGGTTGACGTACCAACCGCCTTGAACTTCCTGCGCAATGCGGCGTGCGATGTCGTTTTTAGATAACATGAGCTCAAGCTGTTGCCGGACGAACCGTGCGTTGTTCAATGCGCTTTTCAAACCGGTCGCCTTGGAAAATGCGCTGGACAAAGATGCCCGGCGTGTGGATTTCATTGGGATCCAGTTCCCCTGCAGGAACCAACTCCTCCACTTCAGCGACCGTGATGCGACCGGCCATGGCCATCATCGGATTGAAGTTGCGTGCCGTGGCCTTGTACACCAAGTTCCCTGCCGTATCGCCCTTCCAAGCCTTGACAAATGCGAAATCAGCCGTAAGCGCAGTTTCTAAAATGTGCGGCTTTCCATCGAACTCCCGCACCTCCTTGCCCTCCGCTACCTCGGTACCGAAACCGGCCGGGGTGAAAAAAGCAGGGATGCCGGCGCCCCCTGCTCGGCAACGTTCGGCCAGGGATCCCTGAGGAATGAGGTCCACCTCGAGCTCACCGGAGAGCATTTGGCGCTCGAACTCGTCGTTTTCCCCGACGTAGGAGGAAATCATCTTCCGGATTTGGCGCCCTTGCAACAACAAGCCCAATCCGAAGTCATCGACCCCCGCGTTGTTTGAAATGCACACCAAGTCCTTCACGCCGCGGCGCTTCAGCTCCGCAATGGCGTGCTCCGGAATGCCGCACAGCCCGAAGCCACCGAGCATCAGGGTCATGCCACTTTCAATCCCTTCGCAAGCCGCTTGCGCGTCCTTGACTGTCTTTGTTATCGCCATCTCAATGTGGTTAATCGAATAATCCGTCTTCCGCTTCGTTGGGGTTGCCAAACGGTGTCCCGCGCAGCAACAAGCTCTCCTCGCAATCCAACGAATCCAACCCCAACTGCTCGGGCAATGCGAAATCCGCGCCGCTCAGTCCGATGCGCGGATTGGCAAGCGCCTCCTTCATGTAGTAGCCGAAAATCGGCAATGCGGTGTTGGCGCCCTGTCCAAAACGAATGGTGCTGAATCGAACCGCTGGATCCTGCGCCCCGACCCAGATTCCCGTTACCAGGTCGGGAGTTAGGCCCATGAACCATCCGTCCGTGTGCCCCTGCGTCGTTCCGGTCTTACCGGCCAGCGGAATGGTCAAGCCGTCGTAGTCGCGGGATTGCAAATCCATGCGCAAGCGAATCCCCGTGCCTTTTCGCTCACCTGTCTCGATGCTGTACGCGCCATCCACGACGCCCTTCATCATTTCCACGATCGTCGCCGCGGTGCGGGCGTCGAGGCCTTGGTGGATTTCCGGTTCTGGCGTGTAGATGACGTTGCCGAATTTGTCCTCGATGCGCGCAATGTAGGTCGGCCGCACATACACGCCGCCGTTGACCAGTGCGGCATTGGCGGACGTGATTTCCTTCAGCGTCATTTGGGCCGCACCGAGCGCAATGGAAGGGACCTCGGGGATTTCGGACTCGATGCCCAACGCGTAGGCCAGTTCCGCAACCCGGTGCGCACCGAATTCCTTGATGAGCTTCGCCGTCACGGTGTTCATGGAATTTGCAAGAGCGTACTCGAGGGTCACGATGTCCCCGTATTCGAAGTCGGAATTGTCTGGGCACCAGTCCGGTTGACCGTCTGGCATTTCGATGCAGATTTTTTGGTTCGGAATCTCGGTGCACCGGTTCATGCCGTAGCGCAGCGCGGTCGCGTAAACGAAGGGCTTGAAAATCGAGCCCACTTGGCGACGGCTTTGGCTGACGTTGTCGTACTTGAATTGACGGTAATCGATGCCACCAACCCATGCTTTGATGTGACCCGTCTGAGGCTCAATCGACATCAATCCCGCATGCAAGAAGTGCTTCCGGTGCTTGATGGAGTCCATCGGGGTCATGACCGTGTCCAAAAGGCCGGCGTGCGAGAACACGCGCATGGGGACCGGGGTGTCAAAGGCCTGCTTGATTTCCTTTTCCGTGGGCCGGTGCCACGTGTGGCTACAACCGCCTTTCTCGGCGTCGCATCGCCACGTGTTTTGGCCTTCCTGGGAATCCTTCACGATGTAGAACCCGGGGCGCTTGCACTCAGGGCACAACTTGCCTGTGGCGACCAAATACCGCTCGCTTTCGCGCACGGCTTGATCGAGGATGTTGTCGCGCACGCGGCGGTCAATTCCGGAATAGAATGGCCATTCTGAAGCGGACCTGCGGCGCAAGTCCTGATCCAAACTCGCTTGCAATTCCCCTGCGAGGTGGCGGTGTACGGCTTGCTCAGCGGCCCGCTGCAACCGGCTGTCGATGGTCGTAAACACTTGGATGCCATCCCGATACACGTCGTACGGTGCGCCATCCGCCTTCCGGATGAGGTACTCGCCCGTGGCGTCCTTCTCGGACAAAAGCCGCTTCAACTCACTGCGCAACGCTTCCCGGAAATAGGGAGCAATGCCCTCGTCGTGGCTAACGCGTTGGAAATTCAATCCGAGGGGAAGGGCGGAAAGGGAGTCGTACTGGGCAGGGGAGAGTCGGTCGTATTTCACCATTTGGCTCAGCACCACATTGCGGCGATTCAATACCAATTCTTCCCGGCGCATGGGGTTGAAGAGCGAGCTGTTCTTCAACATTCCGATGAGCATCGCGGACTCTTGAATGTTCAACTCGTGAACGTCTTTGTCAAAGTAGATGTTCGCAGCGGATTTGATGCCAACTGCTTGATTCAAAAAGTCATAACGATTGAGGTAGAGGGCGATGATCTCGCCTTTGGTGTAGTGACGCTCGAGCCGAGCAGCGATGATCCACTCCTTCGGTTTCTGCAACAGTGCCCGTTCGAGAAGGCTCGTTTGATCATACGATTCTGTGAACAGCAATTTGGCCAATTGCTGGGTGATGGTGCTGCCCCCACCGCGGGAGCCCATGAAGGCAATCGCTCGCGCCAACCCGATGAAATCCAACCCGCTGTGGGACTCAAATCGGGCGTCCTCCGTGCTGATCAACGCACCGACCAAGTGGTCTGGCAGCTCATCGAACCGCGCATCAGACCGATTCTCTGCATAGTACCGACCGATGATTCGACCGTCGGAAGAATACACCCGGGTGGCCAAATCGGTCTTCGGGTTCGCCAACGTTTCCGTATCCGGCAAGTTTCCCAACGAGGCCACCGCGACCAATGCTGCCAAGCCCAACAACGGACCCAACCCGATTAACCAAAACCACGCCGCTTGCCGGCCAAATCGGGACCCTTTCTTTCCCTGGCCCCGCTTCGATGCGGGTTTTTTCGTCTGTTGCTTCGCTGCCATTCCAAGTACAAGATTAGTCAAACCGAGCCAACCGCCGCTGCTTGCCAGACGCAAAGGTCCGTTAAACGTGCGCATGCTGCCCACTGCGCGACCCGTTCGCCCTAAATTTGTCCTTCATCAACGCATTCCCATGGTTGCCCTCATCAAAGCGGCTCAACTCCTGCTGAGCCTTTCCTTGCTCATTTTCCTGCACGAACTCGGGCATTACCTGGCTGCGCGCAAGTTCAACACGCGCGTCGAGAAGTTCTACCTGTTCATGAACCCGTGGTTTTCGTTGTACAAAAAGCAAATCGGGGAGACCGAGTGGGGGCTGGGTTGGCTGCCGCTCGGCGGTTACGTGAAAATCGCCGGCATGATCGACGAGTCGATGGACACGGAGCAAATGAAGCAACCCGTTCAGCCATGGGAATTCCGCGCCAAGCCCGCGTGGCAACGCCTCATCATCATGCTGGGAGGCATCATCGTCAACCTCATCGTCGGATTCGTCATTTACGCAATGGTGCTGGGGGTATGGGGTGAAAACGTGCTGCCCATGCAGAACATGCCGTACGGCATCGAAATCAATGAAGAAGTCGAGCATTGGGGCCTGGAGAACGGGGACCAAATCCTGACTGTCAATGGAGAAGAAGCACCCCATTTCGATCGGCTGCGTCAAACCCTGTTCTTCGAATCGATCACCTCCATCGAGGTGTTGCGCGACGGAGCGCGTGTGGAGTTGGAAATGCAAGGCGATTTGGGACAAGACATGGTCGATCGCGGCGTGCGACGGCCGTTCATGCCGAGGCGTCCTTGCGTCGTGGCACAAGTCGCCCCTAACTCCCCCGCGGAAGCCGCTGGGCTTCAAACGGGAGACCGTTTTTTGAGTTTGAACGGGCGGCCTACGAGGTTCTTCGACGAAGCAACTGCCATCTTGCGCGCCAACCCCTCCACCCCGTTCGTGCTGACGGTGGAGGATTCTACGGGGGTTGCCCGAGATTTGGCCGTCATGACGGACTCTACCGGGGCGTTGGGTTTCATCAGTGCCGGGTTCAATGCCTTCCCGGAAATTGCATTTGTCGACAAGGACTACAACGCATTGGAAGCGCTGGGAGGAGGGTTGAGCACAGCCGTGAATACGTTCCGGGAATACGCGTTGTCGCTTCGGTTTTTGGCTTCGAAATCGGGCATGACCCAGGTTGGAAGCTTGGTGACCTTCGGAAGCGTATTCGATGCCGGTTGGGATTGGCAAATTTTCTGGCGGAACACGGCATTCTTCTCGATCATCCTGGCCTTCATGAACTTGCTGCCCATCCCAGCGCTCGATGGAGGCCACGTGATGTTCTTGCTGTATGAAATGATCGTCGGAAAGCCTGCGCCTCAACGGTTTTTGGAAATCGCGCAAACCGTCGGCTTCATCTTCTTGCTGATGCTCATGGCCTTGGCAATTGGGAACGACGTATTTCGCGTGCTTACGGGTCAGTTTGGTTAATCCCTTCTGCCAAGCGCGCCCACACACCCCATGAACGTCACGGACATCAACGCTTACGGATTGGTAATTGGCGGTTCCCTCGTCATCATCCTTTCGTATTTCGCCAACCTGTTGGCCAAACGCACGAACATCCCCAGCGTGTTGGTGCTCATCGGCATGGGCATTGCCATCCGCCAAGGCCTCAATGCCATAGGGCTGACGGAAATTCCCTTCGAAGGACTCGTGTTGGAGTTGCTCGGAACGGTGGGATTGATCTTCATCGTCCTGGAAGCGGCGTTGGACCTTCAGTTGACTCGGGACAAGCGCACGCTCATCATCAAAAGCGCCTCGCTCGCGTTGCTGGCCCTGATCGGAAGTTCGCTCGCCATTGCCTGGTTCTTGCAGGTCAGCATGGATTTTCCATTTTACGAAGGCTTGGTCTATGGCATTCCGCTTTCCATCATGAGCAGCGCCATCATCATCCCGAGCGTTGGGGGATTGCACCACGACCCGAAGGAGTTCATGGTTTACGAGAGCACGTTTTCGGACATTTTCGGGATCATGGCGTTTTACCTGCTGCTGGGCAACTCGGAATCCGCCTCTCCGCAAGAGGTGTTGCTCAGCATCGGATCCAACTTGTTCTTGACCTTGGTCATTGCCATCCTCGTGAGCTATTTGTTGGTTTGGATCCTTCAAAAAATCACGAGTTCGGTGAAGCTGTTCTTGAGCATCGCCGTCCTGCTTTTGATTTACTCCATCCAAAAGCTCCTGCACCTCAGTCCGCTCATCCTCATCCTGATCTTCGGCTTGATGCTGAACAACCATCGGTTGTTCTTTCCGCAATGGCGCAATGCCTTGAGAGGCGGGCGGTTGGGACGATGGTTTGGGATTAAGGAGGAGCACCAAAGCGATGGCTCGGGTTGGCCTGCTCATTTGTTGGATGACAAACGAATGAGCGTACTTCACCACGACTATCATCTCCTCACCTTGGAGAGTGCGTTTGTGATTCGCACGTTCTTCTTTGTGCTGTTTGGCATGACGGTTTCGCTTGCTGCCCTCAGCGATCTGCAGGTCATCATGGAAGGGCTCATCATTTGCGTCATCTTGTTTGCCATCCGTTTCCTCTTCCTGCTGCTCTTCAAACGCGAAGCGATGTTCCCTTTGCTGTACATCGCTCCGAGGGGATTGATCACGATTTTGCTCTTCTTCCAAATCCAGAGTTCGTACCCCGAATTCGTTCAGCCCGGCTTCGACCAAGGCATCCTGCTGGTCGTCATTCTCATTACAAGCATTGTGATGACCGTGGCGTTGGTGCAACACGGATTGGGCGTGAAGGAAATTCCTCGGGAACCAGGAACCGCTGCACTGGAATTGAGCGATCAGGACCTGCACGGGAAGAACAATCCCCCGGGTGAACGCCTGACCCAGCCGCCCAATTCCAGCGCCAACAACTGACGGCGGGCGCTGGGAATCGGAAGTTCAACCGACCCAGCGACGTCCTGCACCGAGCAGCCCCCGCTGCCTTGCAAGGCCATCCACACGGGCATCAGTCCATCGGGCGGCTTTCGAAACGGGATGAAGGGCCTGGGAATGGCGGCCGCGTGGACCACGTCCTCCAAGCGGGATACGCACTTAGCACCCTCCTTCAGCCAATAGCGGTTTCCCATCCAATCGGGGCGGTCCTCCAACGGGTCCAGTACCAACAAGTCCCGATTGTATTCCAAAGCAAGGCGGGCTGTGATCATGCCGCCACCGTTGGCGGGGCTCTGGACCAACAAGGTCGTGGCCGCCAGGCCGGCTACAATCCGGTTGCGGTGAGCGAAGTGCCAACGGTCCACATGCGTATGGATCGGGTATTCCGTCACCCAAGCACCGCGTTCCAGCATCGCTTCAGCCGATCGTGCGTGGCCTGCAGGATGCACCCGTTCCAATCCATGCCCCAAACACGCAACCACCGGCCCGCCTGCATCCAACGCTCCCCGCATCGCGGCGATGTCGATGCCCAGCGCCAGCCCGCTGACCAAGGTGCCGCCCGCAGCCGCAATCTGCGCGCCAACCCGATAGGCCCATCGAGCAGCGGCATCGCTGCACCGACGAGTTCCCACGACGGCGATGAGCGGGCGATTCCATGCGGAGATTTGGCCTTTTACGTGCAACAAATTCGGTGCGTCCGGAAGCTGCGTCAGCGCTGCGGGATACGCCGCATCATTCCACGAAATGATCTGCCCGCCGACGGCATGGGTACGATCCAAAACGTCCTGCCACCGTTCTGACAATTCCGTTAACGGAAACGGCAACGCTCCTGCGTGCTGCCGCAACAGCGCCTCCGGGAGAACACCCTGCTTCTTCATCTCCCGATTCAGCCGCATTTGACCCCACCCATTCAACTGGGACAATCCCCAAAACACCGCTCGCTCCTCCATGCGTTCTCCTCATTTGTTCGCCACAAAAATCCGTGCACTCACCCCGGACTTCCGCATGCAATTCACGAACGGCGGCCTGTAATTCACGGCCGTCGATGTGCATTCACCGGAGTTGTCGCATCTTGCATCCACCCAATTTGATGAAATGACTCGATTGCTTTCTCTGCTGGTTTGGGCTTCTTTCACGCTCATTTCGAGTGCTTTAAAAGGCCAAATCCTGTCCGGAACCGTCACCGACGCCGACACCGGCGACGCCTTGCCCGGTGCGCACTTGGCGTGCACGTGCGGCGGTGCAGTGGTGCATGGAGCGACCGATTTTCAAGGCGGGTTTCGCTTGGAATTACCAGGGGCGCTTCCGTGCACCTTGGAGGCTTCATTCATCGGCATGGATGCCGTTGCCCTCAGCATCAGCAACCTCGATCCCATTCAAATTGCCCTTCAGTCGAGCGTCGAAGCCATCGGCACCGTCGTGGTCAGCGCGGGGCGATTTGAGCAGGCCGCTGAGCGGGTCACGGTTTCACTGGACGTCTTGCCTCCGCGGGTTGTCGAATCGCGCGGCACCACTTCCCTCGAAACCGCCTTGGAGCAGAACCCCGGGGTCAGCTTCGTAGACGGCGAGCCGCAAATCCGAAGCGGAAGCGGATTCAGTTACGGCGCGGGCTCACGGGTGATGGTGCTCGTGGATGATTTGCCTATCCTTTCTGGCGATGCAGGGCGTCCGACCTGGGGCTTCTTGCCATTGGAGAATTTGGAACAAATCGAAATCATCAAAGGCGCCTCCTCCGTCCTCTATGGCAGTGCTGCCTTGAGCGGCGTCATCAACATTCGGACGCGTTACCCGGATGCGCGCCCCATCACGCGGCTGACCTTGCAACACGGCGGGTATTCCACTCCTTTAACCGCGTCCGCGCGCACGTGGGAAGGCACCTCCCAACAAACCAACCTCCGGTTCCTGCACAGCCAGCAAGTGGGAGACTGGGACGTCGTTTTGGGCGCCAACGTCATCGGCAGTCAAGGCTACCTCGCGCCCATCGACTCGAATTCCGCAAGCGGCTACACACCATGGAAAGCCGACCGATTCGACAGCGAAGCCCGCGCGCGAATGAACTTGAACGTGCGCAAGCGAACGACGCGCATTCCCGGATTGCAATACGGGATTCGAACGAATTGGCAGAAAAGCAATGCTTTGGCCACGTTGATTTGGGCGTACGCTCCCGACTCCCTCTACCACGCGGACGGTGGATCGGCCACGCGGACCTTGCAAACGGCGGGCACGGTGGATCCGTTCTTGACGTACTTGGCGCCTTCAGGGGTTCGGCATGATGTGCGAGCCCGGTGGCAGCATTTGGTCAATGATAACGACAACAACCAGAGCAACGCCTCGGATGTGCTGTTTTCCGAATACCAAATCCACGTGCGCGGCGACCGCTGGCAACTCCCCGGATTGAACCTCACTGCGGGCCTGGTCGGCCAGCAAACCTGGAGCACATCCGAACTCTACAGCGGCGGGGACACCAATGGTGAAAACCAGGCCCTCAACGCTTCGGCCTACGTGCAAGCCGATGTAGCGGCAGCCGAACGGTGGAATTTCTCTACAGGTCTGCGCTATGAGCATTTCGATGTGAACGGACAGGTCAGTGGAAAGCCGGTGTTTCGGGCGGGAGCGAATTACCGAGCGGGAAGGGCGACCTACTTCCGGGCTAGTTTTGGTCAGGGCTTTCGTTTTCCTACCATCGCTGAATTGTACATCCGAACGGGCCTCGGAACCCTGCAAGTTTACCCGAATACCGAGCTCCGCCCAGAGACGTCATGGTCCGCTGAATGGGGCGTGAAACAAGGAGTTCAAATCGGTGAACTGAAAGGATTCCTCGACCTCGCCCTCTTCGAGCAACGCTACGAGGACTTCATTGAATTCACCTTCGGGCAATGGGGCGCTCCCACCGATCCACTGGTCGGTCTGGGTTTCACCAGCAAGAACACGGGAGCAAGCAAAGTCAATGGAGCAGAAGCTAGCTTCACAGGTCGATTGAACTGGGGCCAAACCACATTCGACTTCATTACGGGCTACACGTTCACCCGCCCCATGTCGTTGGACCCCAACTATGAATACGCCGATGGTGCGACTTACGAATCAACGAGTTACGACCAAATCCATTACCAAAACCTTCGTGGGGATACCGTCGGCATGCAGCTCAAATACCGGTCGCCGCATTTGGTGCGGCTCGACGTGCAAGCCACGAAGGGCAGGTGGTCAGCAGGGGTTTCGGGACGCTACCAAACCGCTTTGCGCAACTTCGACAGGGCATTCGTGCAGTTTGAAGAATACGGCTTCGTCGATTGGGGATTGCAACGTTGGCTCAATGACCACGAGGAACTTCCGTGGATTTGGGATGCTCGGGTGGGTTACACGGCCGGGGAACACCACCGCATTTCATTGGTGGTCAGCAACTTGACGAATCGTGAATACGCCATTCGACCGCTGGCAATTGAAGCGCCGCGGCTCATCAGCGCAATGTACACCTACACCTTGGAATGATGGAGCGCCCCCTACTTGCCGTCATTCCCGCCCGTTACGGATCCACGAGGTTTCCTGGCAAACCCTTGGCGGACGTATTCGGCACGCCCATGGTGGTTCGGGTCATGGAACGCGCTGAAGCGTCCGGCGTGTTTTCAGAAGTGTTGGTGGCCACGGACGATCGGCGCATTGCGGACGTCGTGGAGCAGCATGGGGGTCGGGTGGTGATGACCTCGGAAACCTGTCCCAATGGCACCGCTCGCTGCCACGAGGCCGTGTTGCAATGGGAGGCGGAAACCGGCCGCACCGTGGAGGCTGTGGTGAACGTGCAGGGAGATGAACCGTATGTGCACTTGGACCAGTTGCGGGATTTGGTTCGACTCATTCGCAAACCAGGAGCGGCTGTGGCCACGCTGGCCAAACCCATGGCGGCAGAAGCCCCGGGTCTGCACGACCTGAACCGCGTGAAAGTGGTCTGCGATGCGAAAGGACGGGCGCTGTACTTCTCCCGATCCCCCATCCCCTCTGGCGCCGGACCTTGGAACAAGCACATCGGGCTCTACGCCTTTACTCGCACCGCCCTCGAAGCCCTGATGGACCTGCACCCGACCCCGCTCGAATCGCGCGAACGGCTTGAGCAACTGCGGTGGCTCGAATGCGGTTGGCGCATTGACGTGGGGTTGACGCCACATGAAACACCATCGGTGGACGCGCCTGAAGATTTGGCCCAACTCCCGCCTCCTAACTTTGAATCATGAATCGCATCCTCATCGCCAGCGCAGCTGCGGCTATCTTTGCCGCTTCTTGTACGAACCCCACTCCCATGGACACCCCTGTCGAACTTGCCCAATCCGCTTTCAGCACGCCGCCTCAAGCGAAAAAAGTACCGCATGAAACGTCCATTCACGGACTGACCCTGAACGACGATTACTTCTGGATGCGGCTGAGCGATGCCCAAAAAGAAGCGGACCAACCGGACGCCCAAACGCAAGATGTCCTCGACAACTTGAACGCTGAAAATGCGTACCGTTCCGAGGTCATGGCCTCTACGGAAGGGTTGCAATCCGCCCTATACGATGAAATCGTTGGGCGCATCAAGCAAGACGATTCCAGCGTTCCCGTCAAGGACAACGGCTACTGGTACTACACCCGCTACGAAGAGGGAAAAGAGTACGCCGTGCACTGCCGGAAAGCAGAGAGCATGGAGGCGGACGAGCAGGTCATGCTCAACGTCAATGAGATGGCGGAGGGCTTTGCTTACTACGCCATCGGCGGGCGGAGCGTCAGCCCGGACAACCGCTTGTTGGCCTTCGGGGTGGACACCATCAGCCGGCGCGAATACACGCTGCACATCAAGGATTTGGCCACCGGCGAGCTCTTGGAGGACCAAATCCCCGCCACCACGGGAGGAGCGACCTGGGCGAACGACAACCGCACCCTCTTCTACACCAAGAAAGACCCCGTGACTTTGCGATCGTACCGGATTTTCAAGCACGTGCTGGGCACGCCGGCGGACCAAGATGAACTGGTTTACGAGGAGGCCGACGAAACGTTCAGCTGCGGCGTGGGCAAATCGAAGAGCAACGCGTATTTGATGATTTCGAGCTACTCCACGGTGAGCACCGAATGGCGGGTGTTGGAAGCCGACAAACCGAATGGGGAATGGCGGGTCATTCAACCACGGGAACGCGATTTGGAATACGGCGTGGAGCACTTCGAGGACCATTTCTACATCACCACGAACCGGAATGCAAAGAACTTCAAGCTGGTTCGGACGCCATTGGATGCGACCACTTACGACCACTGGGAGGATGTCCTGGCCCATCGACCAGAAACCCTGCTCGAAGGCGTGGAGCTGTTCCGCAACTACCTCGTCATCGAAGAACGCACGGAAGGCTTGACGCAATTGCGGGTGAAAAGCTGGGATGGAGCGCGCGATTTCTACCTCGAATTCGACGATCCCGCCTACATGGCGTACATCGGCGCGAACCCCGATTTCAACACGGATCGCCTGCGATATGGCTACACGTCCATGACCACACCGAGCAGCGTCTTTGAGTTTGACATGACCGAGAACACCACGGAATTGTTGAAACAGGCAGAGGTGCTGGGGGATGATTTTAACCCCGACAACTACACGAGCGAACGGATGATGGTGAAAGCGCGGGACGGTGTGGAAGTGCCCGTGTCCATCGTTTATCGGAAAGGCTTGGAAAAGAACGGTGCCAACCCCTTCCTCCTCTACGCTTACGGCAGCTACGGATACAGCATGGATGCTGGATTCTCGAGCACGCGGCTCAGCTTATTGGACCGCGGTTTTGTCTATGCCATTGCCCACATCCGTGGTGGGCAAGAAATGGGTCGGCACTGGTACGAAGACGGCAAGTTGTTCAACAAGATGAACACCTTCACGGACTTCATCGATTGTGGTCAAGCCATGATCGACGCGGGTTTCACATCCTCTGAACACCTCTACGCCATGGGCGGATCGGCTGGTGGTTTGCTCATGGGTGCCGTGATGAACATGGCCCCGGAACTCTTCAACGGCATCATTGCAGCCGTTCCTTTCGTGGACGTCATCAACACGATGCTTGACGAAAGCATTCCTTTGACGACCGGCGAGTTCGATGAATGGGGCAATCCGAAGAACAAGGACTACTTCGACTACATGATGCGGTACAGCCCGTATGACAACATCGAAGCGAAAGCCTATCCGCACACCTTGGTTACCACGGGTTATTGGGACAGCCAGGTGCAGTATTGGGAACCCCAAAAGTGGGTGGCCAAACTCCGCGAGTACAAAACCGACGATCACCTGCTCATCATGTATTGCAACATGGAAACCGGACACGGCGGCGCTTCGGGGCGGTTCCAGCGGTACAAGGAGGTGGCCATGGAGTACGCATTCTTATTCCAATTGGAAGGCATCGCGGAATGAATCGATACCGGGATTTGACGCGGGAGGAACTGGAGGCCGTCGAGCCTGACGTCATCCAGTTCCTCTCGGAATCCGGCGTTACAGCGAAGGATTGGGAGGCATGGAAAGCGGCGGAGGATGCCCGCGTGGGTGAATTGATTTCGGAATTCAGCATCGGATTTTGGGATCGGGCGACGGCTCAAATACATTTCTTGGAGCGCAGGAACGGCGATGAAGTTTGGGTCTTTTCCTTCGAGGAGGACCGGGCCTCCCTCATCCGCTGCGCCATGGAAGGGGGCGAGGCCACGTGGTACCAAGGGGAAAAGCGATTTGAGCAAGAGGCGCGGGGACGGGAGATCTTTCTCCTGCTCGAACAGGGAGCCCTGCCCACGAACGCCGAACGCTGGAAGGCCATGGAACAAGCGATGCGCGAAACGAACGTCAGCTGAAGGTCCAGCCCGCTTGCTTCAAGGCTTCCGGGAGACTCAAACCGGATTTTGGATGGTAATGCAGCGCCTGCAAACCCGCCTCTCGTGCACCCTCGACGTGGTGCAGGCTGTCATCCACAAAGCCGGTTCGAGCGGGATTCAACCCATGCGCCTCGCACAGGGCCAAAAAGGACGGTGGGTGTGGCTTCCGTCGACCGAATTCATGCGAATAATGAATGGCCTCAAACGCTGCTCGAAAGGGAGTCAACAACCCGTCTTCCTCCAATCGATGCTCGAATTCGTGAGCGTGAAGGGCATTCGTGTTGCTGAATAGAAAAAGTCGGGTTTGGCTCGCGAGCGCTTCCACCCAGTGCAACCGTTCCCGGGGCATGCGCAGCAAGATGCTGTTCCAGGCCACCTTCACCGCTTCCGATGTCACTCCGGGGGCACAGCGCTCCACCAAGCGCTCAAGAAACGCGTCGGGGTCCAACCCACCCACCTCCAACGCATCGAACCATGCGTGTTGACCTGCTTGGTGGTAGAAGCCTTCAAAATCCTCGAAACCCAACGCGTTGAACGACCGAACTGGCGCGTCGTAATCGATGGGGTACAACACCCCACCAAAGTCCAAAATGAGGGCGTCCAATTCGGACGTCACAGGCGCTTCATCCATACCGCCTCATGCCCCGAAGCGCGCACAGCCTCCAACGCCGAACGCGCATCGTCCTCCTCAGCAAACAGGCCCACTGTCACGAAGTGCAACGATCCCTGCCGGTGAATGTCCGCTTGCAAGCCCGCCTCACTCAAGCTGGCGACGTGACTTTGTGCGTTGCGTTCCTGAGCGAAAGCACCCGCCACCAAAGCGAAAGCGGCCGAAGCCAAGTTCAATTCAGCCTCGAATTCAGGAACCGCAGCCTCCAACACCTCCTTTTCCACCGCGGCAATCCGCAAACCCGCTGGATCCCTTCGGCCTTCAGCGAAATCAAACCGCACAGACTCCTTGATCTGCATCACCTCCTCGTAATCCGAAACCACCTCCAACGGTGCAAGCGGCGCAACGGACTTCGGTGCGTAAGCGGCTGGCGCAGAACGATGGCCCCATTCGGGCAAGATGCTCAATGCAGACACGTCGGTTGAACCCGAGAACCACCAAACACTTCCTGCAAGCAACGGCACCGCGATGGCGGCGGCAATGCGCGGCCAACGCGCCGGTGTTGCCATCGGCAACACCAACGGATCTTCCTTCGCTTCCCGAACGATCGGCTTGAGCGGAATGCGCTGCAATCCAAACCCATCGAGCAACCGCTCCAATTCCGCCTCAGCCATGAATTGCGTGGCACCACTCGCCGCAATGAACAGCCTTCCCACATGGGGCAAGTTCACCGAACGCTGGCGCTGCAGAACTTCCCGCATCGCCGCAGCCTCCTGTTCCACAGCCGCCAACGCTTCCGGGTAGGCCAGGCGTTCTGCGATCGCAACCGCATGCGCCAACACGCCATCGTTGTGCAACAACCGCTCGTTGAATTGGATGGCGCGCCGTGGCGGGACCAGTTCTTGAGCAGCCTCGTCAAACCGGGCAGGCCGGTCGTTGCAAACGAAGCCTCCTAAGCCTGGAATGACCAAGCAATCGTGCTCCAAGATGAGCCGTGGAAGGTGGGATTCAATGAAGGCCATGGTGCCACGAAAGTAAGCCGTTCCCGCGGTTCGCACAAGCCGAAATCAGCGGATTACCGTTACGTGACCTTCTGCCCACCGCGGGCCATCCCGCAACTCGTATCGGACGCGCCAGAGGTACACGCCGTCGGGCACATAATGCTCCCCCGAACCCCGCTGCCAATTGCCCTGCCAGACCTCCGCTGCATCCGTACTTTGGAACACCAACTCGCCCCACCGATTGAAAATCTCCAGCAAATAGCCCCATGGCTCCACCCCCTCCACGAAGAATGCATCGTTCACCCCGTCGTTGTTGGGCGTGAAGGCATTGGGAACGTAAATCGGATAATACAGGTCCACGAACGCACTGTCGCGGCCCACGCACCCCTCTTCCGAAACGGCCGAAAGCACGTACCAACCCGGCTCCGAGGACAACAAGATCGGGCTTTCGCACACCGAACAACTCAGCAACTCCGCCGGCGTCCACCAAGCCGAGTCCGAGTCCGCCGTTCCGAACAGCCGTGCCTCGTCCAACCAATCCAGTTCGCGGTCGGGCCCCGCATCGACGTAGGGCGGTTGCCACACCCCGACTTCGAGCGTGCTGCTCGCCGTGCAACCGAAGGCGTCCGTTACGAACACCGTGAAGGTCGTGCTTTCGACGGGGAAGACGGTCGTGGTTTGGCCTGACGGATTCCCGCACAGCGCAGCCGGCTGCCACGAGTGGACGGTCCCCTCGCTCGCTTCCAGGATCATGCTCTCGCCGCGGCACATCCAACCGCCGCCCGCCGCGGACACCTCCGGCGACACGAAGGACACCATGACCGAATCGACGCCGATGCCGCAGATGTTCGCGATTTGGACCGTGAAGGTCGTGGCCTCGGAAGGCTGCACATATACCTCCTGGGCCAACGGATTGCTCACGAGCTCCGCCGGGGACCATAGGTACGTGTCGCCCTCCGACGCCGTCAGCCACGTGCCCTGCCCTTCGCACAGCACCACATCCGGGTCCACCTCACCGCCCGGAACGGAAGGCACCACGGTCACGTTGATCGACGCTTCGCCTTCGCAGCCGTTGGCGTCCGTGACCAGCGCGGTGTAGAGCGTCGTTTCGTCCGGAGATGCCGTGGTGGACGCATCCGTCGGCGAGCCCAACCCGCCCGTAGGGGTCCACACGACCTCCGAACCGAAGCCGCCGCCCGTCACCTCCAAATCGACCACGTCACCGAGGCAAATGGTCGCGGCCACCGGCGACGCTTCGAGTTCCAGCACCCCCACCGTCACCGTCACCGAAGCGCTCTGAGTCCCGCACGCGTTGCTCTCTTCGACGGTGTACGTCGTGGTCTCCAGCGGCGTCACCGTCGGCGTCGGGCTGCTCGGATCGTCCAGCGTCAGGTCCGGAATCCAGGCCAAATCCGCCCCTCCCCAAGCCTGCAACGTCACCGACTCCCCCTCACAAATCGTCCCCACCTCATCGACCGACGGATTCGGCAACTCGGCCACCACCACCGTCGCGAACGCCGTGTCCGGCTCCAAGCACCCCTCCGAACCCGAGTTCGAACTCACCACCAAAATCACGTCCCATTCCCCCGCCTCAAGGTACGTGTACTCCGGATTCTCCTCGAGGCTCGTGTTCAGGTCCCCGAAGAACCATTCGTACGAGTTCCCCCCGATGCTTTGGTTCGTGAAGACGATCGGCTCCCCGGGACAAATCACGTCCGGCGCCTCGATGTCAATGTCCGCCACCAACGCCCCAAGGTTGAACTTGAAGACGCCGAGGTTGCAGTTGGTGCTGAGGTTGAGTTCGCTCCACGCATCGTCCGTGGCGGGGAAGTCGTCGCCGCCCCCGCAGCCCGCGCAAACCGCTTGGTACACCGTGCCGTCCTTGTCGAACCGGGAAGTGCCCCCGTCCACGTGCTCGTTCGAGAACGGACCGCCGAAAAACGAACCGTACGTCAAGTCCGTCGCCTCCGGAGCCAACACCCCGAGCCAAAAATCGCTCCCGTCCGTCCCCAACTGCTCCGCATCCGGCGTCGTCGGCATCATCGACGTCGTCGACGAACCCGCGTACGGAGAATTGTTGTTCGTGTCGCCGCCCCAGCCGCTGAGGTAGATTTCGTCGCAATCGCTGACGAGGAAGGCCGTGGGGACGATGTCGACGCCAGTTTGGGCGAGGCCGACGCGCGTGCGAAGCTCAACGGCACCGAGGTCGGGGGAGAAGCGCTGAACGAAGGAGGAACCGTTCGGGTTCGCGTTGTAGACCGAGCCGATGAGGGGGAGGTTGCCGGTGGTTTGGCCATTCACATACGGCCGGTCATCCGTATCCAACTGAACGAAGTAGCACTGGTCGTAGGCGGAAGACCCCACGTACGACGCGGCGGTCGGCGCCATGCCTCCGGTCGCCTGCTGCTCCATCCGTGCGATGAACCCGTCCACGCCGCCCGCATGGCCCGATTGCGCCCCGCTCGCCGTGCTCGGGAAGTCGGTGCTGCGCGTGCCGCCGGAAACGTACAACGCGAAACCGAACGAATTGAACTGCAGCCCGTACCCCGCGTCGTCGTTTGAACCGCCGAGGTAGCTCGAGTATTCCAAATCCGCCAAGTCCGCCGACAACCGGAACACGACGGCATCGGAAGCCCCGCCGAGCGTGGGGTCATCGGCCTGCACCAACGGGAAATCGTCGCTCCGCGTGGTGGATGCGATCCACGGCCGCCCCGCGACGTCCACGATGATTTCGCCGCGGCAGACGTCGCCGTAGTTGTAGTTGAGCTCGGTGGCGATGTTGATGCCGTCGTTGTCGGAGCCGCCGACGAACGTGCCCGCGAGGAGCGAGCCGTTGGCCCCGGAAAGCTTGACGACGTAGAGGTCGCAGCCGTTGTTGTGCTGGCCGTAGAAGTGGTAGCCCGCGAGGTTGACGTTGGGACCGCCGTTGTACGTGTCGTCATAGGCGCCCGCCGTCACGGGGAAATTGCCCGAGCCGGTGGTGCCCATGATGAAGACGTCGCCGTTTTCGTCGGTGACGATGCTGTGGGGGTATTCCATGGCGGAACCGCCGACGTAGGTGCTGACGTCGACGTTCGAACCGTCGTTGGAGAAGTAGGAGATGCCGGCGTCAAAGGTGCCGCCGCTGAAGGTGGTGCTGACGGAACCGGCCGTAGTGGGGTAGCCAGCGCCGAGCACGCCACTGCCCCCGATGAGGCGGCCCGCGTTGTCGTAGCCGGCCGTGACGCCCCAGCTGTCTGCGGTGCTGCCGATGTAGGAGGCGAAGACGAGGTCGGGGTCAATGACGAGCGGGCGGGCGGGGTCGTAGTCGCCGAGTTCGAAGCGCACGGTGGTGCCGTCGAGGTGGTAGGTGCAGGCGACTTCTTCGAGGCGGGTGCCGTCGAGTTGGTAGGCGAAAGGCCGGCCTTCAGTGACCGTGCCCCAGGTGCCGAGTTGGTGGAGGAGCGTGCCGTCGGGTTGCAGGCGGGGAGTTGAGCCGGCGTGGTGCAGCGCGATTTGGCCCGGGTCCGCTTCGGGGGCCAAATAGAACGAGTACTTCAACCGCCGGTCGCTCCGCACTTCGACCTCGATGCCCGGCCACGCCTCCCAACGGGCCGCCGCCGCAGGGTGCAAGCCTTCCGCCCAACGCGACGGATCCGACCCGTGGTAGTGGTTGACGATTTGGCCTGCAGCGATGTCCTTCCAATCCACCTCCGCGGCCGCAGCCCCCTCGAGCTTCACCCGCCAAACGTGCTGCTCCAGCCGCCCATCCGCCGGCTCCTCATGCCGGGAAACCGCCTCGTATCCCGCCCCCCGCAATTGCGCCGTCCACCCCGATTCTTCCAACCAAAACCAGCCCTGGTCAAAGTCCATCCGTCCGGTCACTTCCTCCGGCCACTGCCCGCCATTGGGCACGAACTGGGGCGCCCCTGCCCGATGCTCCGCCCGCACCACGCGCTGGGCGCAGGCAAGAGAAGGCACTAGAAGCAAGGCCAGCCCGACCCAAAATCGACCTGCACAAAAGTGGAACATGTACACAATTAACGATTTTCTCGGCACAAGAGTTGCCTCAGCCGGCATCATCTTCTGCAATCGAACACTGCGCCCCATCGATTCGGATTGCGGCGATGCGCAGCGCGTTCAACCCCCGTTACGAAAGTTGATCCGCGAGCAGCCGCATCTCGATCACCGGCGACATCTTCTCGTGCAAGATGCGGTAGACCGCATCGGCGATGGGCAAGTGCGCTTGGAACCGCTTGTTCATTTGGTAAATCCCCTGAGCGCCGTTGTAGCCCTCGGCCACCATGTCCATTTCCATGACGGCGCCTTTGACGCTGTAGCCTTTGCCGATCATCGTGCCCAGGGTGCGGT
>ENA-OUOG01000360-OUOG01000360.1-marine-metagenome-genome-assembly--contig:-NODE-360-length-60627-cov-5.905400_pt1 | contig 60627 bp, 32 predicted proteins | sample MGYA00248635_ERZ508505 | MGnify/ENA primary metagenome ERZ508505 (study PRJEB26176, sample SAMN06267871) | marine metagenome | isolation source: Saanich Inlet, British Columbia, Canada | place: Pacific...
CCCCTCGTCCCACGGGCAGCCGATCTCGCGCGCCCACTTCAGCGTCTCGAGGTGGCCGCCACTCGCCGCGCCCGTGCACGTCCCCTCGTCCCACGGGCAGTCGTTCTCGCGCGCCCACTGCAGCACCTCGAGGTGGCCACCCTTCGCCGCGGCCCAGCATGTGTCCTCGTCCCACGGGCAGTCGTTCTCGCGCGCCCACTGCAGCACCTGGAGGTGGCCGCCCCACGCTGCGCAACGGCAGATGTCTGTCTTGTCCAGGTGACCCCGCTGAAGAAGATTCCGAAGCGCTGTCAAGCATCCAAGCTTCGCGGCAAGAATCGTATCTCGCATGTTCTCTATAGACGCATCCACGGCGTCGCGCATCGAACGGCTCACCGCTCGAAGACGAGCATGGTCAGCTGGTTCTAGCAGGTCGGCCCGTCCGAGGATCTCATTCTTGATGTCGTGAGGAAGGTCCGCGAAGGTTGTGGCTTCACGCGTCTCCGGCGCGAGTACCCGCTCGAGGATGACGCGCATTCGCTTGCGCGTGCGAGTGAAGATCCCGCGCTCACCAGCTTCGGCGCTCATGTTCGCAGGTCGTGCGCTGCGCGCCTCGTTGTGCTCGTCCGGCTCTCTTTCGAGGAGGGGAAAGCGTTTTTTTTATTTCGATTCCTGCCCGCTGCCGCCTGCACTGAAAAAAAAGCCACCGTCTGGTCCGACGCGCCACCCGAGAAAACCCGTGTGCGTGGGCTCCCTCCCCCTCGAAGAACCCCGGCGTGGCGCACACCGTGTCGCGCGGGCACGTCCGCGGCCTTCGGCCGGAGCGCGCCCGGATGGCGACCGGTGACCCCGCGCGCGCGCCGGGCTCGGCCGCGCGCGGGTGGCGCGCGCGCGCGAGACCCGAAGGCGAATCCGCGCCCTCGTCGTCCATCGCGCGGGGCGCGCCCGCCGCGCGCCTCCACCGCCGCCTGGCGCGGCCGTGCCTCGCCAGCGTCAGCGCGGGCGCCGCCGGCGCCGCCGGCGCCGCCGGGACGGACCCGCCGACCGCCGCGGACGCCGCGCCGGGCGTGAAAGGATCGAGCGCCGGACGCGGTGACGCGCGGGACGGGACGGGGGGATGCGGCGGCGGCGGGCGCGCGTCGGAGACGTCATCCAAAGGCGCATCTTCATCTTCCGACGCGCATCCGTCTTCTCCGAAGACCGGCTTTGTTTCAGCGCGCACGTCGACCGGCGCGCGCTTGCTCCCCCTGTGGGAGCACAGGCCGGGCGCGCCCCCGCGGCAGTACGCGCTGGACGGCGACGCGGTGCGTCTCGTGTCCCCGGAGGAGGCGGATGCGCTCGCCGAGGCGAACAAGGGAAGCGCGCGCTCGACGCGAGACGATCGGTTCGATACGAAGACCTCTTCTTCTTTCGCGAAGGACGGAGCTCCCCTCTCTTCTCGCGCTTTGAACGACGACACAACCTCCCTCTTCTCTACAGGGACCTTCCATAAGGGGGTATTCAGTCTGCGAAAGCGCTTCGCGCGATTAAACGAAAAAGCGCGCGACGCGTTTTTACCAGCTCAAGAGAGCGTGACGGAGGATTACTGGGAGTACGCGCGGTTCCGTTTTTACCAACGCGCCGCGTCTAGTTGCATCACCGTTTTCGCGACGCAGCAGATGTTACAGGCGATCGGTTTAGGCGCGACAAGGCGGCTTCCCGCCGCGGCTGCAGTAAACTGGGTTCTGAAAGACGGGCTGGGTAGGTTGGGGAAACTCTCGGTGGCGACGAACTTTGGAAGGGAGTTTGACAGCGACGTGAAACGGTTCCGGTTCACGTCGTCGGTGGTGTACGACTGCGCTTCTTTGGTGGAGATGCTCACGCCGTTCTACCCGAAGCGGTTTTTGTTATTGGCCACCGTCGCGAACGTGGGTAAGAGCGTCGGCATAACCACCGCCAACGTCGTGCGAGCGCCCATCCAAAGGTCGTTCGCGCTGGAGGAAAACTTAGCGGAGATCACGGCGAAAACCTCGGCGCAGCAAGTTTTGGCGGATAATTTGGGATTGGGTCTAGCCGTCGTCGCGACGTCGTTCACCGGGAAGATCGCGTCCGCGAACGCGCGTTTAGTGTTACCGCTCGTTGCGTTTTGCCCGCTCGCAGCGACGGACCTGTACTGCATCTACCGCGAGCTTAAAGCGGTGCAGCTCAAGACGATCAACCGCGAGCGCGGCGAGATCGTCGCCGAGCTCTTCGTGAAGAACGGGAAAGTGCCTTCGTTCAAAACCGTCGCCGACGCCGAGCGGCTTTTTATCCCGGCCAGACTGGACGAGAGCACGTTGCCTTTGAAGGTCACGGGCCTCGCCGAGGCGTGTCCCACGAAACACTCGCTGGTGAACGCGCTGTCTGATGACCCGAAAACGCCCTACGTCTTGAGTTACCTGTTCCCGAGCGAGTTCAGGGAGAAGCGAAAGTCAAGCGGTCAGAATGTAATCGGCGCGTTTTTCGGCGCGGCGCAAAACGCGGCGTTTGGCGCGGCGCAACGCGCCGTCGCGTTTGTTCGCGGTACGAAAAGGATCGAAAAAGAGAAGCGCATGAAAGGCCACGCGACTTTGGCGCTGGCGCAGCACGCGACGAGCCGCGATGTCATGCAGGCGGTGCTGCAGGTGGCGCACCTGCGCGCGTTACCGTTCCGCGGGGACCTGGACAAAGAATCGGCGCGGCGGTGGGCGCTCGAGGAGAGCCGTTTCAGGGCGGAAAGAGACGTCGACGAGTTCTCCAGGCAGCTCGTGACCGACGGGTGGCTCGCGGGGAAAGTGTTGCTGAGCTCCGCGGAGCGCGCGCCGTACAGGGTCGAGGGCGAGGTCGTGCGCGCGCTCGCGACCGCGAGCGACACGGAGGGACAGGATGAACTCTAGACGTAGACGTCGCGCGCGAAAGTAGTCCACCGTAGACGGAGTACTGCGCTTTTATGGAAACGAACAAACAGACAAAGGCAGAGGAGAAAAAAAAATGGCGAGAGCGGAAAATATCACGAAGATGGGCCCAACACGCGTTTTCTGCATCACTCGTGGGAAATCTGCTTCGTTTGGCGCATTATTCGCCGACTGCGTATCCAGTGCCTAAATTTAGGGGATGCCACCGTGGACTGATTGGACAGAGGGATCCGCCGCTTCGAGCTCTGTCCCGCCAAAAAATCGCCACGGCAAACGAAAAGAAGCGATGATCGCTTCACAACGCGAAACACTCCAACACACGCAACCATGGCTGCCATCGTCGCCCCCGTCGCTATCCTCGCGCCCCGCGTCACCGCGCCCAAGGCGCGCGCCGCGCGCACGCTCCGCGCCACCACCTTCAACGGTGTCAAGGTCGCGCAGCCCAAGGTACGTTAGGCCCGTCGCTCCCTCTGTCGCGGAAAAACATCTTATGATTCGCGGCGCGCGTGCGATATTTTTCATCGTGTCGCGCATCGGCGCGCGCGTGGCGGGCCACGGCCGGCCCGCGGGACGAAATCCGGCCCGCGGCGCGCGAGGGTGGCACGCGCGGTGTCCCTTCGTGGCGTTCCTCTCCGGGCCATCCCGTTTCGCGCCCCGAGGGACCCGCGACAGGCCCGGATCCGGACCGGTCGCGTTCCGGCGTTCGCCGTCTCTTTCCCCCGACGTCTGTCTCTCGCGTTCGGCGACAGTCGAGCGGTTTCTTCTTCGCTCTTTTTCGCTTTTCGGATGTGAAGAAGAGAAACTGCTCTTCTTTCCGTTTTCTCTTCGCGACAAACTTGACGCTGACGCTAACCTCGCCGCGAACTAACTTGTTGCCATCCTAAACACTCCTACGGATAATAGCTCGCTTCCAAGCGCGTCGTCGCCGTGTCCGCCCGCGCGGACTCCAAGATCAACACCGACGAGGTGCTCAAGACCATCGCGGACAAGTGGGAGGACACCGAGAACAAGTCCGCCGTTGTCACGTACGTCGCCGGCGCGGCGGCGCTGGTGTGGCTCTCCGGCACCGTCGTCGGCGCCATCAACGCCATCCCCGTGCTCCCCAAGGTGATGGAGCTCGTCGGCCTCGGCTACTCCTCGTGGTTCGTGTACCGCTACGTGCTGTACAAGGACTCGCGCAAGGAGCTCGTCGAGCAGTTCGACGCGCTCAAGAACAAGGTCTCGGGCGAGTTCTAAAAAGACAGAAAAAACCAAAACATCCGCGTTTGGCGCGTTTTCAGGCGCGACGAACATGAACGGTTTGTAAACGAACGATGAGACACGAAGTATATATCATCCTGACATCCATCTACGGCCCGGGGTCTTTCGCGACGCATCTTTTCGATGTCACTCACTTCTTTTTCTTTCTCCTCCACGCGCTCTGGATGGTGCTCGCGGCTTTGTTCATCGCCGCCAGGGGCGCGCCGAAGGACGGCATCGACGGCATCGACATCGACGGCATCGAGAAGAGTGACTTTTTTTCTTTTTTGCCTTCGCTCTCCGGATCGGAAAACGCGCGTGAAGGGTGCGTGGGCACGGCGCGGCCGTTCACGAAACGCTTCTCGGCGATGGCCGCCTCGTTCGCCAAAAATTCCGCGCGTCGCGTGTCGCGCTTGGCGCGCTCGTACGCCTCCAGCGCCTCTTCCTCCGCGCGGCGGGCCGAAGCGGGATCGGGCGTCGGGTCCGCGTACCGATCGTACCCGCGGCGTCCGCGGCGTCCTTCGTCGTTCGAGAATTCAACTCGTTGCCGGGAAGAAGAAGGCGAAGACGCGTCGTATCTTCGCGCCGACATCGTCATCGTCTCGCCGCCCGAAAAAGAAGAAGGCGAAGCCACGTTCGTCATACCGCGATGGTACCCGACGCGCCGGGGAGTCGCCACCAGGCGGTCGAGTCGGTCGCGAACGCGACGCAGCTCCTCGTCGCGGCGCGAGCGCGCGCCGCGGAGCGCGTCCAGCGTCGCGCTCTGCCGCCGCAGCGACGCGGCGAGCGCCTCGCCGGGTGTCGAAGGGACGGCTTCGTTTTCCTTTTCGTTACCGCCTGTGCCGCGCGCGACGCCGTCGAACAAACGCTTCGGCGGCGGCGCGACGACGTGCGGAAGAGCGACGGAGGTGGACGGCGTTCCTTTTTTGTCCGAGACGGAGAGGGGCGACGGCGGGACCCGCGCTTTACCCGCGCTCGCGTCCGCGAAGATCGCAGAGTCGGCGAAGGGGGAATCGCGCGAATCCGTCGTCTGGGGGGGATTTTCTTTTTCTGCCGGACGACCCCAAAGCGTCGCGGAAGGCGGCGGAGAAGGCGGCACGCCTATGTCGGTTTCCCGACCACCTTCAAGCCTTGGAGACGTGAACGACGTCTTTTTCGTCCTCGACTCCACCGCCGCCGCCTCCGCCTTTGCCGCCGCCGCGAGGACGCGCCGCTCGGCGTTCTCGCGCTCGATGTTCCCGAGCCTGCGCGCCTCTTGCTCCCACGCGCGCGCCACAGCCTCGGCGCGCTCGAGTTTCTCGGCGCACGAACGAGCGAGCTCCTCCCCCAGCGCCGCGGCGGCGAGGGCATCACGCCGCGCCGCGCGCAGCGACGCCGCCGAAGTCGCCTCTCGCGCCGCGCTCGCTCGAACCGCCTCTTCGTTTTCCGCGATGCGCTTCACGAACGCGTCGCGCTCCTCCTCCAGGATCGCGCGCGCGTGCGCCTGCGTGCGGAGCTCGGCGCGCAAAGCCGCGAGCGCGCGGCGGAGCGAAGCCGTCTCCTCCGTCGAAGGAGTCGAAGTCGTTTTGTTTTCATCGTCACGCGAGGAAGACTCGACTCCGGAGACGTCAACCTCGTCGAGGTCGACGTCTCGACGCGCGGATGCGGTTCGCGCGTCATCGTCTTCGTCGTCCATGTCGTCGTCCATGTCGTCGTCCATGTCGTCGTCCGCGTCGTCGCTGCGATCGATATGTATTCTCCGCGTCGTCGCCGAGACGACGGCTTCGAGCCGACGCGCCTCGCGCGCCGTCGCCGCCGCGCCGCCGTTTTCGTCGTGGAAAAACAAACGCGACGCGATTTTTTTTTCGGCATCGGCGTCGGCGTCGCTCCGCTCCGCGTCTCGCGACGAGAGAGGGTCCGCGCCCGCCACAGACCGCGCGAACCTCCGCAGCTCGTCGTTCTCCTCGCGCAGGTCCTCGATCCGGAGGCGCGCGCGCGCGAGCTCCAGAAGAGCGGGCTCTTCCGAGCGCGGCGCGCGCGGAGTCTTCGTCGCCGGCGGAGGCTCCGTCAATGCCATCGACAACGCGTCGTCATCCTTCTCGGTCGTCCCGACGGGAGACCTCTCGGCCGGTTCGCGCCGCGCGCCTTCGCCGCGCGAAAGCTCGAGATCCGCGTTTCTCCTCTCCGCGCGCTCGAGGCGCGTGCGGAGCTCCAGCGCCTCGCGCCGCGACGCGGCGAGTTGCTCGGCCGCGCGCTTCGCCGCGAGCGAATGAGAATTACTCCCGGAGATGCCGAATCGCGACGCCGTCCCTGCGGCGGTCGAGGCGCGGCGCGTCCCGGCGTCCGACACGCGCGTCGCGCCGACCACCATCGGAGAGGAAAGCGGCTGTGGGAGCACGTGCCCCACGGGAATCCGAAGGGGACGAGACACCGAGAGGAGGCGCGCCTGCCGATTTGCCAATGCGAGCGCCCGATTCGACATCCGAAGTCCCGGACATCCCGGCAGGTCTCGTTTCCGTCGGCCGTTTTCACTGGTCGCGGCGCGTCACGAAACCGGGGGGAAAAGAAGGAATTTGGAAAAAAAAATCGTCGACGGACCGGACCCCGAGGCGCGACCCTCATCAGTCCGAGCCGCGCTTCTCACCGACGCGACTGGTCTGCGGTATCACGCGCCGCCATGCAGTTCGGCGTCGAGACCTTGCCCCCGGGGTGCGTTTCCCGGCTCTCGCGCCCCGCGCGAACCTTCCTCGCGCGAATCTCTCGGTCTTCGCGTTCCTAATGGGGCATTCCACGCCGCCCCGTTCCTCGGACGAGACGCGGGCAGGTCCACCCGCGGACGGCCACGAGGCTTCCGCCCGTCCCCGTGACGCGGTCGGACGCGCCCGGGCGCTCCCGGGGCGCGTCGCGCGCCGCGACCGCTCTGGAGTCGTCCCGCCGAACCCCGAACGCCGACTGACCGAACCTCTTCTCTCCACGCGCGCCTCGATCTCGTTCGTGTACACAAACGAAATCTCTCCGTCCGCGCCCTCGCTCCTCGCTCTCGCCTCACGCAAAAGCGCCTCCTTCCAAGGTGGCGCCCAACCCCGCGCCCCGAGGGTGAAGACCGTGATCCTGTGCGGTGCGTTCGGCGCGACCCTGGGCGACGAACTCAGGGCTCGCGGCGATGAACGAAACCGAACGGTGAGCGGCGGCGACGGGGTCTCCCGCGCGACGCGGCCTCTGCTCGCGCTCGGCCCGGACGGCGCGTGCCCCCTGGACCGTTGGGTGGCGGCGCTCTCCGCGTGCCCCGCGACGAGCGACCTGAACGACGCGTTCATCGTCGCCAACAAGGACAACGTCAACGAGTTCGTGGCGTGGTCCGTCGGCGACGGCGACGGCGTTCGCGACGCGGAACTCGCGAATCAAAAAATCCATCGGGGAAACGTTTTGTGTAACGATTGCGCTCTCGGCGACGCGCGCGCGGGACCCGCGCGCGACCTGCTCTTCGCCGTCGAGACCGCGCTGGGCGAGGACGACCACGTGCTGGTCATCGACGGCGGACGCGCGCCCGTCCCGGGGTTCGACCTCGCGGGCTTCTTATCGAGAGCGGAGGCGGCGCCCGGGAAGGATGCCGTCGTCCGCGTTGACCTCTCGAGCGGCGTCGGTAAGTCGGATCCCTCGGACGAGACGCTTTTGGATTTGGCGCCGGCGGCGCCCGGGTCGAAAAGAGTCGCGCCCGTCGCGGACATCACGCGGGTCACGCCTTTCGACTCGGGATTTAAGGGTTTAGGATCGGCGAATTTCGCGTCGGAAAGCAAACACGCGCACGCGCTCGGCGCGGCGACGCTGCTTCGCGCGACGACGGTTCCGCTTCTCGCGCGATTCTTCGACGAGGCGGGCGACTTGGAGCCGGCGCGGCACAGCCTCGGGCGGTTCTTTTTTTGGCTGTGCAAACGCAAGCGCGTGTCCGCGGTGCGCGTGGCCAGGGGGGACACGTTCCCGCTCGAGACGCCGGAGGACGTCGACGTCGCGGATGCGTTTTACCGCTTTTACGCCGAAGAAGAAGCGAAGGCGCTGCAGGCGCTCGAACCCAAAAAAAACTCGCGAGGCCCGTCTCTGACGTCGACGACTCGGCGGGACGCGGCGGCTATGTTCGGCACTGTCGCGGGCGAAGGCGACGCGCGGAAACGCATGCTTGCGGACCGGTTCGCGGCGGCGGACAAGAGGTGCGGGGACGCGCGCGCGCGCGCGCTGGAAGCGGCGCTGGACATGGATGTGCTCTTGCCGACGTTTTTTCTTTCTTTAGAGAAGACGTCGGCGTCGAGCGACGGCTCCGGCGCCTTTGTCGCGATCGGCCCCGACGGGAAGCCCGCCAAACCTCTGCCCACGCGTTTCCGCGATGCGTCTCAGTGGAACGTGTCTAAACACAAACCCTCGCAGCACCCGTGCTACGTGACGAGCGCGGTGAGCGCGTACGGGAAGAAGCCCACGTTCGCGGACATGCCTATTCGGTGGCACGGCGTCGACGGGGAGTTCACCTCGCGGTTCGCGGGCAACTACGCCGACTCGGGGTTGGTCACCACGAAAGTAAAGAGCAAAGTGCACGCGTCGCTGGAGTGATACGTGGGCCCCACGACGAAGGGTCTTCGACGGACGTACAATTGTAAAGATTTCTCAAACGTGAAACCGAGCTGCGTCGCCGGACGTAGCCACTACGTAGTAGACTACGTAGTCTACGTAGCTACGTCAAATATTTCACGTCAACAGTCTTCGCGCCCGCGTGATCATCACGTCCCCGAATTGCACCCACCCGACTTTCCTGAGGACGCGGGTTCGAGAGGAATGTTGGAGATTCCGAAACCCACCCGAAGCGCCTCACTTGCGGTCAGGCGCGCCTCCCCGAAAGTCGACGCTTCGTGTCGGCTGGGCGGATGGCGCGAACGTGGCGCGGCCGCGGCCGCGGCCGCGGGCGCGGCGGGCGCCACGGCGGGCGCGGGGGCCGGAACGCGGCGAACGGCGTAGACAGTCGCGGGCGCGGGCGAAACCACGCCGATGCCGCCTTGGCCGCGCCTCGGCAGCCTCGCGCGCTCGCGGGCGCGCCCGTGCACCCCTGGCTCGGGCGTCGGCTCCGCATCACGCGCATATCGCACAAAGGCCAGCGGCGCTACGTCAACGCGGTCATCGTGTTCCACGACCCCGCGGAGTCGCACCCGTTCCACGTTCTGCACGACGACGGCGCGAGCGCGTGGCTCGCGATTCAAGAATCGCTGGGCGTCGTACACGCCGTCGAGGGCGACGGCGGGAGCCCGCGTGTGCGCACGCGCGTCTCGCGGCGCTTCACGTGGCTCACGCCGGTGGTCAGGAGGGAGGTGGCGGGCGAGAGGCACCCGGCGTTCGGCGCCAACCCGGAACGGAGCCCGTGGTCGAACAGTCACGCGCAAATCGCGCGCGGCGGCGGCGTCGTCGACGCCGAAGCCGCCAACCCCGCGGGGTTCCCCGGGATCCCGTTGTTCGGCCCGTCGCGCGCGTCTCTGTCCCGTCTCCCGGGATTCTCTTTCGCGAATCCTCTTCCCTCTCAAGGTCCCGAACACGCTTCGGGACCTGCCAATCAACCAACCGGGTTCGGCGCGACCCCAGGATCCCGCGCCGCGTACGTTCCGCACCCGTCGCATATGAACCGATCGGGGGGGAGTTTCGGGTCGCTCCTCGCGCAGTCGCTGCTCGCCGCGCAGACCGCGGAGCAGCGGCACGGCGCGTTTCTAACCCCGCGTCAAGGACCGAGCCACTCGCCTTTGCCGAACCAGGACGACCGGAACGCGCGAGAGGTTCTGAACGCGCGCGGAGGTCTCGAGGAAGAAAAAAGCCGCCGGAACGAAAAAGCGCCGCCCAACAATGGAGCGGAGCGGTCGCCCTGGGACGGCATCCTGGAGGAATTCGGCGGCGCGCCGGCGCCGAATCCGAATCCGACGATCCGCGGCGCCGATGGGGACGATCCCGGGGATACCGGGGATACTGTGGACCTGGAGGCGCTGGAGGCTGCGGCGCGCGCGGTCGGCGCCGCCGCCGCCGACGTCGGCGACGACGGCGCGGCGGATGATGCGCGAAATATTGATGGATCGCGTTTCGTCGGAAACGACGGAAACGACGCGGCGCGTTTGCGCCTAAACGCGCCTTTGATCGATCTCCGCGCGATGCGCGTCGACGTCCGCGCGCGGGCGCTGGAGGACGCCGCGGCCGTGCTCATGCCGGCGTCGCTCGCGCTGTGCGCGGCGGCGATGCGCGAGAAGCGCTTCCCCCCGTCAGGCGAAAAGGGCGCGTTTACAAATCGCGATCGTTGCGCGGGGTGTGACTCGCGTCTGGCGTTGAGTTTCGGGTTCCGCGCGTGCGCGCTGTGCGGCGAGGCGGCGTGCGCGGATTGCCTGCGCGAGCGGCGCGACGCGCTCGCCGCCGAGCTCGCGCGCGGGGACGATCAGGATCCCGAACGGGGATCGGGATCCCCGGGGACGGACGCGGCGGACTACGTCTTCCTGTGCGTCGCCACCCCGACGTGTCTGGCGTCGGCGACGGCGGCGGCGCGGCGCGCCGGCCTCCGTCCCGCGCCAACTTTTTCGGCGCGGCGTTTCTCTCTTGACGCCCATTCTGAAAATGATTTTTCGAAAACGTCGGCGGACTATTTCACGGTATCGTCTCTCCGCGCCGCCGGCGGGTTCCGCAGCGTCGCCGGCGTGCTCGTGAGTCCCGTTGGAACAAGAGCCACCAGCCCGGTGGCCAACGTGCGTCTGAACACGCTCGCGAACGCCGATGACGCGTTGAGTATCGCGCCGGCGTGCGTTAAGACTGGGGAGGCGTACGCTCGGTTCCGCGCCGAGGCGCGCTGGGGCGCGGACGGCACCGCCGCGGGAGACGCGGCGGTGCCCGTGCTGGTGTTCGTGCTGGACTCTTGTGTCCCAAAGGCGTTCATGGAGCGACTCGAAAGGAACGCGACCTTCGCGCGCCGAAAAAGCGAAAGCGGCGCCGAGAAAAAAAGTCAATCGCGGAAACGGCGCCGGACGGGGAAGGCGGAGGCGGGCGTCGGCGAGCGCGACTCGAACCAGGAGAACGAGGACGACGACGATGACGATGACGACTCGACTCCGACGTTCGAAGATTCGTTTCCCTCGATATCGGCCGCCGCCTCGCGGCTCGCCGTTCGCGCGGGCGCGGGGGAGCTCGCCGCCGACGCCGCCGACGCGGGCGCGGCGGCGCGGGAGGCGCGTCTTCTTTTCCAGACGCGGGACGGCGACATGAGCGGTCGCCTCGCCGAGGACGACTCGTACGACTCGTCGTCGCTTTTCTGCGCGATGCGCGACGGGCGACCGCTCATGGCGACGACGACGGTCGTCGATGACGATGACGAAAACAAAAAGCGCGAGACGAACGACGCGAAAAGCGCGAAAAGAAAACCGCGGCCTTCGCCGCGCGATGCGTTCGACGCCGAGCCGGGCCCCGGACTCGCGACACGGCGACGGTTCGTCTTCCGCGGAGACTCGGACGAGACCTTCTCGACCTTAAACCCTATGCCTATGACGATCGTCTCCGCTCTGGCGACCACGCCGTTCGCCGCGCTGGTCCACCCGCTCGGCGCGCTGAACGTCATGGCGTACTCGCGCGAGTCGCGCCAAAGTTTGACCGCCGCGAAAGAAACGAAACGAGTCAATCAACCGGAGAAGAAAAAACAAAAAAACGACGGTTTGTTTCACGACGCCGTCGTCTCCGAGTCTGAACTCGAGGCGGCGCCGTTCGTCGGTCACGCCGACGCGCGTCCCCCGACGCGCGCGCTGGAGAACGTCGTTCTGGAGACGACTTCGCACCGCGACGACGTCGCGGTGAGTCTCGGGGTGAGCGCGCTGGACGCCTGCTTCTTCGCGGCGCCGCCGGACGAGGACGAAGACTCCGCCGCGCGTTTCTGGACGGTTTTCAAACGCGAGGACGCGCCCGTGCTCGCGCGGTGGCTCGCGCTGCGCGGCTCCGCGCTGGACGAGCCGTGCCTCGCGTTCGAGGCGCAGAGGGAGGCGCGCGAGACCGCGGCCGCGCTCGCCGCCGCCGCGCGAGCCGCGCGCGCGCTCGCGGACGTCGACCCGAGCGCGGTACCCGAGGCGGCGGAGGCGGAGGCGGCGGCGGCGGACGCCAAGCAAGCCGCCGAGCGCGCGGCGTTTGACGCCTTCGACGCCGTCGCGGGCGTCTCACCTCGCCTGGCGGCTTCCGCGCTCCGTAAGCGGGACGCGTTCGTTCTGGACGACGTCGACCTGGAGCACCTGCGGAGGGACGTGGGCGTGACGCCCGCGTGGCGGAACATAGAGCAACACCCGGGCGAGACGTTTTTCGTGCCCGCGGGGTGTCCCCGCTTCGCAGTCGCGAATCGCGCGCATTCCGTCGCGAGGCTCTTTTTCCTCTCCGCCGGGTCCGTTTCACACGCGCTGCGTATGGCGCACCAGTCGCGTTTTTTGCCGAGCGGCCACCCCGAGCGCGGCGACGCGGGAAACGTGCGCGCGGCGGTGGCAAACGCGGCGATGCAGATGGAGGCGCGCGTGTTGGAAACTTTAGGGCTGAAAAGGAGTTCGGAGGAGGGCGACGAGACCAAGACGGGGGACGAAAAAAAAAAAAACGGCGTCTTCGTAGACCTTCCCAGAGTCAAGGGTGACGCGCCGCGACGCGACGAACGCGTGTCCGGGAGAGAGAACTCGAGTCTGAACCCGATCGTGGCGTGATCATCGAGCGCACCGCCGGGTTTCTATCGAGCGCCTCGGTGTATTGTAATAGTCTACGGGCGCGTAATAAGGCGTTTTAAAGCGGGACGACGTACGTGATGGTAGACGGTTCGTTTTCCGTCGCGCGCCGAGCGCGCGCGCTGAGACGCCTAATAGTGTACCGGTGGTACGCCTCGCGTCACACTTCGCCGGCTCCGTCTGTCGGCAGTGTCGGCTGACGCGAAAAAGAGAATAACCTTTTTCGCGTGTTTCGCAACCCTCCCGCGGCGAACGCGCGTCGCGCCGCAGTGCGCCCCCGCACAGCCGGATCCTTCCCGCCGCGCGGTTCGAGCTTTGGTGCCCGGCAGTCACTCCGCGTCTGTCGCGATGGCGTCCGCCGCGCGGGTGGCCCGCGCCGCCCCGAACCAGATCGCCCCCAGCGCCGGATCGGGTGCGGGATCGGGAGGTCCCGGCCCCGTCCCCGGCCCCGTCCCCGTCCCCGTCCCCGCGGCGATCCCCGCGGCGGTCCCCCAGGCGGCCCCCGCCCTCCCCGCCGCGGAGGCCATTGGGTCGGAGTTCGTGGCGCAGTACTACGCCGCCATGCACGCGCGCCTGGACCAGCTTCACCGCTTCTACGCCGAGGACTCGTCGTTGTTCGTGGCGGGACCCTCCGGTGTCGCGCCGTCCCCGGTCGCCGCGACCGGCCTCCACGCCATCGACGACGCGCTTCGGCGGCTCGCGGCGAGGCGCGCGCGCGTGACGGTGACCTCCGTCGACGCCCTGCACAGCGCGCACGGCGCGGTGGTGGTGGTGGTCACGGGGCGCGCCGAGGGGCCCACTGGGCCCGTGAAAAGCCATCGGTTCACGCAAACCTTCGTGTTGGCGCCGCAGCGCGGCGGGTTCTACGTCAAAAACGACCTCGTGCGGTTTCTCGCGGAACCGCACGAACCCACCGGGTTGTTTCCCACGAACGTGCCTTCTGCAACGCCGCCGACGCGAACGAACGTCGCGAACGAAAACGCCCCCTCCCCTCGGGAACCCGCGACGAACAAAAACCCCGGCGCCGCCGCGGTTTCCGCGCCGCCCGCGGGCGAGGCGCAGTCGTTGGAGGCGATCGAGGCGAAGCTCGCGGCGGCGGCGGTTTCGGCTCCGAACGCGTCGAACGGAAGCGAAGGAGAGGAAGCGACAAAGAGCGAAGACAAAGAAACGCGCGAAGAAAAAGAAAAAGAGACGACGACCAGGAAAAATCCAAACACGGGGAAGGAACCGAAGCCGAAAGAGGAACCGCAAACCGGTCCGCCTTCGTACGCGACGGCGTTGCTCAAGGCTCGCGCCGCCGCCGCCGCCGCGAATTCGGGCGGCGACGGTTTCGCGAAACTTCGCAAACCGCCCGTCGCGGTCGGGTCCGGCGGGTCCGGGTCCGGGCCCGTAGGGGTTCCGAGTGGTCTTGATAAAGAGGTCTCGACAGGCGCGACTCGGAGTCACGCCATCTTCGTGCGGCACTTCCCGCCGGCGACGACGGAGAGCGATCTTCGTTTAGTCTTTGAATCCTTCGGCGCGATCGCCGAAGACGGCGTGACGCTCCGCGCTTCAAAAACGCAAAAGTCGGAGACGACGATCGAGAAGCACGCGTTCATCGAGTTCGTCGACAAGAAGGGTTTCGACGAGGCTTTGCGTTTCGCGGCGACGAAGGAAGTGCTCGTGCTCGGCGCGGCGGTGGGCGTCGAGGAGAAGCGCGAGAAGCCCCCCGCGCGGAGGGACCGAGGCGACGGTACTAATAAATCGGGCGCCGACGAGCGAGGCGCGGAGGCGCACAGGCGCGAAGCTCGCGGCGGCGACCGAGAACGGAGGGCGCCGCGGAAAAACCAGACTGGCGGCGCGCGGGTTGGAGGGCGCGAGGGCGAGGCCGGGAGGCGCGAGGGGGGGGCGGGGAGGGCCAGGGGAAGAGTCGACAAGAGGTGAGGGGGAATGAATGAATGATGATGAGAGAGGCGTCGATCGAGGAAAGCGCGACTTGAGCGGTTGCGTGGTGCTAATAAAAAGTGAAAAAAATGCTCCGTGATGCACCAGACGGCGCGACTGATCCGCGTTTATCCACTGACGAACCGGGTGGTTGCTTTTCGGCTTTTCCTCGAGTGGATGCGTTGGTGGGCGTCGGCGGCGCGGCTCCGCGCCACTCCGCGTGACGCGCCTCGCCGGACGTTTCGCCTCGCGTCCGCGCGCGCGCCTCTTTCTCCTCGCGGGAGACTTGCCTCGTCTCGATGTCCGCCTCGGTGTCCGCCTCGTGGCGCGCCGCCCCCGTCGCGCGCGGCGAGACGCAGACGCGATCGCGCGCCCGCCTCGGTCTCTTCGACGCGCGCCGCGCGGCTCGCCGCTCGCGGCGGAGCGCCGCGCGCGCCACCTCCGCCGCGGACGTCTCCGTGACCCGCGACGGGTCCGATCGCCTGAGCCTGGACAACGTCCGCGCGAGCCTCATCCGGCAGGAGGACAGCATCATCTTCGGGCTCATCGAGCGCGCGCAGTATAAACGCAACGACGCGGTGTACGAGCCGGGCGCGGTTGAGGTGCCCTGTTACCACCCCGACGGCAAACGCGCGTCGATGTTAGAGTTCATGTTAAGAGAGAGCGAGCAGCTGGGCGGGAAGATCAGGCGGTACACGTCTCCGGACGAACACGCGTTTTACCCAGAGTCGCTCCCGATGTTGGTCATTGGGTCGATGGAGTACCCGTGCCCGTTGCACGCCGCCGCGGAGTCCATCAACATCAACGACCGGATCATGAAGATGTACATCGAGAACTTGTTACCGGCGCTGTGCGAGGCGGGCGACGACAACAACTACGGGAGCACGGGTTTGGCGGACGTCGCGAACCTTCAGACCATCTCCAAGCGAATCCACTACGGCAAGTTCGTCGCCGAGAGCAAGTTCCAGGCGCGGCCGGAGGAATTCTCCGAGCTCATAAAAAAACAGGACGCCGAGGGTTTGATGGCTCTGTTAACGTTCCAGGCGGTGGAGGACCGGGTCGTTCGCAGAGTCACGAACAAAGCCGCGACGTACGGCCAGGACATCTCGGAGGACCTGCCGGAGCAGGTGCGGGGCTTATCGGAGGGCGAAAACCTGGAGTACAAAGTTGCGCCCGAAACAATCGGCGAGCTGTACCGCGAGTGGATCATGCCCATGACCAAGGACGTGCAGGTGGAGTACCTGCTCAGGAGGCTCGACTGATGCGCGAGGTTTCGCGACGCGCGATCATCCGGATAGGACGACGTCGTTCGTTTTATCACGGTACGGTAGCTCTATTTATTAACACCGGTATCGCGAGCTATCATACAAAAGCGACGAAAAGCAATCGCGCGCGCGCCGACCGTACTACGTATACCGGCTCGTACTACTCACGCAAAGTGCACGCCCTTCTCGTTGAAGGTGGCGAGCAGAAGCAGGAAATCGTCCTGGGACATCTTCGACGAGCGCATCGTCTCGAACGCGTTGGTCGCCAACACTTCCTCCACGATTTTTCGCACACCCTCCTTGGTCGCTTCGGGCGCGTTTTTTTCGTCGTTCACAAGCGCGTCGTCGTCACCGGTGTCCATCGCGTCTTCGTTTTTCTCGCCCAACCCGAACCTCGTCCCGCCCTTGGTTTTCTTCCGTTTGCCCATCGCCGCCGCGCCGAGCATGCCCCCCTCGCCGCCCGCAACGCCCCGGCCGTTGTTCAGCTGCAGCGCGCGGTAGGTTTTGTAGTTGGCCTCGATGAGCTCCAAGACGGTTTTCGTGCGGAAGATTCCGCCGAGGGTTTTGTTTTTGCGCCCGAAACACAGCCGCACTAAGCCGTCCCATTCCTTGAAGTTGACCGGGATGGTATTAACGGGTTTCGGTTCGATTCTAACCACGGAGGAGTCCACCTTGGGGGGAGGGCGGAAGTTGTTCTTGCCCACCTTCAGGATGTGCGTCGTGCGCGCGAGCAGCTGCGTGTTCACAGAGAGCCGGCAGTACAGCGGGTCCCCGGGGGGGACGCACAAACGCATGGCGAACTCTCGCTGGAACATGAGCGTCGCGGCGCGGAAGACCGGCCTGTGCGCGAGCAGCTTGAACACCAAAGGGCTGGAGATCTGGTACGGCACGTTCGCGATGCACACGTCGAAGTACGGCAGGTCGACTTTCAGGAAGTCCCCGCTGATGATGGACAAGTTGGCGGCGTGCGGCGTGCCCTGCACGCGTCGCTGAAGCTCCAGCACCATGCGCGGGTCGAACTCGACCGCGATCACCTTCTTAGCGGTCTCCAGCAGGCGCATGGTGAGGTTGCCCGTGCCCGGCCCGATCTCGAGCACCACGTCCGTGCTCTTGACGCCGCCCTTCTCCACTATGGCGTTAACGATCATGGGGTTCTTCAGGATGTGCTGCCCGTAGCTCTTGAGGAACTGAATGCCTTGGTACGCCGCCTTCTCCGCGCCTTTCTTGGCGCGCTTCGCCACGCCGCCGGCGACGCGGATGCCGGCGCCGGACATCGCGACCGGGTCGTGTGGGACGCGGCAGAAGCACTGAGCCGCTCTTTCGGAGCGCGCGAAGGGTGGAGACCCTTTAAGCTCCTAGCCAACACGCGCGCCGCGCGGGAGAGGATGGAGGAATCACGCCGTCGGCGGTCGTGTCGGCGCTCGTGGCTTTTTCGTCGTTTCGGAGCTTCGCGCGAAACCGAGAAAAATGCCTCGCGTCGAGACTCGCGCGGGTCGTTAGACTCGCGAACGCCGGATCGCGCGTCGCAGAAATCCAAGTTTCCGCGGGAGTGACGGCGCGGGACGGCGGGAGTCAGCGCGTCGCGTTTCGCGTTTCGCAACGTTTTTTTGGCAATCGAGAGAGGTAGTCGTATGTGTTTTCAGTCACGCGCGCGATTTTTCGTTTGGCCAAAAGTACAAGTCTCCCCATCCGCCGCGATCGCGCGCCCGGTCGGCGCGAAACTCGCCTCGCTCTGTGAACGTCCGACGGTTTATTCGTGGGTTCAGGAGGCCCGCTCGTTTTCGTGCGTGTGCAGCGAATCGCTGGCGAACGCGGGTCCATGCGCGCCGCCCGCGCGCGCGCGCCACTCTGCCGGCTCGCCGCGCACGGCGCGCGGAACGCACGACAGGGACGGAAGTCTCGGGGAAGGAGGAACGCGCGGGGTGCGCGAGGCGAGAAGCGCGCGCGTCGAGAGCCCTCGACGTCTGAGCGACTTTAGGGCCTGAGGAGAGGAATCTCTTCGCTCCTTGGCACGTGCGCGCGTGCTCGGGGAAAAAGGGACGAGCGTCCGGCGCGGCGCTCGTGCGCGCAGCCATGAATCCTCCCTCCGTGGGCGGGCCCGGCGGGGCGTTCTCCGCGCCCGCGCCCGGAACCGCCGCGACGCCCTCCGCGCCCGCGGCGCCGAGCGCGTTCGCGCCCCCCGCGGACGTCGCCAAGCCCACGCCAGCGCGCCCTGCGGTGGCGGGAGGCGTCGCGCCGGGGGCCGCGCTCGGCGTGCCTCCTGGGACGCAGGATCCCGCCGCCGCGGCGGCGATGCACGCCGCCAGGCAGTTCTTCGGGTTCATGCAACAAGGCATGGCCGCGGGCGGGTTCGGCGTGCCCCCCGGCGCGTTCGGCGCGCCCCCGGACGCGCGGCAGGGCGCGCCTTTGATGCCGCAACACGTCGATCCGAGCGACCAGCCCCCGCGCGGGGCCACGCCGGGCGTCGCCGCGGACGGCGCCGTGACGTACAACAGGAAAGACAAGAGGTACGCGCGCGACGAAAAACGCTCGTTCGTCTTCCTCTCATCCCACGCAAATGCGCTCCCGAGCCGTCACGAGAACGCGCCGGACGCGCCACCCCGACCCGCGTAGCGATTCCGCATGGCGATCGATCGCACCAAGGAAAACGACTTCGCGCGTCCATCTCGCGGGGTTTTTAGGGTCTTTTTCACGCGCGCTCGACGGTGCTTTTGAACGCTTTGACGTTCGCCGAAACAGTGTGCATCGGAGACGCGCGCTTTGTGACCGACTGGCTGACACGAAAAAAAAAAAACTCCCAAACATCACCGCAGCCTCGGCTTGCTCTGCGAGAACTTCCTGCACCTGTACGGCGCCGGCCAGGAGGAGCTTATTTCGCTGGACGAGGCTGCCGCTAAGCTGGGCGTCGAGCGCCGGCGCATCTACGACATCGTCAACGTGCTCGAGTCGGTGGAGGTTGTGGTGCGGAAGGCGAAGAACAAGTACACCTGGCACGGCATCTCGCGCATGCCCGCCGCGCTGCAGCGGCTGTGGAAGGAGGGCGCGGAGGAGTTCGGGGAGGACCTCATTTTGGACGGGCGCGACGACGAGGAGGAGAAGGAGAGCGTGAAAAACGCGAAGACCGCGGCGGAAAAGCCTCTTTCGGTGAAGAAAGAGGAGGCGGAGGCGGAAGATCTCGCCGGCGCCGCGGGTCCCGACGCTAAACCCAAGCCGCCCGTGAACACCGAGACGGAGGAGAGCGGCGGAAGCGCCGAGCCCAAGTCTTCGGGTGGGTCGAAGCAGGACGACGAGGTTTCCAAGGAGACGGCGGAGGTTTCCAAGGACCCTAAAGAAGAGGAAAAAGAAAAGGAGAAGGACGGGAAGGAGGGCGGCGACTGCCGCCGCGAGAAATCGCTCGGTTTGCTGTCGCAGAAGTTCGTGCAGCTCTTCCTGGTGTCGCGCGCGCGCGTGGTGTCCCTCGAGGCGGCGGCGCGCACTCTGCTCGGCTCGTGCGCGGACTCCGCGAAGCTCAAGACCAAGGTGCGCCGCCTGTACGACATCGCCAACATCCTGTCTTCCCTGCGGCTCATCGAGAAGACGCACCTGGTGGATTCGCGCAAGCCCGCGTTTCGGTGGTTGGGCGTCGAAAAAGATCTCGCCGCCGCCGCCGCCGCCGCCGCGAACGGCGTGGGCGCGACCGGCGCGTCGCTCGGATCGCTGCCCTCCGGCGTGAACGCGTCTCCTCGCGACGCGACGGCGACGACGCCCGCGTTCAACCCGCGCTGGTTCATGCCCAACTCGCTCGGCAGAGCCATGACCCCGACGCCGCTGCTGTCGCAGCCGTCGTTTGACCGACCGGGCTCGGCGCTGGGCAAGGCGAAGCGCGGCTCGGGCGTCGGGTCCGAGCGCGGCTCGCCCTCGCGCAGCGACGGCGCCACCGACGACCCCATCAAGCGACCGCGCTCGGCGCTGGGTCTGGGAGGCTCGGAGGGGTCCAGGCTGGATGTCCTCGGCGCCGCGCTCGCCGCGGCGGGCGGCGCCGGATCCGGCGGCCTCGCCGCGCCCGCGCCCCGCCGGCCGGTGCCGCTGGGCCCGGACGGGTTACCGGCGACGGCCGCCGCGAGCGCCATGCCCTGGGGGGCGCCCGCGCCGCCCGCGTCGGCGCCGCCCGCGTTCGCGCCGCCCGCGATGTCGCCCGCGCTGATGGCGGCGATGGCGGCGGCGGGCATTGCCTCGCCGGCGCCGGACGCGGCGGCGCAGGCGCAGGCGCAGCAGCAAGCGGCGTTGGCGGCGATGATGATGAGCGCCGCCGGCAACGCGGGGTCCGCCGGCGCGAGCCCCATGGAGCTGCTGCAGCGCATGGCCAGCGGGGGCATCCCTCCCGCGCCGGGCGCGGTCGCCGGAGATGGCGCCGGCGCTCAGGCGCAGCAGCAGGCGATGGCGATGGCGATGGCGGCGGCTTCCGCGCAGTCGCAGGTTCAAAACCCGATGGCGGCGCAGGCGCAGGCGTACTACGCCGCGATGGCGGCGCAGCAGCAGGCGCAGCAGCAGGCGCAGCAGGCCTGGTCCGGCGCGGCGGCTGCCAACGGCGCCGCCGGGATGGAGCAGTACCTGGAGGCGATGCGGAGGTTCGCGCCGCAGGCGGGGGCGCCGGCGCCGGCGGCGCCCGAGGGTGGGCAGTGAGGGGGAACACGTCGGGAAGAAAGCGAAGCGCGCGATCGGAGAGGAAAGCACGCGTCTTAGAGGGCGCGCTCTCCCACGCGCGGCAGTACATACGCGATTCCGCGAAGGTTCTGTAATCGACACGAGTTGCTTAGGTGTCTATCTACCGAAGGTGGTGGTCTGTGCGCGCGCGTTTTTCTCGACTCGTCGCGCCGGAGACGCTTCGCAAAAAGGCTCTTTCGCCTCGTCAGCTCTCCCGCTTCTCGGCGACTTCGCCCTCCAGCCGCTTCGCCGGGGACGTCGCGATCGCGGCGGCGGCGCCCACGGCGACCGCGGCGGCGGCGAACGCGGAGGCGGGCACGCTCTGCGTGATGTCGTGCGCGTCTCGCGGCGTTTCAGATCGCGAGACGAGGACCCCCCCTCGAGGCGTTCGTCGAACCGGGTTCTCGAGGTTGACGAGGTTTTCGACGTGCGCCTCGAGGTGGCCCTCGCGACGCGCGCGGACGCTCCGCCAGAACGCCAGGGGCCCGACCCCGAGCCGGATCAGGCGCACCGCGGTCTCCACGGACACCACCATCGACAGAAACGAGAGGAGCGGAGAAGCGAGAGGTCCGTCGAAGGCGGCGTTCGCGTCGTGGTCGACTCTGAAACTTTCGGTGGGTCGTCTTGTTTTTTTTTCGCGCTCTCCGACGACAAAAAAAAACGCAACGCTCTTTCGTCTCGTCCGTTTTAATTTGTCTCTAGGTCGACGTAGTGTATGGTCGGCTCGACGCCCACGATGGTCTTCTCCATCCGGTCCACCTCATCCCCCACCGCGGTGACCACCTCCTCGCCGTACAGACGCAGCGCCGCGTCCATGCTCGCGCAGGCTTTAGGGTCGGAATACGCGTCGGAATATTCCCCAGACGCGTCTTTTCCCGAAGAATTCACTTTTACCCGTTCCATCTCTTTCGCGGCGTCGCGGAACATGGCGTGCAGCTGCCTCCGTTTCGCGCCCTCGCCGGATTGCAGGTACCGCTCCACCACCTTCGCGCCTGAAAACTCAATCTCCGCGACGAACCTGTACGACCCCGGGCCCAGTTCTTCGCTCTTCGCGCGGTACACCTCCGTGACCACCGGGTCGCTTCGAATCGCATCCGTCACGCGTCGCATCTTCTCGTCGCCCAGCGAGCGGCCGAGCAGTAACAGACGGTTCGAGTTTATCAAGTACGTCGCCGTGAGCCCTAGCAAACCGCCCACCGCGATGGACCCGAAGGCGTCGTAGGCGGCGTCGCCGGTGACGTGCGCGGCGAACAGCGCCGCGGCGGCGACGCCGCAGCCCGCGACCGCGGCGGCGTCCTCCGCCACCACCGCCACGGACGTAGGATCGTGGCCCGCGTGTATAAACTCCGCGAGGCTCATGTTTCGCGCCTCGGCGTTTTCGCGCAGCGCGACGTACGCGACTCGTAAACTGTACGCGTCGATCGCCGCCGACGCGGCGAGCACGCCTATCCCCACGAACGCGTGCTCGACCGGCGTCGGGTTCAGCAACGTGTGCACGCCGTGCGCCACGGAGACGCCCGAGCCGGCGAAAAACACGCCCACGGCGCTGATCAGGGACCAGACGAACCGTTCGCGTCGGTAGCCGTAGTTGTAGTTTTCATCCGGCGCCTTGGCGCTGCTCCGGATGCCCATGAAGAGCAGAGACTGATTCAAGATGTCCGCGGCGGAGTGCACCGCCTCGGCGAGCATCACGGAAGAGCCGGTCATGCCGTACGCGCCGAGTTTCGTGAAGAAGATTAAAGTGTTGGCTTGGACCGCGACGTTCACCGCGCGCATCGCGCGCGCGTCGTTTTGAGCGTCCAAGTCGGAGTCGCGCGCCAACGCGGCGCCGAAGAGGCGTTCGCGGTCGTCGGCGTACGAGTCGTTCGTTTTCGTTTTCGTTTTCTCATCGCTCGTTTTCTCGTCGTCATCCTTCGCCTCCTTGGCTTCCTTCGCCCCCTTCGCCTCCGCCTTGGCCTTCTTGGCGCTCGTGGGGAGCTTCGCGGCGGCGAACCCGAGCGACGGGCCGGAGTGGAACGAACGGACGCGCGCGCGCGCTCCGCTCGACGCCGGCGCCGGCGATCGCGGGGGGGCTCGGTCGTCAACCGTCGTTTGGAGGAAACGGCACCGCGAGTGCGCGCGCGACGCGTCCCAAAAGGGACAGGTCGAGATCGCGCGCCCCGCGTCGAGCGCGAAGACGCTCGGGACGCCCGAGCGCGCGACGGCGAGGCGCGAGGGGGCGAAGCTCGCGCGCGCCAAGGAGGCGAGCGCGCCGGAGGCGCGCAGAGCCTCGCTCGTTCCTCTCATGTTGGCGCGGGTCCCCGGGACCGGGGGCGGGTCTGGGCGACGGGCGCTCGGAGGGACCCGCACCCGCCGGGGACGACTCGGGACGCCAACCCGGGACCTGGGAGAGCTTCGGGAGGACGCGGGACCCGGGAGGGGGACCCGGGACCCGGGAATGCGCCGGGGGGGGCGCTGCTCGCGACGGGTGAAAGTGCCGACGCTTCGAAGTTGCTCTTTCTTTGAGGACGCGAGCGCGACGAATGGGCTATTTCACGTGAAATCGACAAAACCTATTTTTGCGCGCGTCTCGAGGTGCGTCTCCTTAGCCTACGTACCCTGGTCGATCCCGTCGTCGTCGCCGACGTACATGTCATACCACTCAAGAACGTGGTCCGCGTCGTAAGCTTCCGCGTTCTTGACTATCCAATCCATGACATGGTGATGCCCGCGATCAGCCGCGAACTTGCAAAGATTTGGACGCCACAGTGCGCCGTTCTCGGTCGCCCACTGCAGAACCTCGAGGTGGCCTCCCACCGCCGCGCCCTCGCACGTCGTACCGTCCCACGGGCAGCCCTTCGCGCACGCCCACTTCAGCACATCGAGGTGGCCTGCCCTCGCCGCGTACGCGCACGTCCACTCGTCCCACGGGCATCCTTTCGCGCGCGACCACTTCAGCACCTTGAGGTGGCCATGCGACGCTGCGTACTTGCACGTGTCCTCGTTCCACGGGCAGTCGTTCGCGTGTGCCCACTTCAGGATGTCGAGGTGGCCGCCCTCCGCCGCGCCCGAGCACGTCGCCTCGTCCCACGGGCATTCGTTCTCGCGCAACCACTTGAGCACCTCGAGGTGGCCGCCCCACGCCGCGAACGCGCACGTGTACTCGTCCCACGGGCAGCCGTTTGCGCGCAACGCCTTCAACTCCCCCAGCTGTCCGCTCCTCGCCGCAGCAGCGCACAAGAACTCTTTAACCTCCAGACGACCTCGCGCGTCCTTATGCCGCAGCATGGTCAAGAATCCGAGGCTCGAGGCACGGAAATCGTCATACTCCTTCAACTCAACATCCATCGCATCCACCGTGTCGCACAACGCGCGACTCACCGCTCGGAGCCTCGCGAGATCTGTCGGGTCGTTCAGATTCGAGCAGATCTCATCGATGACGTGTTGAGGAAGGCTCGGGAAGGGCTGGCGCTCGTTGTGTTCGAACGCATCGTCCGCCTCGCGTCGTCGTCTGCGCGATCGGGTCTCCATGTCGGCCGCCGCGTGGAACGATACGCGATCGAGGATGTGCTCGGCGCGCGTCTTTGTGCCTCGCGGTTCGAATTTCTCTCGGACGTTACGAAAACGCCCCAACAAGCTGCCCGCCGCGATCGATCTCAGCCGTCTCTTTCAGATGATGCCAGTTGGCAAGACACTTCGCCGCGAGCGAGATGCACGCGCGAACGATGACATCGGCGATGGCGTCGTCGCGTCTCGGTCCCCCCCGCGTTTCCTCGCGGCGACGCGGCGACCCTCGCCGACCGGCCGGCCGCGTCTCGCGCCTCCGGTGTCGCGCCTCCCTCCCCGAGCCGCCGGCGGTGAAGACCGCGTTCCGCGCGCCCCCCACGACGTGCTCCGGCGCGGCCTCCGAGGCTCGCGCGGTGATCCGCCTGCTGCGCGAGGCCGCGGCGCGGAACGAGCCGTGTCCCCGGCGCGTGCGCGTGGAGCTCCCTCTGCCCCTGGCGGACCTCGACTCGGACGCGCTCGCGTTCGCGGGCCTGCACGGCCAGGCCAGCGACTGGTCCGGCGGCATCGACCAGCGCTTCCGCGTCACGAAGGGTCTGATCGACGCGTTCGTGCTGGACGGGTACGAGAACGAGTACCTCGGTCTGCTGGACCGCGACGCGGACGGGATGGGCGTCTGGAAGATCGGCGGGTCGATTACGGGGGGGGCGCACGACGCCACCCTGGTCACGCACCCCTCGGACACCACCGCGGGTTTTTTTTTGAAGCTCCTGGACGGAGAGTACGGCGCGCGCGTCGCCGAGAACGATCATCTGATCATCGTCGTCAACGCCTTCTGGTCGGGGTCGGGGGAAAAGGTGGGTCAACCGTGGGAGTTCGCGTTGAGACGGCGCGCACGGGAGGTGCTCAGCGTGAAAGCGGAGAATGGAAAAACAAACCAAAACTGGGAGAAGGTGTATTGCGCGCGGCGATGCCGCAGCGCGGCGGGGGTGGAGGGAACGCTTCTGCGCGCGTGGCCTGGTGAGTGGCGTTTGTTCGACGCGGAGGGCGTGCGAGTGGTGCTCGAGGCCTCCACGGAGCCCTCCAACCGCGCCATCGCGGAGGCGCTCAACGCGGACGCGGACGTGGGGGACGCCGCGGGGTACAACAGGGACGCAGCAGACACGTCCAGGGACGACGACGTCATCACGTAATAAACACGGACGTACGTAGTTTTAGTTGAGCAAAGTAACTTTATACGCGTGTCGTATTTTTAGCGAGCTACGCGTACTCGCGTACGACTCCTCCGAAAGACGTCTTTCGTCTTTCGTCGTCGCAAAAAACGCTTTTTGTCGTTCACCCCAGCAGCTCCTCCATGATCTCGTGCATGGCGCGGTTCTCCTCGGCGGCGACGGCTTTGGCGTCGGACAGGATCGCCGCGTCGAGGTCCAGCTTTTTCTCGGCGACGGCGACGATGCGCTCGTCCACGGTGTCCTTTGCGACGAGCCGAATCACCGTCACCGGTTTGGACTGACCCAAGCGGTGGCACCGGTCCTCCGCCTGCCGGTCGATCTGCGGGTTGAAGTCGCAGTCGTGGATGATCACGGTGTCCGCGGACGTCAGGTTCAGGCCTTGACCGCCCGCGCGCGTCGACAGGAGAAACGCGAACGCGCTCGAATCTTTATCGTTGTACGCGTCGCAAATCTTTTGCCTCTCCTCCGTCGCCGTCGCGCCGTCCAGGCGAACGAAAGGAAACCCTTCCGCTTTTAACGCCACCTCCAGGACGTCCAGCACGATCTTCCACTGCGAGAAGATCAGGGGGCGGCTTCCCTTTGCTTTTAACTCGTGAAGCAAACGGAGCAAATATTTCGTCTTGCCGCTGTCCGTGAACGCGCGTTCCGGTAACCGTAAATCCGCGAGTTGCCCGCGGGTCGCGACGTCGCCGCACAGCGCGTGCAGGTCGAAATCGGAGTACGACTCTTCCGTCAAATGCGCCTTGACGCGATCGAGCGACGCCTCGAACCCGAACACGCCGCTCTTGTGGCACACGTGCGCGATGCGTTCCATGTCCGCCTCGGAGTACGACGCGCGCACTAACAAAGGGTGGTTGGCGATCTTGCGAAGCCGGACGAAGAGCTGTTTCGTCTTCTTCGGGATGGACGCCGAGGGCAAAACCGCGGAAACCGTCGGAGGAGCGCCGGAGACGTGCGAAATCTCAGCCGGCCTTTTGTTGGCCTTTTCGAGATCAAGATCGTCGCGTCTTCGCCGCCGCTCCTCCCTAGCCTCCTCCAGCGTCTCTTTGTACAGACGCGCCTGCGTTTCGGTCATGGCCTCCACGCGTTTTTCCTGTTTCTTGGCGATGAGCTCCTTCGCCACCTCCTCCTTCAGTCGTCTTAAGATGAACGGTTTCAGAATCGTCTTCACGCGCGCCGCGCGCCGAGAAGCCGCGCCGGACGCGTCCCCGTCCCCGTCCCCGTCCCCGTCCCCGTCCCCGTCCCCGGCCAGCGCGCCTTCTTTCAGTAAGCCGGGGAGCACCAGGTGTATGAGCGACTCCAGCTCTAACAGGTTGTTCTGCAGCGGCGTCCCCGTGAGCAAAACTCGGCGTCGCGCCTTGGACGCCACGGCGTCCAGCCGTTTAGCGCGTTGCGTGTTCCGGTTCTTCACCAGGTGCGCCTCGTCCAGCACTAAGTGCGAGTAGGTTAGCGATCGTAACCACGCGCGGTGTTGTTTTTGATCCGCGCTGTCTCGTTCGAACAGCGAGTAACACGCGATTATGACGTCGAACGCGCCTCCGCCGGCGCTTTGTTTGCCGCCGCCGAACGCGGCCGCGTGCGCCTCCGCCTGTAAACGCGTCGAGGCTTGGCCCTCCTTCCCGTGGTAAAAAGCCACTCTCAACGCGGGCGCCCAGACCTCCAGCTCTCGCCTCCAATTCTCCAGCAAACTCGCGGGCGCCACCACTAAAACGGGCTCGTTGGTTCTTTTAGGGTCGTTAACATTAGACGCTCTCTGAGACGCGACGAGCGACGCGAACGAAGACGTCGGACGCGCTTTCTTCGCGGCGAGCGCCCGCGAGCACGCCAAGTAAGCGACCGTCTGCGCGGTCTTCCCTAACCCCATCTCGTCCGCGAGGATCGCGCCCGGGACGTTCTGTTCGTCTAGCAAGAGCAGGAAGTTCACACCGATCATCTGGTACGGCTTCAACGACCGCGCGGCGGAGGATTCGCCGGCGACGGCGTACACGTCGTCGGCGGTGACGAGCGCGCGCGCTTTTCCTTTGTCGTTTCCTGTGTCGTTTTTTTGTCCCCCGAACGCGCCGCTCATCGGGGACAGAGGCCCGTCGCTGCGCGCGACGTCCCGCCCGAGCGCCTTCCGCAACCGCCGCGAGATCTGCGCGCACCGAGCGAGCGCCGCGTCCTCGGGGTCCAGCAATTCGTCACCCGAGTCGGCACCCGAGTCGGAGTCGCTCCCGGAAGGGCGCGCGTTTTCGTCACCCTCGTCTCCGTCGTCGCCGTCGATCGTTATCGGGTCGTCGCCCGCTTCGTCGTCGTCGATGGTGATGGGCGCGCTCGCCGCCTCCGCCAAACGCGTCGCCTCCCGGTCCGCGGCGGACATCAGGCGCTTGCGCTGCGGCTCGCTGGGCTCGGGCGGCGACGCGCCGTCGCCTCCGCTCGCGTCATCGACGACCCGCGCCTCCGCGACGGAGGTTGCGATCTGAGCCTCCGCGCCGGCCGCCGGCTCGTCCTCGGACTCGTCGCTGTCGCTGTCGAGCACGTGCTTGCGCTTGACGCGCACCGTGGACATCGTCGCGAAGCCGCGCGCCGAACGTCGTCGCGTGCCCGTCTCGACGCGCGCCCGCGCCACCCCGTGTGGGGGGCGGCGAAGGATCGAAAAGGCGTCGTGGTCAGCGGCCGAGAGCGCACGTCTGTCGGCCTCCAGTTCGCGTCTCGGATCTCGAGCCGTGCGGCGTCGGTGCGTTGTACCTTCGGTAGGTTTCTCCCATAACGCTTCGAAGCCTTCGGATGTGCCGGGCACCCACTCCGCGCGGGCGCGCGTCGCTCCGAGGGGCGCCGCCTCGTTCGGACGCGGCGCGCCTTCGGAAGACCGCCGCCGCCGCGATGGCGCCTGCGTCGTCGCGCGCGATGGAATACCTCACCCTGCCCTCGCGCGTGCTCGCGCGGGGGATGGTGCGCTGGATCGTCGAGGTGGTTCTGCCCCGCCCGCGCGAGGTGATCGCCGCGTGCGTCGCGGTGATCCTGCTGTGCGCCGCGGGCGTGCACCGGCTCGAGCTGGCCACGGCGACGGATCAGCTCTGGGTCCCGCAGGAGACCGCGGTGATGCACAACCGCGAGCGCGTCCGCGCGCTCTTCGGGTCGCAGCCGCAGTGGCAGAGCGTCATCGTCACCCCCGAAGGAGGAGGCTCAGACGACGACGCGCTCGCCGCGTCCGTTGTCGACGCGCTGTTCGCTCTGGAGGCGAAGATCGAGCAAATCCCCGGGTGGCAGGATGTGTGTTATCGACTCAGGGCCAACCAGCCGTGCGTCCGGAGCAGCGTCACGGCGCTGTGGTGCGACTACGAAGCGTTCGCGGCGGAGGTGCTCAGTGCTCGCGACGACCCCGTCTCCCGAAAAAACGCCGTGCTCGCGCGCGTGAACGGCGGCGGCGACTCCTGCTCGTTCGGCCCCCTCGAGCGGCTCCGCGTGTTAGGCGCGCCCTCGTACGACGACGGGAGCACGTTCGAGAGCGCGACGAGCGAATCGCGAATCGTCGCCGCGCGGTCCGTGTACGGCGCGTACCTGCTGGACATCGACAAAGGCGAGGACGCGGTGAGGGCGGTCGCCGAGAAGTTCGAGGCGCTGATGAAGGCGGAGTCCACGAGACTCGCCTCAGCCGCCGGCACGACCAACACGAACACGGTCGGTAACGTGACGATGAGCACCTCTCGCGCGCCTCCTTTGACGGTGGACTTCGCGTACAGCCTGGCGTTCGACAAGGAAATCGGGCGCAGCGTCACCGGGGACATCCCGCTCGTCGCGGCGGCGTTCGCCCTCATCTCCATCGCGACGTCCCTCAGCCAGTGGTTCGTGAAGAAGCCGGACGTCTCGTTCGCGACCGCCGCCAACTGGGGCGTGTTCACCGTCGCGCTCGGCGTCGCGACCGGGTACGGGGTGGTGATATGGTGCGGGGTCAAGTTCACGTCGCTGGCGCAAATCGGACCGTTCATCTTCCTCGGCGTCGGCGTCGACGACGTCGTCGTGTTGCTGGAGGCGTTTCGCTTAGCGCGCGAAACCATCTCGGACGGCGGTTCCGTGCGCGAGCGGTTCGAGTTCGTCGCCGAAAGAGCGGGCGTCAGCATCGCCATCACGTCCTTCACCAATTTCTTGGCGTTCGCGCTCGGGTCGATGACGGTCATACCCGCGGTGCGTTGGTTCTGCCTCTACGCGTCGGTCACGATCCTGTGCGACTTTTTTATCGTCTCCAGCCTCTTCGTCGCCATCCTGGCGCTCCGCGAGGCGGCGGACCAGGCGAACGGCGCGCCCAAGCGCGCCTTCGACGCCGCCGCCGCCGAGACGAGACCGTTGCCGCCGAGCGAGACGGAGGCGCAGCGCGCGCGCCGGCGCGAGCTTAAACGGCGGCTCGCGGAGGCGGATGAAAAAAAAACCAGTATGACGAAACAAAACCCCGACGACGACACGAAGAATTTCTCCGTGTCCGACGGCGGCGTTTTCGACCGCGTCGTCCGGTTGTACTCCGAGTTTCTGATGCGCACGCCCGTGCGCGTTTTGGTCATCGTCGTGTTCATCGGGTACGGCGCCTTCGGGTTAGCGCAGACGGGCTCCGTGAAGGAGGGTCTGCCGCGCACCGCGCTGGCGCCGGATGACTCGTTTCTGCAAGGGTACTTCAGTAAGTTCGACGCGTCGTTCGAGTCGCAAACCGGCATCGCGCTGGAGCACCACTTCGTCGGGTTCAGGCACGAGACCCCCACGGCGCAGGCGCGCGTTTTCGCAGCCTGGGGCGTCTTCCTGAACTCGCCGTACGTCGAGGAAATCGCAGGCTACGCGGGGCAGGACGGCGCGAGTTCGGCGAACAACTGGCTCACCGCCGCCGTCACCGCCGCGAACTACATGAACGTCGCGGCGCCCTGCGCGTCGCTGGGTGTCGCCGCCGAGGTCTGCGCTTTGGCGGCCGTGCCTTTCGGGGGACTCGAGGTCACGGGGCCGGACGGCCCGAACCTGATCCCCGAGCAGTACTTCCTGACGGCGCTGGACGCGGCGGTGGCGGCTCGGCCTGAGATCGCCGCCGTGCTCCGCCGGCCGCCAGACGCGACCTCGGCCTCCGGCCTCGGCGCGCCGGTGTCCTCGGCGATCGTCACGCGCGCCGTGCCCGTGGCGGACGACTACCCCATGCAGCTGCGCATCTACGAGGACATGATCCGTTGCGATAAAGAGGTGGCGTGGATGTTTCATGTAGGCGGTGAAAACGGTTTAACGGACGGGGGTGTCGAGCCGATCGCTGAGCGAACGGATGTCGTCACGGGTTTAGACCCGACGACGTCTTTGCCCGTCACGAGATCCGTTGTTTTCGACCGCCCGAGAGCGTTCACGTTCCAGGAGACGCTCGTGTACTGGCAACAAGACGCGGTGCTGTGGGACGAGCTGGTGTTGAATTTATCGCTCGCAGGCACGGGTGTGTTCATCGTGTGCGTGTTGGCCCTCGCGCACCCCGCGGCGGCTGTGGCGGTTGCGGGCGTCGGAGTAGTGGACGCGTTCCTCTTCACCACGCTCGTGATCGGGAAATTGAGGTTCAACGTCATCAGCGTGATCAACTTCGTGATGGCGGTCGGTTTGGCGGTGGACTACACGCTGCACTTTTGCCACGCGTTCCTCGCCGCGCCCGGGCTGTGCAGGATCGAGCGCGTGCAGTACACGATGCGCACGATGGGCAGCAGCATCCTGAAAGGCGGAGGCACGACGCTTTTGGGGACGATGCCGCTGGCGTTTTCGCGATCCACGATTTTCCGCACGTTCTTCGCGCTGCTCTTCTCGACCATCGTCTACGGACTCGCCGTCGGGCTGATCCTCATACCCGTCGTGCTGTCCATAGCGCCGTTACCAAACGCGACGCACATGCACGTCGAAGGGGTCGTGCCCGACCTGGACCAGGCGCTGGACCGGGTCGAGGCACTCGCCGAGTCGCGCGAGGAAAAGAAACGCGGCATCGAGCTCACGTTGTCCGCGTGACGCGCGAAAAAAAAACGCTTTTTTTTGCGCGACGCTCCGCGGGCGTCTCCGTTTTTTAGTACCCATAGACTTCTTTATTTCTTCGTCAAAAGACGTTTCGTTCGCTTCGTTCACTCCGCTCACCACCCCCACGCGTCCTCGTCGTCCGTCTCTTCCCCGATCTCGTCCTCTTCCACCCACAGGCTGGCGTCGCCGGCGCCTTTTCGAATCAACGTCGGGGTCGCGCTCGAGAGGTCGAGCACCGTGCTGGGCGGATTGAACGCCACGCCGGCGTCGACGACGAACGCCAGTTTTTCCCCGAAACTCTCCGCCATCACCGCGGGGTCTTGTAACTCGTCCGGCTCTTCGTCACCGAACGGCCCGTTCGCGGGAGCGGTCGTGCTCAGCAACGGGCGGTCCAGTCGGGATAAGAGCGCGGCGGTGATTGGATTTCCGGAAACGCGCACGCCGACGGTTTTGCGCGCTTTGCAGTTTTTGCTTTTGGATTTCGGATCCATCAGGCACACCTTGGGCAGCTCCTTCCCCGCGTTGAGCACGAAGGTGTACGGCCCGGGAAGACACTTCTTGGCGATCTTGAACGCCTGCGTCCGGCCGGGCACGACGTTGTCGGGGAAGCCCTGCGTGTACTTGTCGATGTCGGCGAAACCGCGGCACAGGATGGACATCGGCTTGGACGCGCCCGCGCCCTTCAGGTCGTACAGGGTCTGCACGCCGGCGCGCGACTCGAGGTCGCACACCAGCGCGTACTTGGTGTCCGTGGGGATGATCCCCACGTGCCCGTCGCGGATCAAACACGCGATCTCGTCCAAACGCCAGTCATCGCTCCCGTCCTCAGACACCGTGACGTACGCCGCGGAGGAAGGGCGTGAGGTGACGCTCGTGCCGCCCCCGCCTTTCTTACCCTTCTTGCCGTGAACCACGAGATGCGCGCCTCGACGTGTCGGCGGGGACGGGACGCGGCGCGCGCCGGGTCTGGCGTCGCGACCGAGCAGGCGGGGGGGGGAAGAGGCTGCCCACGGCGACGACGTCGACGCGTGCGAGCCCATCGCGCGGTGAACGTGCGGCGGGTGCGACGCGTTGTTATTCGATGAGGTCAGTCAAAGTGCTTTTTTATCTAATCCGAGCAGAGTTTTCGCGTGACGTCCCCAGCGCGCCTCCGCGCCTCCACGCCACCGCGCGACGCGCGGTCGTCGCGCATGGACTGCGCGGCGGCGTACCTCGAGGACGCCACGAGGGCGTCGAGCTCCGAGGATGATGTCGATGACGAACCGAGGTTCGGGTCCTCGTTCGCCGCGCTCGCGGTGTTCGACGACGCGTCCGACGACGAGGCATCTGACGCATCTCGCGAACCGCGAGGCGCTCGCGCGTCTTCGACGTCGTCGTCGTCGGGGTCGGACGACGAGGGCGCGCCGTGGTTCCCCCCGGACGCCACCGCGGACGAGATCGTCGCCGCGGCTTCCGCGCCCGGCGCCGACGGCGCGCCCGCGTGGGCGTGGAGCACGGGGCGCGCGGGCGCCTCCGCGCCCGGCGCGACGCGACGGGCGGACGAGGTTCGGCGACAGAAGAAGCCTCTTCTCGCGAAGGGCGAGAAGAGACTGCTGAAGAAGCGGCACGTCGCGGAGACGCGCGCGGCGCGCTCGGCGAAGCGACACGGATTCACCCCGGCGGACGTCAAGGCGGCGCTCGAGAGGCTTTCCGCGCGCGCGAGCGCGGAAGACGCGCGAGAGCGCCAGACTGAAGACAAGCGCGTTCCCTCCGACGAGCCTTCTTCGTCGGCGCAGTCTTCGCCGCTCACGACGGCATCCGCCGACTTTTGGCGTCCCCCCAACGGGGGAGTGTGCGGCGCGAAAGAGGCCAAGACGATCGCGGCGCTCGCGCGGTGCTTCCCCGGCCTGCGCTTCGTCGTCGTTCGGAAAAGGTCCGACAAGAAGCGCGTGGAGGTGGTCGTCGAGAGAATCCGCGGAGAATCCGAAATGGGCGGAGAGCGAGCGACGGATGAGCATCCGCCGGGACGAACACGAACACGAACACGAACACAAAACCAAAACGCCGAGCGCGCCTCCGCCATTGCGTCCCCGGTGCCGACTCGGGAGGCGTTTTTGAACGATCCGGCGCGCCTCGCGAGGCTGTCAAAGATGTTTACACGTAAATCCAATCCCGACGGGAATCGCCGCGCGCCGCCGACGACGCGCGCCGGACACCGAGGCTCTGGTTCTTACAACGCCCCGAGGAACGCCGCGGAGAGAAGCCGCGGAGGACGATCGATGGCGTCGACGGCGAATGCCAATCGCGCGACGCGCGCGACCGTCACGTTCGCGGCGGGGGGGACCCTGGAGGACGGCGAAGGCGCGTGTCTCGAGGACGGCGAAGACGCGTGTCTCGACGCCGACGCCGTCGACGGCGACGGCGGAGAGAAAACGCGGAGAGGTTCCGGTTCGGCGTTTCCGTGTGAGCGACCGAAAACGAAAACGAAAACGAAAACGAAAAGCATAGCCGCGACGCGTCTTCAGACGCGCGCGAGCGCCGCCGACGCTTCCGGCTCCGCTTTCGGCGACTTCGAGAGGCACACTTCCGGTTTCGGGGGACGCATGCTCGCGCGGATGGGGTTCACGCCCGGCGAGGGCCTGGGGAAGGCGAAGACGGGCATAGCCGAGCCCGTCGAGGCGAGCGCCAGGCCGAGAAGGCTGGGGCTGGGGGCGGACGGGTAGACGGCGACGCGTGGTCTGTCCCTTTGACACGTTTTGATAGACTACATAAATACGGCTATAGACTACGTAGGATAGAGTGACGAGTTACGGATACGCGACGCGTGGTACACTTCTCGTCTACATGGGCACGGCGTGTTCGTTCGAGAACTCCGCCGTGCTCCGCCTGAGGAGCATGTCGTCGTGGTTGCACAGGATGCCGAAGATCCCATCCGCCAGGCGGCTCCCGCGCACCGCGCCGCAAGTGATTTTTTCTTCGCGCGCGCCCGCCATGTCAAAGATCTGGCAGGTGAGGTCCTCCAGCGACACGCACGTGCTCTCGTCCTTGTACACGGCGTCGTACAGCCACTTTATGTCGTGCCTGCTCAGCACGCCGTCGCCGTCCACGTCCACCACGCGGAACCAGAAACGTAACGACTCGGCGGATTTCGATTTGCGTTCGGTCCAGTCTTTCAACGCGCGGAACGACTCGGCGTCGATGGCACGGCTTTTGTTTTTTTGCGCGTCGTCCGACGCGCTTGTCGTCGTTTCCGTCGCGAAACTTTTTTGCGAGTGGGTCCACTGCTCGAAGATTCGTTCCACCACCGGTTGCGCGTACGAGGCGAACAGCTCGGCGCGAAGCAGGTCATCCAGCGTGATTCTCCCGTCACCGTCAACGTCAAGCCGCTCGAAGTGTAACGACGCGACGGCGTCGGAGAGATCCGTCTCCGCCGAGGTAAGTCGCGAGGCGAGCGTCTCTTTTTCCGACAAAAGCGTCTCGCGCTCTTGGCGGGTCGCGCGTAACGCCTCGCGGAGGGCGTTACACGACGCCTCAGACGCCTCACGCTGTGACCGCGCGGCCGCGCACGACGCGCACGCCACCGGAGACGCCGTCGCGATTCCCGACGGGGAAATGTGAGAATGCGCGATCGAGCCGACCGACGCGAGCGCCGGCGACGCGGGATCCGCCGCGGCGGTCCTTTCGAAAACCTCACCGGCGCGTCGCGAAGACTCTTCCGGCGTCCTCGGCTCGTTTGGTCCGTCCCCGGGGACGTCCGTGCCGTCCTCATCCTCCGAGAGCGCGCCGCCCATCTCGAAGCCGGCGGGGACGCCGGGCGCGTCCGCCGCGGGGACGGGGGCGGGCGGCGTCCCCGTCCCCGGGGACGGCCCCGGGGACGCCGCGTCGGCGGCGGGCTCCCAGGCGGGGACGCCGTCCAGCTCGCGCGACGGCGACCAAAACGGGAAAAACGCGAACAACGCGCTCGGGGGGCTATCCTCCACCACCGCACTGACACCACAGGAGGGTGGTGACCGAATGAGGGTCCCCACGGGCCCGACGGACCTGACGGGCGAAGAACCCTCGGCGTTCGCGAGGCCCGAGAGCTCTCGCGACCGCGTCGCGATTTTCGGCGAGGAGGGTGACCTCTCGACGGAATAAATCGTGTTGGGTTTCGGTGACGCCGACGCCTTTGGGGCGTCCCCGACGTTTTCTTTTCCTAATCCGTCGTACCGGCGGTACCGGCGGAAGCCGGCTTCGAGGTGCTCGGCGACGGGAGACACGCACTCGTGGCTCTCTTTCTCGCTTTTCGCGTGTAAGCGTTCCTCCGCCTCCGCCAGCGAACGCGTCAAAACGGAAACGGCTTCGTCCTTTTTTTCAGTCTCCAGTCGTAACGCGTCGCGTTCCACCTCCGCTTCTAAACACTTCCGTTCCCAGTCCAACGCCTCGCGCGTGACTCGCTCCAAGCGCGCGCGCAGCGTCTTCGGCGGCGTCACCCACGCGGCCGCTTTACGGATCGCGGACGCGTTCGAATCGGAAAGGCCCCGAAACGAACGAGATTCCAACGAAGAAGAAGAAGAAGAACGCCGCGCGCCGCGCGAGATATGAGGCAGCGTCCCGGTTCCGGTGAGGCTCGCCGCGTACGGCGACGCGTCCGCGCTCCAGGCGCGCCGACGGGTCGACCGCAGGGCGTCCATCGCGCGCGCCGTGCGCTGACCGACAGAAAAGGTAGGTCTCGAGTTCTCTGTACCTTCTCCCCTTGCTTCGTGTTTCGAGACGGACTCGCGCGAGACGGACTCGCGCGAAACGGAGTCGCGCGACGAACCCGACTCAGGCGACGCCGTTGTCCCGACCAACTCGCCCCACGCGCGCACGCCGGCGCTTCCCCCGGGCGCCCACGCGACGACGCCCCCTCGTTCTGATACCACTAATGGGTTTGTCACCCCAAAAACATCCCCGCCCCCGCCCCCGCCCCCGCCCGTTCGGCCCTTCGCGCTCTTCGCGACGCGCAAAGGTCCGCGCGCTTTTGACGCTTTTTTTTTCGCTTCCGTCTCCGCGTTTTTTTTCGGCGGCGTCCGCGGCGCGTTGCCGTCAAACGCAACGCCGAAACGCCGCGCGCCGCCGTTCTTTGCCTTCCTTCGTTTCGGGGAGATGGAATCGTTCTCCGCGTCACGCACGGCTCTTAGCAACGCCGAGTTTTCGACATCCTCCTCGGGAGCGAAAGCGCGCGAGCGGTACGGCGCGCCGGCGGGTGGCCGCGGCGCGAAGAAATTTTGCGCCGCGGCTGGGAACGTTTTCGCCAACGAAAGCGCCGACTCTTTTTCTTTCGCGCGAACGTTTTCCTCGTCTTTCCCACCATCCGACGACGCGGCCTTCGTTCGGGAGCCTATGAGCCTGTGCGTCCGCCCCGCCCTGGGGCCCTTCCCGGGGCGCGGCGGGCGCGGACGCGTCGCGTCGGAGGACGACGAAGAACACTCCGGCGAGGCGTCCCGGGGGGGGGGGCGGGGGGCCAGCGCGAACGTCGTCATCCGCCTTTTTTCGCAAGAAGTCGTTCCCCTCGTGCCGCTTTCTGAAACGACGGATGAGGCCCTTCGGGGACGCGACGCGAGGATCTGCCGTACGCCAGCTTCGCGGGGCTCTTCCGCGGTGCGCTCCCGCGTTCGACTCCGCCGGTGGAGACGCCGGGGATGCCGCCCGTGTCACCGAACGCGTCTCACCAGCCTCGCGGGAGCGCGTCTGGCGTCGCGCACCTTTTTGTCGGACGCGACGTCAGTTTTTTTCATCCGCGCCCACACTGGGACGTTTTCGTGCGCACACGACCGTGTTCTGAAATCGCGAGCGCGTTGGGTTGATCGTCCACCCGGTCAAAAGCCAGTTTCCAGTTTCGGAATTCGCGATCGGCGAATCGCGTCCGCGGTCAAATCGAAATTCGACCGGACGAATCACCCGAATCGCAACCCGAACCACCCGAGACGGGATGTCTCGCGAGGTTTGTCACCGGCATAACTTCGGCGTTCGACATTGTGCTTCCCGCGATCACCGCGTGGCGCGTCCCCGCCCCCGCTCGAGGCGATCACGCACCATGGGCACGACGAGCAGCACGAGCAAGTCCCGGGCGGCGAAGGCGTCCGGGGTGGCGCGCCCCCCCCCCCCGGGTTCGGAGGACGCCGCCGCGCTGGCGCGCGCGGCGAAGAAACGCGCCATGAGCCAGCCCACTCTGAAGAACGTGCGCAAGGTGCAGGACATCTACGAGATGAAGTCCGTCCTGGGCACGGGCGGGTACGCGGTGGTGTGGTCCGCGACGCACAAGGCCACGAAGGAGGAGTTCGCCATCAAGGTGATGAAGGCGACCGCCTCGTCGACCCCCCAGGACGACGAGGTGACTGTGGATGAGATCAGGAACGAGATCGATGTCATGAAGAAGCTCGAGCACCCCAACGTGATCTACGTCAAGGAGTACTTCGTGCAGTCTGGCAAGTTCTACATCGTCATGTCCTGCCTGAAGGGCGGCGAGCTTCTCGACGCTTTACTCGACCTCGGCAACTACACCGAGGAGGACGCCAAGTGCATCGCCAAGCAGCTTTTAGACGCGCTCGCGTACATGCATTTGAACAACGTCACGCACCGTGACTTGAAACTCGAGAATCTGCTTTTAGCGCGGCCGAACGACATAAGCTCGGTGGTCATTGCTGATTTCGGGTTAGCGCGTAAGAGCAAGAACGCGCGGCAGGTGTTCAGCACGCAGTGTGGCACGCCTTCGTACGTGGCGCCCGAAATTTTACTCGGGAAACCGTACTCACCCGCCGTCGACGTCTGGTCCATGGGCGTCATCTTATACACTCTGCTCATCGGTTCCTTCCCGTTCGCGCACGACGACCAGCAGTCGCTGTTCCGTTTAATCTGCAGCGGGAAGGTTGACGATTCGCAACCGGAGTGGTCTACGATTTCGGACGACGTGAAGGACTTACTGAAAGGTTTACTCGACATTGACCCAAAAAAACGCCTCACCGCGGCGGACGCGCTGAACCACACGTGGTTCACGAACGAACAAGATTGCTCGTCGCACAACTTACGAACGTCGCACTCGCGTTTACACGGGTTCGCCGACCAGATGAAGCTGCAGCTGCGCACGTTCGAGCAGGGGCAGCCGCTGGTGGTGCAGGGGGAAATCGGCAAGGAGGTCTTCCTGATCCGCGAGGGGACGTGCGACGTGATGGTCAAGAAACCGGACGGCGTCTCGGTGAAAGTCGCCGAGCGCGGGAAAGGGGACTTCATCGGCGAGATGGCGGTGAGCGTGCGCGACGACGGCGGCGCGGCTAAGCCCCGCACCGCCTCCGTGGTCGCGACCTCGCGGGTCACGGCGACGTGCCTTACTAAGTCCGACATGCAGTGGGCGGTGGACCACGACTACTCGCTGGAGAACCAGATCGACGAGGTGATCGCGGCGCGAACCGCGGAGCTCTCCCTGACCAAGTGACGAGCGTATGTAGCCGCGCGGTCGTAGACATTTTGGTGGTTTTTATTCGCGTCTTTGTTTGCGAGAAGAAAGAATCATTCGTCGCGCGCCGTCTACGCGCTTCCGTACACTAACGCTAACACCTACACCGACGTAAAAAATATGCGTCTCGTCGTCACCCTCATCAGACGTTGAAACTCTCGCCGCACCCGCACTCGCCCTTGGCGTTCGGGTTCTCAAAGACGAACTCGCTGCGCAGCTTGTCGCTCACGAAATCCATCTTCGTGCCGATGACGTGCATGAGCGCCGCGGGGTCGATGATCACCTTCACCATGTCTCCGTTTTCGGAATCCTTCAGCCTGTGCTCCACGACTTCATCGAACTTCCCCTTATCGCCGTCGTCCGCGTAGTTCATGGTGTAGGTCATGCCGTTGCACCCGCGCGTGCGCACGCCGATTTTCAAGTAGGGTTTGTTTCGTTTGACGAGCAACTCGCGCAACCGCAGAGCGGCCGACTCCGTGAGCTCCAGGGCCTGCTTCCGGACGCGAGGCGTCTTGGACGCCTTGCCCGCCGCCTTCGCCGCCTGCTTCAGCGCGGAGGAGGACATCGAGGACGAGGGAGTCGCTCGTGCCTTTCGTGAAAGCCTCCGTCCGACGCGTCGCGCCTCGACCGCCCCCACGCCCGACCTCGGGAAGCCTCCCGAGGATGGACCAACCTCCCGAAGGACGTTCGCGCGCGCGCGCCTCGCTCGCGACCCGGCTCTCGCGTCTCTCCCGGGCTCGGCGCGTCCCTTCCGCGCTGGGGGGGCGGTGCTCGGGGTGGACGCCGCGTGCGCGCGCGATCCACTCCGACGCGTCACGTGCGCGACTCGCGAGTGAGATCTCGGCGCGGACGTGGCGAAAACGCGAGGACGCGCGCGCGGAAGACGCGCGCGTTCGCGATTTCGGGAGCGCGCGCTCGAGTCGCGAACCGGCGTTTCTGTTCGGCGAGGTTCGGCTGGGTCGTGAGGGTGATTGCCCATACGAGAGGCACCGAAAAAAATGGCCGTTTAGATTTCCCGAAAAGTCGTCTCGGAACGCGCGACGACAGCTCTCGACACGAAACGAGAGGGGAACGCGGGCGTGCGCTTTCGCATTGCACGTCGCGCGCATCGCCGACGACCGCCACCGCCACGCGCACGCGCGTATCGGCCGCGGAGCACCACGTGAATCGCATCGCCTTCGCTCGAAGCGTTGCGGAACGAGGACGCGCGCCGCCTTCGACGCGTCCATCGCCTAGGGGGAAAACGCACCCTCCCGAGCGTGCTTTTCCATCACCGCACGCGCACCGAACGCGAGTCGCGCGATGGGAGGGGACGAGCACGCCAACGCCTCGCTGGGGTTCGCGCGCACACCCACCAGGCACGCGCTGATGGAGACCGGCGTGAATGACATCAACGCGCCCAGCAGCGCGGCGAAGCTCGCCAGCTTCAAGGGGAGGTACGTGCCCACGCCCGTCGGCCCACCCGAGCCTCCGCGACGCACGAGACGTACCCCCCGCGGTTCTCGGTCGTTCCTTCTTTTTCCCGAATCCGGCTTTTCGTGTTTCGGTCGCGACGGGTCTTCAGTCTCTCTTTTTTTTTTTTTCGTCGCGCGCGAACGTTTTTTTTCGCGTCACGCATCCTCGCCAGACGAACGACGAACGACGACTGACGACGCACGACGAACGAAAAACGAAAAACGACGTATTACGCAGGTTGCAAGGTTTGCGGCGTCGAAGTGTGGCGCCGAACTCCGCGCTATCGCTGGCGGTTCCGACGAACGCGGAGGCGACGCGCGTCGTGGAACTCGCCGCGTCGGTTTTCGACGAGGGCGACTTCGTCGCCGGCGTCGAAAAGATGGTGCTGTTCCGCCCGAAGCTCAAGAAGAGCGACGGCGAGGCGTACATCAAGGAGCTCGTGGCGCAGATCAAGGCGAGCAAGGAGACGCTCAAGATGATGCTCAACAAGAAGGACCAGCTCGTCGACGCGTGCAAGCAGATGGAGGAGGAGATGCTGCACGACGCGCTGGCGATGGCGCAGCACGCCGAGGCGAACGCGACGGCGGCGGCGAACGCGGCGGCGGCGTCGCTGTCCACGGAGGCGTCGCTCGCGGCGGGCACGCAGATGGCCACCAAGGCTGAGCTGCAGCGCGTGCAGGACGAGAAGGAGCGCCTGCACCGCCAGAACGAGACGCTGCAGAACAACCTGCAACGCATCGAGGAGCAGGAGAAGGCGCTGCAGATTGGCATCGACAACCTCGAGGAGGAGCGCTCGCGCATCCGAGACGAGGAGCACGCCAAGCTCAGGAGCGCGCTCGCCAAGCGCGAGAGCGATCTCGAGGCCCGCATCTCGCAGGCGGAGAAGGCGGAGGCGGCTGCCGCGCGCGCGCAGGATGCGCTGGCGACCTCCAAGCGCGGCGCCGCCGACGCCGAGGCGGTGGCTGTCGCGGCGGCTGAGGAGGCGAGCCGCCTGACGGCGGCGGCTGATGCGCTGCGCGAGAAGGTTGCCGCGGCGGAGCGAGACCTGCGCGAGGAGTCTGAGAAGCGCGAGGCGCTCGCTTCGGCGATGGCGACGCGCGACGCCGAGTTGGCCACCGCGCGAACCTCCAACGACGAGCTCAAGGCGATCGTGGCGACGCTCGAGCAGAGCGTCGCCGACGCCGACGCCAAGGCTTCGCGGCTGGAGGCGGCGTCGGCGGCGGCGGCGGCGGAGTCGCTCGAACGCCTCGAGTCTCTGCGCGAGGAGATGCTCGCGGACAAGGACGAGGCGCTCAAGATGCTGGAGGATAACTTCGAGGAGGAGATGGCGAGGAAGGATGAGGAGAACGAGCGCAACTGGAAATCCTTCGCGGCGTCCTCCGTCGAGGAGCAGAGCCTGAAGCTCAAGGGCGAAGCCGAGGCGCGCGAGGCGCGGCTGACGGGTGAACTCAAGGAGACGCGTGAGCGCGCCGCCGCCGCCGCGGCGGAGGCGGCGGCGACGCTCGCGGCGGCCATGGAGCGCTCGGTCGCGCGCGAGCAGCAGCTGCAGAGCGAGGCGGCGGCGACCATCAAGGAGCTCGAGCGCGCCGTGTACGAGGCCAAGGCGGAGATGGCTGCCGCCGAAACCGCCGCCGCCGCCGCCGCCGAGAAGCTCGCGCGCGAAAACGGATCCGCGCTCGACGCGACTCGCGCCGACGCGGCTGCGGAGCGCGCCGCCGCCCTCGAGGCGCTCCGCGCCGAGCTGGAGGCGGCGTCTCAGGCGGCCATCGCGGCGGCCGTCGAGGATACCAGCCTGAAGGCTGCCGCGACGCGCGACGCCGCGCTGGCTGAGGCTGAGCGCGAGGCTGGCGAGGTGATGAAGCACCTCGAGGCGTCGCTGCGCGCCGAACTCGGCGAGGAGAAGCGCGCGGCGCTCGAGGCTCAGGCGCAGACGCTCGCCGCGCAGGCCTCGGACGCGACGTCCCAGACGGCGTCCGCGCTCCGCGCCGAGCTGGAGGCGGCCAAGGCTGCCGCGCTCGACGCGCAGGCGGAGGCGGCGGAGGAGGAGAAGCGCGCCGCGCTCGAAGCGCAAGCCGCCGCGCTCGCCGAGTCCGCCGCCCGGGACAAACAGGACGCGCTCGACGCCGCGTCGGCGGCGTTTGACCGCGCCGGCGCCGAGGCGCTCGCCGCGGCGTCGGCCGAAGCCGAGGCTGCCTTGTCCTCGAAGCTGGCGGAGGCCCGGGAGACGGCCGAGGCTGAGCTCCGGGATGCCCTGGAGGCTGCCGAGCGGCGCGCCGCGGAGGCTCTGCTGGACCGCGAGAATGAGGTTCGCGCGGCGTGCGAAGCCTCGGCGGCGGCGGAGACGGAGGCCGCGCTCGCTTCGGCTCGTTTGACGTTTGAGGCGGACAAGGCGCACGCCCTGGAGCAGGCGGAGACTGCGCACATGCGCTCGCTCGAGGCTGCGCTCGCTGAGGCTGAGGCGGAGAAGACCAGCGCGCTCGCCGCCTTGGCGGAGGAGGCGCGGCGCGAGCTGACTCAAAAACTCGGCGAGGCGACGGAGCGTACCGAGGCGGCGGTGGCGGCGGCGACGGCGTCGGCGCTCGAGACGACGCGCTCGGAGCTGGCGGAAGCGGCGTCTCGGGCGACGGAGGCGAAAGCCTCGGCGCTTTTAGAGCAGGAGCGGAGGCTTCGGGAAGAGTTCACGTCTCAAACGAACGTCTCCCTCGAGAACGCCTCCGCGGAGACCCAGAGGCAGCTCGCCGAACTGGAGCAACGCGTCCGCGCCGAGTGCGGCGAGGCGAAGCGCGCGGCGCTCGCCGCCGCCGAGACCCAGAGCGAGCACGCCATCTTCTCCATCCGCGAGGAGCTGTTGGCGGAGAAGGAGGAGGCGCTGGCGGCGGAGAAGCTCGCTTCTTCCGCGACGGCCGCCGAGGCGGCCGCGAAGGCCAAGGCGAGCAAGCTCGCCGCGCTCGAGAAGCAGGCGCAGGAGTTCAAGGAGGCTGCCGAGCGCAACCTGCGCGACAAGCTCGAGCTGCAGGAGCTGAACCTGCGCAAGGTTTTTGCCGAAGAGATGTCGGCGACGCGCGCGGCGGCGGCGGCGGAGAAGTCGGACGCGCTGGTGTGCGCGGCGAACGACAAGTCGCAGCTGGTGATGGACTTCAACAGGGAGAAGGCGAGCGCGCTGGAGAAGCTCGAGTCGAGCCTCACGGCGCGCTTCGAGGAGGCGCGCGTGGCGGCGGCGGAGGAGGCTCGGCGCGTCAGAGCGGCGGATGCCGAGAAGGCTGCCGAAGACGCCGCCGCCGCCGCCGCCGAGCAGGCGCGCGTCATGACGCGCGACTTCGAGGAGGCCAAGGAGACCGCGCTGGACGCTCAGGCTGCCGCGTTCCTGCAGGACAAGACCGCCGCGCTCGAGTCTCTGCGCCAGGACTTGGCCGCGAAGCACTCCGAGGCGCTGGATGCCGCGCTCGCCGCCGCCGCCGGCGAGAACGGCGCCGCGCTGGCGACGCTGGAGCGGAACCTGCGCTCGGCGGCGGACGCCGACTTGGCGGCGGCGATGGATGCCGCCGAGGAGAAGCACTCGCTGGACAAACAGACCGCGCTGGACGCTCAGGCTGCCGCGTTCCTGCAGGACAAGACCGCCGCGCTCGAGGCTGCGCGCGAGGAGGCGGCGCGCGACGCCGAGACGCTGCGGCATCAGCTGGCGTCTGCGGCGTCCAACGACGTCGCCGCCGCCGTGGCGTCGACGACGGCGGAGCTCGAGGCGAAGCACTCGTCTTTGCTCGAGCAAACGCGCGCGTCGGCGGCGGAGACGATGCGCGCCGAGCTCGCGCGCGCCGCCACCGAGGCGGAGAGGGCGACGTCGCAGCTCCGCGCGACGCTTCTCGACGAGAAGGCCTCCGCCGTCGCCGCGGCCGTCGCGGAGACGCGCGAGGCGCTTCTGCGAAAGGCGGAGGAGGATTCAGCCTTTGCGCTCTCTGAGTTTTCGGCGGAGCGCGACGCCGCGCTCGAGCGCGCGGCGGCGACGGCGGAGGCGGAGAAGGCGTCGGCGCTGCGTGCGCTTCGCGACGCGTTCGAGGCGGACAAGGCGTCGGCTGAGGCATCTTTCGAAGCGTCTCGCGTCTCGGCTTTAGCGACGGCGCAGAAAGATAAAGCCGACGCGCTGCAGCAGCTCGAGTCGGCGCTCAACGCGCGCTTCGCGCGCGAGCGCGACGCCGCGTTGGACGCGCAGGCGGAGGCTGCTTTGGAGGATAAAGAAAACGCCGAGCGCGCCGCGTCGACGCGCGCGCGCGCCGAGGCGGAGGCGTCGCGCGATGCCGCTCTGGCGGCGCAGAAGGCGACGCTCGTGGCGGAGATGCAGGCTGCGTTCGACGCGCGGCTCAGCGCGCACACGGCGACGCTCGAGCGTTCCTTCGAAGCCTCGAAGGCGGCGGCGCTGGCGGAGGCGTTAAGACGCGCCTCTGAGGAAAAGACGGAGGCGCTCGAGTCGCTCAAAACGTCGTTGGAGAGTTCCGCCGCGACGGCGCGCGCGGCGGCGGAGACGGACGCGGCGGGTCGCGCCGCCGCCGAGGTCTCGGCGCTCCGTTCGTCCTTCGAGGCGTCTATGGACACACTGCGCGCATCGCTGGAGGACAAACACGAGAACGCCCTCGCGTCTTTGCGCTCGGAGCTCATTTCCTCCGCCGCGAAAGACCGAGAGACGGCCTTGGCGTCGCTTCGCGTCGAGCTCGAGGCGGAGGCGACGCACGCTCGCGGCGTCGCCGTCGCCGAGGCTCGGCGTTTGGCGGAGGGTGAGCTTTTAAGGGTTCAGCAGACCGCCGCCGCCGCCGCGGAGACACGCGCGGACGAAGCTCGACGCGAGGCGCTCGCGAAGAACGACGCCGCCGTCGCGGACGCCGAGCAGCGCGCCGCGCACCACAAGGCGCGGCTGGACGGCGTCGTGGCGCAGCTCGAGTCGGAGAAGGCTGAGTGCGCGCGGGTCAAGTCGGCGGCGGCGGCGGCGACGGCGGCGGCGGAGGCTCGCGCGGACGCCTCCGCCGCCGCTGCGCAGGCGCGCGCGGACGCCGCCGAGCTCAAGGCGCGCACGGCCGAGATGGCGGTGAAGCAGATGCAGGCGGAGGTTGACGCCGTGGCGGCGGCGAACGGCGCCTCCGAGGAGGCGCGCACCGCGCAGGTTATCGAGGCGAAGCGCGAGATTGAGTTGACGCGAGCCGCGCTCGCCGAGGAGAAGGCACGCGTCGAGGCGGAGTCGCGCGCGGTGGCTTCGGTTCGCACCAAGTGCGCGGCTTTGGAGCGCCAGCTCGTGGAGGCTGACGAGCTTCGCCGCGCCATGCACAACCAGATCCAGGAACTGCGCGGCAACGTGCGCGTCTTCGCGCGCGCCAGGCCTCCGCTCGGCGCGCGCGCCGTCGGCCCCGCCGCGACGGACGCCGCGCCGCCGGCGGTTCGCGCCGTGGACCGCGACGCCATCTCCGTGACGGATCGTCTCGGCGACGCCGCCGTGTTCACCTTCGACAAGGTGTTCGGCTTCGAGGCGAAGCAGGAGGAGATCTTCGAGGAGGTTTCTCAGCTCGTGCAGAGCGCGCTGGACGGGTACAAGGTGTGCCTGTTCTCGTACGGCCAGACGGGCTCGGGCAAGACGCACACCATGCTCGGCGCGGGGGCCGGCCCAGAGGCGGGCATCATCCCCCGCGCGGTGAAAAAGGTTCTCGAGCAGGCGGAGACGTTGCGCGCGAAGGGCTACGAGTACGTCATGGAGGCTTCGTACGTCGAGATCTACAACGAGCAGATCAGGGACCTGCTCAAGCCCGGCGCGGACCACGACGAGAAGCTCTCCATCGCCGTCAACCCCGCGGGCGGGTGCCCCACCGTTTTAGGGGTGATGCGCGAGACGGTGCGTTCCGTCGACGCCGCGGCGGATCTCGTGCGCCGCGCCGCCGCGGCGCGCGCGGTGGAGTCGACGCAGATGAACGCGCAGTCCTCGCGGTCGCACACGCTGTTCCTGCTGTACATCACCGGGACGCACGCCGCGTCCGGGCAGACCCTGAGCGGGTGCCTGAACCTGGTGGACCTCGCCGGCTCGGAGCGCACCGACCGATCGGGCGCCGAGGGCCAGCGGATGAGGGAGGCGTGCGCCATCAACAAGAGCCTCAGCACTCTCGGCGACGTCTTCAAAGCCATCGGCGAGAACGCCAAGCACGTGCCCTACCGCAACAGCAAGCTCACGCACCTGCTCGCGCCCTGCCTCGGCGGCGACGGCAAGACGCTCATGCTCGTCAACGTCGCGCCCGAGCGCGAGTCCGCGGAGGAGAGCATGCACTCTCTGCAGTTTGCAGCCAAGGTGAACGCCGTCGAGCTCGGAGGCGGGAAAACGCGCGCCAAGCGAAACGTCACCGTCGCGGATCCCAACGGGGCCGCCGGCGGAGGCAACGGAGGCGACCCGAACAAGAGCAGGCGATCGTCCGTGATGCCCCTGCCCCCGGGCGCGCTCGCGAGGCGTGCGAGCATGGCGGCGGGCGCGGGAGGCGCCAAAACGATGAGGCCGGGGGGAACGGAGAATGCGCCGCCGAAGTCGACGTTGGATCGCGACCGGTTCGGGGTGCGGCGCTGAAAAAAGAATTTTACGAGGTAGACGGGAAGGGAACGCGGCGACCGCGGCGTCTCCTATCGCGAGGCGGTGCGCCTCTTTTAGGACGACGCGCGAAGGGGGGACGTGATGACGCGTGAAACTATGACTATGTGCATTGTGATACGAACCTATCGGGAACTTTATGACTCCTTTTCGGTGACTCTTGTTCGATCACCACGGACGTCTACAGCAACGGCTCGCCTCTCTTCCCCTCGGAGAAGCTCCGGTAATCCACGCGCCAATCCGCTTTTTGAGCCCGGGCGCGTTCGCCCCCGCGCTGCGCCGCGCGACGCGTCACCTCGTCCGCGAGGCGACGCCGACGCGCCTTCTCGGGGCACGCCCGGGCTCGCCCGGCGACGCGCCGCGCGGCGGCGGCGGCGGCGGCACGCGGGTTCGCCGGCCGAGACGCGTCTCGCCCTCTCGAGGCGTATGAGTAATCAGTCTCGCCCTCGACGCCGTCGCGCGCGAACCGTCGCGCGGAGGCGTCGACAAAAACGAACTCGGCGGTTCCGCCGGGAAACCCGCTTATGTCGTCCACTTCGTCGACCAGGTCGATGAGGTCAGCGTCGAAGACCACCGAACGCCGCGTGCGCTGAGACGACGATGGATGCGATGAATTCGGGCTCGGGCTCGTCGAGGTCGAGACCTTCGCGCTCGTCTCGACCTCGACGGGTCCGGACCGAACGTCGGAAAGGTTTCGGTCTCGTTCCGTTGCTTGGTTTCGTTTCGTTTTCGTCCCGTCGCCGACGAAGTCGACTGGGCTCGGCGCGGGAATCCCGTCGTCTCCCCCGCGCGTCTCGTTCGCGTTCGCCGAGTCGCCGGCGGACGCGTCCGCCGGCGATTCCATCAAGGCGGGGTTCTCCGTGTGTATCTCCCGCGCGGACAGCCCCGGCGCGGCGACGGCGGGTTCGGAAGGTTCGGAAACGCCTTTGCGCGACGACGACGGCTTGTCGTCGTCGGCGTCAAAGCCCGCGTCGCCCTTCAGCGCGGCGTCCACCGCCGCCGCCGCCGCGCGCACGGCGGCGTGTGCGCGAGAAAGCCGCGTCGGGTCGAGCGGGCGTCTTTTATCTCCGTTCGTCAAACGCGATGTCCGCCCATCGTCGATCACCACGTCCGGCTCCGCGAACGACGACGGACGACGGCGGACGGACGGAGGCTCGATGGGAGCCTCCTCGATGGATTCGCGGAGCGTACCCGCGTCCCCGCGCGTCTCCGCGACGCGCGCCCGCGCCGCCGCCGCCACCAGCGACGCGGGCGGGGCGGGGACGTGAGGTGACCGCGGCGCGGCGTCGCGTTCGGCGTAGGCGTCGTCTCGCGCCATCCTCGCGGCGATGGTCGCCAGACGGCTCGCGCCCTCGCCCCGCACGGGCGCGAACGCGGAGGCGACAGGTATACGTCGCGCCGACGACGCGGCGTCGTTTTCGTCGCCGTCTCGGCCTTTCCGACGATTCATCGCATCCGCCTCTTCCCTCACGCCTCGCCCGCCCCGTTCCCACCAGGGGACGGCTTCGGAAACCGAAACAGCCTCGATACCGAAACAGTGGGTCGAAACAACAGTGGTGGCTTTCCTCCCGTACGCGGTCATGTCGTCGTCCAGCCCGACGAGCGCGCGCGTCGCCGCCGCGAGCGAAACGCTCCGCGGCGCGTCTCTCCGCGGCTCGGCTTCGGGAACGCCCAGCGCCTGACGCACCGTCCGCTCTTCCCCCAAACGCTCCGAGCGGACCGAGCGAACCTCAGACGCCGTCTCCGAGGTGTCGTCGAAGTAAAACGCGCCCGCGGCGCCTCTGTGCGGGTCGAAACGAAGGACGCGCTCCGCGTCCGCGGCGACGGGAACCGCCCCGGGGGACGTCGCGGGATGCGTCAAGCCGCCGCTCGCCGCCGCCGCCGCCGCGCCGGCCGCGAGCGCCGCCACGAAGGCATCTTCCGGGGACGAAGCCGCCGCCGCGGCGTGCGCGGCCGCGCGAACCTCCTCCGGCAGCTCGGGGGTCGCCGGGAACGCCTCGCCGCGTGCGCGAAACGCCGCCGATGCCGCCGCCGCCGCCGCCGCGCGCATGCGCGACGCTTTGGTCGGACTCTTTCCCGGGACGACATTTTCGCCTTCGGCGTCCTCCTCCCTTTTCTTGTCCGTCGACGCCCTCGTGTTCTTCGTCGGGGGAGCGTACACGGCGGTGGCGGCACGCGGCATACTCAGCGCACCCAGTCGATTTAGATCCCGGGATGACGCCGGGGACAATCCGGGGACGGGGACGCGCGCGGTCCGCGCCGACGCGTCTTTTTCGCGCCGGGACGCGTCTTTTTCCTTCGCCGCCGTCGGCGCGACGGCGAGCGGCGGCCTCTGGCGCTCCGCCGGGGATCGAACCTCTGACTCCTTTTCGGGGAGAGGCGGATTCGGTTCGCGTCCGCGCCTCAACACCGCGCGCACCTCGTCCACCACGGCGCGCGTCATCGGGGAGACGCGCCACAGTGACTTTTCAGTCTGCTTTTCAGGCGCCGCAGCTCCGTCGCGCGCGGCGTTGCCATCCTCCCGCTTCTCCCTTCGCCTGTACGCCTCGACTGTGGCCAGCGCTTTGTCCAGCTTATTGGTGAGCGCGCGAAGCTCCGCTTTCCTCGTCTCCTCGGCTTTCATCGCGTCGTCACGCGAGCGCTCGCACGCGTCCAGTCGCACGTGCGTCTCGTCGAGCTCAGCCTCGAGGCGCTTTTTGCTCTCCGCGTACTCCACCACCTGCTTGATGAGCTTCGCCACCTTGCGCTTGTCCTCAGGCGCGAGGTCGTGCAGCGTGCACCCGGCGACGAGCGCGGTGGCCGTGTCGGAGGTCACCGGCGCGGTCGTGGAGGCCAACGACCAGTCCTGCGCCCGGAAAGGTGCGAGCGCGGGGGGGAGGTGGTCGATTCCCGAGGCTGCCGCGCCCAGCCCCCCGAGCATCTCGCGCGAGGGCACGGGGGGGACCGCCGCGAGCGCGGGGGCGGGCACGGGGGCGGGGGCCGGAGGGCGCGAACGCGTCTTCTTGGGCTTTTGCGCCACCGCGGCCGCCGCGGGGGGGAGAATCGAGGCCGCGGGCTTCGCGTTGGCGGTCGCCGCGACCCGCGAGCGAACGTGCGCGTACGGATCGTTTTCCTTGGCACGCGCGGTCGCCGCGCCGCGGGTGCCGTGCGCCGGGGGCTTCACCGCGCCTCTGCCGAACGAGGCCGAGGCGCCCCACGGCTTTTGCGCCGGCGCGACGGACGCGCGGGCGTCCGCTTCCGACCGCCGAGCCATCGCGACCGTAGATGTGCCGCCGTCGGCAGACGCGCGCGCGTCGTCGCGCGCGCCTCCGGTCATTTCTTCCTTCCCCCCGCAACCTTCTCGGAAACCACGAAACGCTCGTCCGTTCGCGCGCAAACGGTCGGAATCGCGAGGCCGGGCGTCGTCGAAAATCGCACGTCACCTTGACAACCGGGTTTCTACTGCGTCCTCGACCACTCGCGGCCGCGTCGCGAGCCGGATGTTGCGCTCCGCGACCGGCTTCGGCGGACGCGCGCGCGTCGCGTCCCACGCGAGTCCGTCGAGGCACGCCGCGCGCCCGAGGGTCGGCCTCGCCCCCCCGGCCCATCCACGCGGGACGGCGGGTCTCGCCGGCGACCGCGGTCTCGGGGACCACGCTGTCGGAAGCATCGCGCGGTCGGTCCGAGTACGTCGCGTCTCGAACGCGCGGGGAAGCGCCGTTCGCGCCGCTCTCCCGCGGATCAACGACCTCGGGTCCGCGGCGCGGGTGGACGTGATGCGCGCGAAGCCGCTGTTCACGATCGGGCTGTTCGCGGACGCGCAGTACGCCGATCGCGATGACCACGAGCGGGTGAACGAGCCTGGGCGCGTGAAACGGTTCCGCGCCGCGCCCGATCGCGTCCGCGAGGCGATGAAACACTTCACTTCACCGGAAACACGAGAGACCATGGCGTGCATCGTCAACCTGGGCGACCTGATCGACGGCGTCAACGACGACGACGTTTCGGCACCTGTGCCGACTCGAACGAAAGAGACGCCGAGTTTAATGGCGGATGCTAACGCGCGCGATTTGCGGTTCATGACCGCCGCCGTAAAAGACGCGGTCCGCGGCGCCGTCCCCGTCGTGCACTGCCTCGGGAACCACGACTTGTGCGTGAAAACAAGGGAGTTGGCGTTAGAGATTCTGTACGGCGGGAAGAGCTCCAACGTCTCCGGCGCGAATACTCCGACGCGGGAGCTGAGTTACTTTTCCAAAAAGCTCCCGCGCAAATGGCGGCTACTCGTCCTCGATACCACCGAGCTCAATCCGCGTTGGGCGGGTGTCGGCTCGGAGGCGCAGAGACGATGCGAGGCGTTCGTTGTCGAACGAAACAACAGCGTCAACAGCGTCTGGTCAGGTGACGAAACAAGCGTCTTTGACCCGTACCAGACGAACTTGAAACCCTGGGGCGGGGGACTCGGTCCGACGCAGATGCAATGGCTGGCTTCCCAGTTACGCGACGCCGAGAAAAACGGCGAACGCGTGATCGTCGCGTCGCACGTCCCTCTGTCGCGCACGGCGGCTCGTCCCGGCATGGCCGCCTGGAACTGCGACGAGATCAGCGCGTTGTTGGAGGCGAGCCCCGCGGTCGCGCTCTGCGTCGCGGGGCACGACCACCCGGGCCGATACGGGAGGACCCTCGTGCCCGCGTCGGACGCGGCGCGTCGTGACGGTTCGTCGGAAAAAAAAGTCGGCGGCGGCGAGAGTACGTACTCGTATAAAACCTTCGGCCGGGTGCACTACGTGACTTTGGAGGCGATGCTGGAGGCGCCGGAGGACGGCAACGCGTTCGCCGCGCTGGAGGTTTACGACCACGAGGTGATCGTGAACGCGGGCGGCGTGACGCGCGGGTTCTTTGGGGACAAGTACTCCGCGACGTCTTTGAAAAAAAATTCGGCGCGAAGTACTAAGAACTACGCGACGGATCGGCGATTGCGGGTTTCGCCCCGGGGACGGTTCACCGGCGTGGCGAGTTTCAGCGAGCGCGTCCCGGGATCCCCGGGATCGCGGGACGATCGCGACGGGGCGTCCGCCTCGATAAGAGTCGCGGGCTCGAACCAGCAGGCCGTGGACCTGCTGGACTGGATCAACGCCAACGCCGACGACGAAGACGCCGACATGACGTAAATCGTCGTGATGTACTTTGTATTTTTTTACGCCGCAGTCTATTCATCACCGCTCGCTAGCTATACGAGCTTCTTTCGTGTCACGGAGCTCGTCCTTCGCCTTTTGCTCTACTTCCCCCTCCTCCTGCTTTGGTTCGCGAGGTACTGCGCGTCCGTCATGGTGCGCGTGAACACCTCCGCGCCCGCGTTGAGCGGCTTCATCGCGCCGCACGCCGAACACCGATCGGCGAATTTGGCATTCATCACCGCGGCGCCGCCCTTGCCGCACCTGTAACTCGTGCACGCCCACTGCTGCGCGTTTTTTGTAGACTGCTCCGGCGTTTCGTCATTTGGCCTCGTCGCACCCGTCGCCGCGCATTTCGCGTGTACCGTGCCGCGCATGTACGCCCTCTGCGACGCCATCGCGCGGTACTGCTCCAGGGTCATCGCCGCGCCGAACCCGCCAAACGCATCCGGCCCGCTCGCCGGCGCGGCCATTTGGATGTCGGGTTTCGCGAGATCCTGTTCGGCTTCGGGACGCTTCGTCGTCGCCGGAGCCTCCGCGGCGAGACGCATCTCGGGTTTCTCGTCTTCTCGCGGTCTCGTCGCCTCTACAAGCGTCTCCTCCTCGCGCTCGCGCCTCCCGAGCGCATCGGCGGTCTCCCTCGACCGGAGCTCCAATCCGCCCGGGCGAGCGCGTTCGGCGGTGGCCCCACCGCGGTCGTCGTCGTCGCGAGCGCGGCGCCGCGCCCGCTTCGCCTCACGCTTCGCCTCCTTCTTCTCGCGCTTCCTCGCCTTCTTCGCCTTCTTCTCCTGCTTGCGCGCCTTCTTGGCCACTCTCCGGTCCCGCGACCGGTCGGACTCGTCGCGGCTCGCGTCGCGACGGCGCGGGCGCGATCCGCCTCTGGACGAGTCGCTGGACGACGACGAGTCGTCGTCCGAGGAGTCGTGGCGGCGGCGACGACGGCCGCGCTCGCGGCCGTCGCGGCTGTCGCTGCTGGACGTGGACGCCGACTCCGCGCCTCGCGTCGGCATCGCGAGCGTGCCGAGCGCGTCTCCACGGACCGCCGAGAAGTGAATCTGCATCCGTCGCCCGCCGACTTGTTCTCTCAGTTCGTTGCGCCCGCCTGATCGTGGCGAAAGAACGAGATGCCTTTTCGAAGAAACGGCTCCGAGGGTCTGTTTCTCGGTCTATTTAGCCGACCGAGTGAGTCAGCCTGATCTGCGAGGCGATCGCGCTGCCAACCTGTACGCGTTTTGGTGCGCACTGCGCGGACCCCATTCGCACACTCCGCGGCACACGCCACAGGTGGGGGGACTTACGCGACAGCTCGGTGCAGTCCCCGCGGCGGGAAGCTTTTCAGGAGACCCTTGCCCGAGCCGCCGTTCTCCGCGCGGCGCGCGGGGCGCGCGGTCGTGAGAACCCCCGCGAGAAAACCGCGAGGTTCGAAAGACCCAGCCGGTGGGTAACGCGAATCGTCCTTCCCGGACGCACGCGCGTCCCCCGACAGGCGCGATGGCGATGCCCGTGCGCGCGCGCGGCGTTCCCATCCCCGCGTCGGCCGCACGCGGCGGGATGGGCGCGAGCGCGTCGTCCGGGGCCGCGGCCGCGCCCGTGCGACCGCGCGGTCACGTCCGCGCCGGCCGGTCGCACGGCGTGTCGGTTGAGGCGGCGGCCGGCTCTCGCGGCGCGGACCGACGCGCGGGGACGCCTCTCGCGCGCGTCCACGGCGGGGACGCGGGGGTGTCGCGCGCCGCGCGCGTGTGGCTATCGTCGCGCGCGAGCGCGCGGTCGCGCTCGGCGCCGCACGCGTCGTCCTCCGCCTACACCGTCGTCTCCTCCGCCGAGTCGCGGAATGGTGCCCACGATTTCGTGGGCGACAAAAGCTCGCGCGCGGCGCTAAAGCGCTCTCTGCGCACGATCGACACCGGTTCTTTGATGGTTTCCGGGGACGGGGACGGGGACGGGGACCCGGACGCGCCCGTCCCCGAGATGGTGGGCGGCAAGGAGTTCCTCATCCCCGCCTCGGAGACGCTCGGGGTGAGCATCGACGACGTCGACCAGACCTTGCCCGCGACGCGCTCGAGCGTGGAGAGCGAAAAGTTTCTCGAAAACATCTCGCCGATATCGGCGAGCGGAGACGACGTCGCGCACGGCAGTAAGGCAGAGGAGTGGGAGGCTGCTCTGATCATCACCGGCACGGCGGTGGGAGGTGGAAGCCTGGCTCTGCCGTACTTTTGCGCCGCCGGGGGATTTTTTCCCGCGCTTCTTTTTCTCGCCATCGCGTACGCGCTGCTCTTGGGATCGGCGCTGGTGTTAGTGGAGCCCACCATCCGCGTGTGGGAGGATAACCCACAAGCCGCGGTGTCCATGCACTCCGTGGTGGAGACGTACCTGGGCAAAAGCTGGGGTCTCGCCGCGGGAATCACGTTCTGGGTGCTCATCAACTGCACGCTCGTCTCGCAGCTGGCGAAGTGTAGCGAACTCGCGTCGCTGTTCGCGGGGTTCGACGTCGCGGCGAAAGGCACCGCCGTCGCGTCCGCCGCCGCGGGGGTCTGGGTCGGCCGTTTCGGTGCCGTCGCCTCTGCGTTCGCCATCGCGTTCGCCGCGTTCGACCCGAACGTGGGGAAGATCAACGCCGGCGCCACCGCGGGTTTGTTCCTGGGGTTTTTCACGGCGCTCGTGTTTGGGTTCGGAGGCGTGGATCCCAAGCTCCTGTTGGCGTCCAACCTCGTCGCCGCGGCGCCCGCGCTTCCCGCCATCGCGCAGACCATGACGTACGCCGAGGCGATCCCCACGGTGGTGGACATGTGCCGCGGATCGCGCGTGAAAGTGCGCAGAGTGTTAGCGCTCGGGAGTCTAGGGCCCGCGCTGATGTACGCGCTGTGGCTGGCGGTGACGTTAGGAAGAGCGTCTCTGGCGGATTTCGCGGCGGGCGGAGGCGACCTCGCGGCGAAGATTCTCGCCGAAGGCGGTCCGCTCGGATACGCGACGGCGGCGATCGCTACTTGCGCCAGCGTTTCCACTCTGATCGGGTGCTACCTCGCGCTCTCGCGGTTCCACGCGGACACGTTCAAGCTGAACCTGTCCCGGCGGAACCTGAAGCTGGTTTCCTTGACCGTGCTGCCCTCGCTGTTAGTGAGCATGAAGGGCCCGGAGATGTACCACCTGATGATCAAGTTCGCGGGAACCGTGCCCGTGGCGTTCCTGTGGGGGGTGATGCCCCCGCTGGTGTACTGGAAGCAGCTCAAGGGGGAGGGGAAGCTCACCGTGCGATGGGCAGTCTACCTGGCAGTGGGGACGCTCGGGAGCGCGGTCGCCATGGCCATCGGGGCGAGGTCCATGTGAGAGACGAGAAACAACGCGAAATTGCGTAAATTTTTTTGTACACTACGTCAGGACTCTCCCCCCACATCATCATCCGTTCGCGAGACCGCGGTCCCTGTACGAGTCGCACGAGCTCAAGGCGCGTGTTTTCGAAAACTCGCGTATAAGACGCTTTAAACTTCTCTGAGACGGTTCCCACGGCGAAGAAAGCTGTACGTGACAGGTAACAGTGACGGACGGAAACAGCCGCTCAAACGCGAGTCTGTCTGTCCCTAGACTACAGTCTGTCCCTCGCGGCGGAGACTTTGTTTCTGCGTGGATTCTCGCGCGTCGCCTTTGCCTTGGCGTACGCGACGAAGAGGTCGTTTCTTTTCGGGTTGAATCCCCAACTCGAAGCCGCACCCTTCCCCGCGAACCCGAACTGCTTGTACCACGCGTACGTCCTGTGTAACGGAACGGGCGCGTACGGGGACGAACAACCGCGAGCCGCCGAATACGTGCCCCCCCTCTCCGTCTCGGCCGTGGCGACGAAACACGAAGGACCCCGTTTTTTATTTTTATTGGTCGTCTTGTCCTCCTCATCCTCCACCAGGAAATCGCGCGCGCCCGACGCCTCGAGCGCGTCCGCGGCGCGCCGGCTGAAGATGGGCGCGCCGGACTGCAGGTCCGCGCGAACCACGCGCGTTTGTGAGGCGGGAACCGCGCAGTGATTCGTCTGGAGAGCGCCTCGCGCGTCGCGAGCGACGCTCGCGCGTTTTTGATTTTTTTCGACGGCGTTTTTTTTGTCCGCCGCGGCGAGGGCGGCGAGTTTCCCCCTCGCCGCCCTCGCCTCGCCCGGGGTGCGAGGCGCGTTCGCGGCAGCCTCGCGTCGGCGCAAAGCGAGGAGCTCGCGACGCATCTCCACCGGGTTGGTCGATCGAGCGGAGAGCTTTTGAGCGCAGCGCGGCGTGTATTCCGTCGTTCGCGTCGGACGTTTGGCGATCGTCGGGGACGACGGCGCCTCCGGTCGGACCCAACGCGCGCGCGGCGGCTTATCTTTCGTCGTCGGCGCCGGCGTCGGATCGATCGACGCCTCCGTCGTGACCGGCGGTCCAAATTCGATGTGTTCCGGCGAGCCTCGGGACGCGGACACGTCGCGCGCGCTCGTCTCGGTCGACGCCGTCTTTTCCGCCTCCTCCTCGTTCTCGCCGGAAGCCCCGGTCCGCCGCGTCTCGTCGTCCCGGAACACGTTCGTCCCCGGGGATTTCCCCGGGGACGGGGACACGTTCGGGGACACGCCCCCCGCGATGGTCATCGGAGACGCGGGGTACACGGGCTGGTACACCCGGGGCATCGGTTTCAGCTTCGTCGCGGGGCTCACGCGAGGCATCTCCGCCTCGGACGGCTCCGCAGCCACGATGTCCTCGTCGACGTCGCTCTCGAACTCGTCGTCGCTGTAAGGCGCCATGACACCGGAGCTCTTCCGAGGGGACGGAGCTCGCGACGAGTCGACGCGCTGTGCGTGCGCTGACGAAGACCACCACCGCGCGCGTGCGCGTGCGCGTGTGGCGGGCGGCCTCGTCGTCGCGGGAAGACGCAAACGGTTTCTAAAACTCGTTTTTCTCAACGTCCGCTAAAACTGCCGTTTCGCGATCGGGGGCGGGGATTCGGGACGTACAGTCACAGACCGTCGAAATCGCCGTATAAAACCGAGCCGCTGCCGATCTCGAAGCGCGGATCAAGTTGCGGATCATCGTTCGTCTCGCCAACTGTGCGCCTTAGCGTCGTGCGGCGCATTATCGTCGGGAGAGCCGCACAGTTGGAAGCGCCGGCCTGCGGAGGCGCACCGCGCGGGGCGACCATGCGGGCCGCGGCGGCTCGCACGCTCGCGCCCGCCTCGGGCTACGACCCGCGCGGCGGGCGGAGACGCGCGGCGGCGTCGTCGCGACCGTGGAGCTCAGTGCCGACGCTTCACGGCTCGTCGCCGTCGTCGTCGGGGACGCCCCGCGTCTGCGCGCGCCGCTGGTCGCGATCGCGGTCGGTGGTCTCCGCGACGTCCACGACGCCGACGGCGTCGACGCGCGAGGGCGAGAGCGGGGACGCGCGCGAGGACGTCCCCGGGGCGCCGGCGGCGTCTCCGACGCGCGGTGCCGACGCGGACGCGTCCGCCTCGAATCGCGACACGGACGATCGCTCCCAAGTTTCGCGACCGTCGCTCACCCCCGGGCAGAGACGCGCCGCGGAGAAGAAGGCGATCCACGCCAAGCGCCACCCGAACGGCCACGCCAAAGATGTCTCCCTGCACCTGCGCGCCAAGGCGAAGGCGAGGCGGGGTGACAAAAAGGGCGCGCTGGAAGAGCTCAGGCGCGGCGTCGCGCGCTTCCCGAAAAACACGCACATCGGCGTCTCTTTCGCGCGCGCGCTCGCCGACGATTTCGACGCCGCCGACGCGCTCGGCGAGGCTCGCGCGTTGGAAAACGCGCTGAAGCACCTCGACGCTCTGGAGGACGCTACGAAAGAAGACAAAGAAGACGTAAACTCAGCCGTAAACTCAAAATCCGCCTCGGTGATGCACCAGCTCAGAGGTGTCCTCGAAGCGCGCAGGCTCGAGCTCTTCGCTTTGTCCGAAGCCGAAAAGGACTTTGGGTCTGGCGCTTACAAAAAAACCGCTTCGCGCGAAGAAGCCGCGCCCTCCGCTCGTCGCGTGCGCGCGGCGTTCGAGGCTTCCGTCGCGCTGGACCCTGAGCACTGGGCGGCGTGGCACGCCTGGGGCATCTTCGAGATGCGCCGCGGCCGCGCGAACAAAGCCAGGCGGCTTCTGCGGGAAGCGCGGCGGAGCGACCCGCGGCGCGCGCGCACGCTTCAGACGCTCGCCGCGTTGGAAGCTTCTTTTATTTTAAACACGCCTTTCGGCGGAACGGGCTCGAACGCCGCCGCTCTGGCCTCGGCCCGGTCCCTGTTCGCGGAGGCGATCGCGCTCGACGCGACGCACGCGCCGTCGTACACCGCCTGGGCCACCATGGAGGCGCGCGCCGGGAACCTCACGCGAGCCGCGCGCGTCTTCCGCGAAGGCGAAGAAGCGACGCGCGACGCCGCGCGCGATGCAAATCGGTTCGACTTTTTTCGCGAGAGCTCAGGCGTTCGCGACGGGAGCTCCGGGAGCTCCGCCGATTCGCCGAAAGAACGGATCGACCGCGACGGCGACCCGCTCTTTTCCCGGAGCGCGCTGCTCACCGCGTACGGCGCGTTCGAGGCGAAGCGCGCGCCCGGCTCGTCCAAGACGCGCTCGCACGCGCGCACGCTGTTCCGGGAGGCGTGCGACGCGTGCCGCCGCAACCCGCGCGCGTACGCCGCGTGGGCGGCGGCGGAGATGGCGTTCGAGAAACACGACGCGACAAAAGTTTCCGGGACGAACGTACCCGTATTATCTATCCGTCAGGAAGAAACAACGACGAAGCCTAAATCTCCGGCTTTGCGCGTTTTGGAAGAGGCTTTGGAAACGCACCCGGGCAACGAGCGTCTCCTACACGCGCGCGCGTCGGCGTTTCGGCTGGCGGGCGACGCGGAGGGCGCCGTCGTCGCGCTCGAGGCTTTGCTTCGCTCGAACGCAAAGTTCTCTCGGAACCCTAAGACGTGGCACGCGCTGGGCTCGGCGCTCCGCGACGCCGGGCGCTTCGACGACGCCGTGGACGCCTTCGAAAAAGGCGCGTTCTGCGAGGCGCACGACCGAGAAGACGACCGACGTCTAAACCTGCCCTGCCTCACGAGCGCGGCGGCGGAGGCTGCGCGCGGAGGCGACGCCGGACGCGCGCGGCGGCTCTTCGCGCGCGGCTCGGCGCTCGCGTCCCCAAGAGCGGACGCGTTGAGCCCTTTCGACGCGGTCTTTGACGCTGCGTTCGAAACCGAACACGGTACCTCGATCGGCTCGCCGGTCGCCTCGGTGGACGGCGACGGGCGCGAGAGGTATAAGCGAGAGGTTTCGCGCGACGGAGACAAAAACGACGGCGAAACGTTTTGGCGCGCTTCCGCGCCGACGGATTTCGAGCGGTGCGCGCACTTGCGTCTGTGGGCTGCGTTCGAGAAACGCGACGGGCGAAACACCACCGCGCGCGCTCTGTTCGCGCGCGCGTCCCTCGCGAACCCCTCTGATGCGCTCGTGTGGCTTCAGTGGGGTCAGTTTGAACGACGCGTCGAGGGTATCGAAACCGCGCGCGCGAGGTTTGAAGCCGGAGTCAAACGCGTCGGCCGACCGACAAAGTCGAGGGCGTTTCTGTACCAGGCGTGGGCGGATCTGGAAGTCGCCGCTTTGGATGTTAAAGCCGCGCGCGATGTGTACGAGAGAGCTGTGAAGGCGCACCCCGCGTCGCCGGAGCTGTTTCTGGCGTTCGGCGCGTTCCTGGAGGATCATCGCGAGGCTCTCGCGGATGACGACGAGACGCGAGACGCGACGACTTCACAGACGACAGAGACGACGTCCAAAGCGTGTTTCGCGAGGGCGGCTGAGCTCGCCGCGGGCACCGCCTTTTTTCGAACCGTGCGCGACGTGCGCCGCGCGTACGGCCACCAAGAAAAGGAGGCGCGCGGCGCGGAGGAGACAGAGCCTCTTTCCTTCGACGGGTCAGAAGAGGACGCGCGGGGGCTCGGGATGGCGGAATGGTGAGAGCCGTGGACGACGCGGACGCGCGCGAGTCCGACTGGAGTTCCAGGTGAAAAAAGCCACTCGATGAATTACAAAAAATATGTTAACAGCATGAGCTCTACAACCTTCTACTTCGTGGACGCGTCGCTTGACGCGAGACTGGTCTATCGCGCCTTGCATTGCGCGCATGTCGATTTTCTTTTGCCGTGCGGGCAGCCGATGCAGTCCATGCAACACTGTTTCAGCTTGCCATGTGGGCAGGGGTTGCAGTCCACGCACTTGCTTTTCAGCTTGCCATGCGGGCAGCCGACGCAGTCCACGCAGATGTATTTCAGCTTGCCATGCGGGCAGCCGCTGCAGGCCGCGCAGCTGTCTTTCCGCTTCCCATGTGGGCAGGGGTTGCAGACCGCGCAGTGCTTCTTCACCTTCCCGTGCGGGCAGGGGTTGCAGTCCGCGCAGTTGCCCTTCACCTTGCCATGCGGGCAGGGGTTGCAGTCCGCGCAGGTGCGTTTCAGCTTGCCATGCGGGCAGGGCTGGCAGTCCACGCAGCTGTGCGGACTGCAACCCCTGCCCGCATGGCAAGCGGAAAGGCGACTGCGTGGACTGCAACC